>LUMQ01000431.1_pt1 | contig 11146 bp, 9 predicted proteins | sample 729621 | NCBI WGS metagenome assembly LUMQ01 (sample SAMN03860259, study PRJNA289734) | marine metagenome | biome: seawater column; feature: ocean; material: water; isolation source: Red Sea water column Station 12 - depth 25m | place: Saudi Arabia: Red Sea | collected 2011-10-15 | depth 25 m | reverse complement strand
TTTATCCAAAGGTTTAGTTCATTATCGGTGGTTTGGGGAGAAACATAATGACTTAGTAGTATGCGTACATGGTTTAACTACTCCAAGTTTTGTGTTTGAGAGCCTTGCTGAATACTATGTGAAAATCGGTAAGTGCGTTTTGGTTTTTGATAATTACGGACGAGGTTATTCCGATCGACCCAAAGGAAAGCAAGACAAAGAATTTTTTATTAATCAATTAGACGAGCTTTTAGATAAGCTTGATCTCAATAAAGAAAAGTTCGAACTAGTGGGGTATTCTATGGGAGGATCTATTGCTTCTGCATACGCTGCTCGCAATCCAGATAAATTGAAAAAACTGACGCTTCTCGCATCGGCGGGGATGATGCACAATTTAGGTTTTTTAGCAAAAGCAGCCAAGTTTCCAATATTTGGGAGGTTTTTATTTCTCCTTTTTTATGGGGTATTACATAAACGCTCAACTGAAAAGGAAAGAATGCTTACGAGTTCAGTTCCAAATATTGTTGAACGACAACAAAATGAGTTAAATTTTAAGGGATTTCTACCGTCAGTATTGGCTAGTATTAAAGGGATTTTATCAAGCAATAGTTATGAAGATCATATGGCTTTAAAAGATGTAAATTTTCCTATTCTTGCAATATGGGGTGGTGTTGACCCTGTGATACCAATTTCGTGCAAAGACATACTCATCAGTTGGAACCCAAAAATAAAAAATATTGTGATACCATTGGGTACGCATTCTATTACTTATACGCATGCACAGGAAATTATCAAAATTGTAAAATCAAGCGGTTAAAGTTTGTTGGCTCTTCTCTTTTATAGGTAGATGAATTATTGCACTGAAAGCACCTACTCCAACACCTATCCACCAAACAGCGGTATAGTCACCAAACGTGTCATACATACGGCCACCAAGCCAAACCCCTAAGAAACTTCCCAATTGGTGCGAAAAGAATACAATACCATATAATGTTCCCATGTACCTCAAACCATATATATGGGCGATTAATCCACTCGTTAGGGGAACAGTTGCAAGCCAAAGAGAACCCATGGTAACGGAGAAAATGATAACTGTTAGCGGTGTAATTGGCATTAAAATGAAGATTGCTCCGATTAAAGTTCGCCCAAGGTATATCAAGGAAAGTAAATATTTTTTTTGATAAAAATTTCCTAAATAACCAGCTGCTAGAGTCCCAAAAATGTTAGCTAAGCCAACCAAAGACAGAGCGAGTGCTCCTAAAGCCGAAGTGGTAGTTATGCCAATGTTATGTAATAGGGTACCTGGTAGTATTGCTCCACACATTTCCGTAACCATTGCGGGAAAATGCGCTGTTACAAAAGATAATTGATAACCACAGCTAAAGAAACCTAAAAATATCATGATATAGTTTGGATCTTTAATTGCCCTTATTAATAAATCCCCCAAACTTTCTTCTAATTCTTTCTTTGATACTGAAGTATCGGCTTTCATTAAGGGTAGAAAAACGAGTGTGCTAAGAATTAAAATTGAAAAAATCAAGAAAACCAATTGCCATGATAGGTCCATTAATAACCATTCGGCGAGTGGTGGTCCAAAAACTTGTCCAGCACTCCCTGCTGCAGTTACTATGGCAAGTGACATAGATCGGTTTTCATCTGACGACGCTCGACCCACTACAGCTAATATGACTCCAAATCCGGTACCTGCAATCCCAAAACCTATTAACAACGCGTTGATTTGATGTGCGCCTGGAGTGCTCGAGTATGATGAAAATATTAAACCCGCGGCATAAACTAATGCTCCTATTACAATAGCTTTCTTATCCCCAATTTTTTCAGCGATAGCTCCAAAAATGGGTTGACCAATACCCCACGCTAGATTTTGGATGGCAATAGCTAATGAAAACTCAGCTCTAAGCCATCCAAATTCTTGGGCAATTGGAATTTGAAAAACACCAAAAGAGGCTCTGATTGCGAAACTGACTAGAATAATTAAACAGCCAACCAGAAGTACAGGAGTTACCAAAGATGTTTTAGCCATTCATTTATCTCATTAGGTCATTTAGAAATGAAGGTTTCTATTGCAGGTCAGGTGGCATGCGTTTTAAAGAAGATTGGTTGGCAGGTAGTTCATTTAAGGTAAATTGAAAATAAAAAAATGACAACGCTCACAGATATATATGACAAAATGATTTCAAATGGTTCTCTCGAGGATGATCTCTGTCAGAGAGAGATAGTAGAGCAACTGGAAAACATCAGTCGTCAGGTTTCTAATCTTAAAAAAAAATCCATTTTCTTCAGAAAACCTTCTGACATCAATGGTGCCTATATTTGGGGTGGTGTAGGGTGCGGTAAATCAATGCTTATGGATCTCTTTGTTGAGAATCTTTCAATTCCAAATCGAAGGGTGCATTTTCACGCATTTATGCAAGAAATACACAACTCACTTCATCAAGCACGCTCCTCTGGTGTTAAAGATCCGCTTGCCCTAGTCGCAAATGAAGTAATCAAAAATTTTAAAGTCTTAGCTTTGGATGAAATGCAGATTAAAGATATTACAGATGCTATGATTGTTGGAAGATTGTTCAATTTGTTGTTTGATGGTGGAGTAGTTATCGTAACAACTTCTAACAGAATACCTTCTGACCTTTATAAAAACGGACTTAATCGACAATTATTTGTGCCTTTTATCGATTTAATAAATAATCGATTAAATATCTTAAATCTAAAGAGCAAAATTGATTATCGAAAAAGTAAACTCAGAGGAACACGTGTTTATTTCAGCCCATTAAATGCTGATACCAAAAATAAGCTACATAATCTTTGTAGAGATTTATCAGGTAATGAAAGTGAGGATTTTCATCTGATAGTAAATAAAAGAAAAATCAAATTTCCGTACTACTCAAGCGGAGTAGCTAAATTTACTTTTTTTGAGCTTTGTGGAGAGAATAGAGGTCCTGCAGATTTTTTAGCGATCGTAGATTCTGTGAGAGTTCTCATTGTTGAAAATATACCTCAATTGGGAAGATCCAATTTTAATGAGGCCAAGCGTTTTGTTACTTTAATCGATACTGTTTATGAAGCTGGTATACTGTTTTTATGCTCTGCTGTTGCTGAGCCAGAATATTTATATCTGGAAGGTGAGGGTGTCTTCGAGTTTGAACGTACAGTAAGCCGGCTAAATGAAATGCAGTCTGAAAGTTGGGCACAGCGGTTTAACTCTCCTAATCAATGAATAAGGCTCAGTCTAAGAGACTGAGCCTTTGCCTGTACAAAACCGCGTTATCCCAAGTTATAATTCTTTAGGTTTAATGCAGCGTTTCACTATTAATGACAAATTGATTCGAATCAGTCAACACAGGTGATTCGTTTTTTGCGAATTTTTTTAGATTTATTGGTTTTCAATAAGTATTTGACCAGCAAGGTATAACGATCCACAAATTAAAACTTTACATTTCGGAAATTGATCAGCCACAAATTGTACTCCTTCAGCAATGGAAGTGAAACTTTTGGAGGCTATGCCTAGTTGATTTCCTATAATTGCTGTCTCATCAGCAGTTAAAGTGTTTTGTTCATTTGGAATACTGACAGCTGCAAGAAATTTTGCTTCCTTTGATAGTGGTGAAAGGTAACCTTCAACGTCTTTGGTTCTCAGCATGCCACAAATTAAAATAGTTGGTCTTTTGTCGTCAGTTGATAAGTAGTTGGCTAGAGCTTGCCCAGCAGCAGGATTATGTCCACCATCTAGCCACACGTCTGAGTGGCCAAGAGTTTCAACTATTGGACCTGTGCTTAGCTTTTGCATTCGAGCTGGCCATTTTGCCTTAGAAATTGCCCCATGAAGGGCTTTTGGAGGTGCGGATAAATAATTCAAAGCGGCTAACGCTATTCCTGCATTTTGAATTTGGTGAGCTCCTAAGAGATTGGGTCTTGGTAGTTTGATCGATGTATGCTGGTCTTCATAGAACACCCCATCTTCTTCCTCTTTTATGAACCATTGCTTGCCTTCAGCTATAATTGGAGAGTCCAGGCTTAAGGCTCTATCTGTTATCACTTCAAGTGCATCTTCATTCTGTTTTCCGACAACAACAGGACAAAGAGCTTTAATTATTCCTGCTTTTTCACTGGCAATTTCTTTAATAGTCGTACCTAAAAATTGCTCATGGTCGATTGAGACTGGGGTAATTATTGTTAGTGCAGGTCGCTCAATAACATTTGTTGCATCTAATCTTCCACCCAGTCCCACTTCTAGTAAAATATAGTCTGCTGGTTTGCGTGACATTGCTAAAATAGCGGCACAAGTAGTGATCTCAAAATATGTTATAGGCTGGCCGTTATTTGCTGAATAGCATTCATTTAGAATATCAGTTAGTTCATCTTCATTTATAAAATTTTCGTTTATTTGAATACGCTCGTGAAACCTGACCAAATGAGGTGATGTGTACGCATGGGTTTGAAGCCCAATTTCATTTAGTCCTGCCCGCAGCATTGACAACGTGCTACCTTTACCATTTGTCCCAGCAATATGAATTACTTTAGGTAGATAATTTTGTGGATTTCCTAGCGCTTCTAGTAGATACCAAACACGATCAAGAGTTAAATCAATAACTTTTGGATGCAAAGTCATCATCCGTTTTAAAATAACGTCAGAAGTCAAATTTTTCATTTTGGGACAGATTTTAAGTTTCTTGCTTTGGTGAGGGTAAATCACCTTTTATTTGCGGTGAACTATTAGAGAGGATACGAATAATTGTAATTAACTCATCGCGCATTTCTAGTCTCGAAGTTACTCTGTCCAACATTCCGTGGTCCAAGAGATACTCTGCTCTTTGAAACCCTTCGGGCAGTTTTTCTCTTATAGTTTGTTCTATCACTCTGGGCCCTGCAAAGCAGATTAATGCGTTTGGCTCGGCAATGTGGATATCTCCAAGCATTGCATAAGAGGCAGTAACGCCTCCTGTCGTTGGATGTGTTAAAACTACAACGTATGGTAATTTTGCTTCTTTTAGCATCTGAATAGCAACGGTCGTCCTCGGCATTTGCATTAAACTTAAAATACCTTCTTGCATTCGTGCCCCACCAGCCGCCGAAAATAAAATCAAAGGACGTTTTAGTTCAACAGCGCGTTCGGCTGCTCTAATAATAGCATTGCCAACGTACATACCCATCGAACCACCCATAAAAGAAAAATCTTGAGCCGCTATTACGACTGGGGTTCTCCCCATTTCTCCTTCTGCTAGTAACATAGCCTCAGCTTCACCTGTCGTTTTTTGAGCAGATTTCATACGTTCTGGGTATTTTTTTTGATCTTTAAACTGCAGAGGATCAATAATTGGTTTGGGGACATCTATTTCTACAAAAATTCCACCATCGAATAAATTAGCAAATCGATCTCGCGGTGAGATTGGCATATGATGCCCGCACTCGTTACAAACATTGAGGTTCTCGCTAAGTTCACGGTGGAAAAGCATTGTGCCGCATGAACTGCATTTGGACCATAAATTATCTGGGGTTTCTCGCCTTGAAAAAATTGAATTTATCCTTGGGCGAACGTAATTACTAATCCAGTTCATTATTTTTCCACCTGATAGGGCTTTAACAATTTTTACTCTTAAGCATGTTGCTTCAAAAAAGCAATTACTGTGCAAGTCCTTCTGGTAACAAATTCATAAAATTATTTGGATTTTGTATGGACTTAATTCGAACAAGGTATTTAAGTGCCCTCAGGCCTGATCAAACGGACCAAAAATTTTATGAGAAGTCTTTTTTTGCCATTTATGCATGAAATTAAGACATGGAAAATCGTAATAGGTTTTTTCATAATTTCTGTTTTTTACATTCTTGGTTCGTTTCTATTTGGCATTTTCTGTTCAAGTATAACCATTTGCTCCTTTTCAAACGGTTTAGGGCGAACACCTTTAAATTTGCTTTTTGTTCTTTTTACTTTTGTACCGATTTGGATTGGTGTTTGGGTGGCTATGAAATTTATTCACCATATTCCAATGAAAGTGCTTTTTAGTCCTTCAGGTAAATTAGATTTACCACGTTTAATTAAAGCTTTTTCAATAATGCTTTTTTTGGGTGTCAGTATTGAAAGTGGATTCCAATTTATTCCGGTAATAAGCAAATACATCAACTATGAACCCAATAATATTTTAGCGTTTTCTGACTGGGCTAAATGGCTTCTTCCAGTACTGCTATTTATTTTTGTTCAATCAGCTGCTGAAGAGTTAGTTTTTCGTGGTTATTTGCTGCAATTGATTTGGTCAAAAAATGCAGGCTATGTTTATGCCGTTATATTACCATCCCTTATTTTTGGTTTGCTCCATTTTGATAGCCAATCATACGGAACTAACGCTTGGTATTATTGCTTCAATACATTTGTCGTAGGATGCCTGCTATGTCTTATTACGCTTCATACGGGTAGTTTAGCCCTAGCATTTGGCTTGCATTGGGGTGGAAATACAGTCTCTTTGGTTTTTTTTGGTATCTATGGAAATTTAGATGGGATGGCGTTGTGGTTAACCTACCTAGATCCGAAATCTACAGCCATGGGCGTGGCTTTAATTTTTTCTACTTTTTTAATTGTTTTAATTTACTCACTTTGGGCACTTTTTTATTTTGGTAGTTTTTTACCAGTCTTTGAGGTTAAAAAACCAAAGCAATGAATTCAAAAGAGATAATACCTTAATTTAAATGAACCGATTTCTGCTTATTATAATATTAATTATTATATCTGGATGCGCCAGTAACTTGGATTTTCAAGGCCAATCTCAGAAAACTTTTTCCGGGTCAGAGTTTAAGTTTAGATCAGGAATTTCTGGAAATGTTCCACCAGGTCTTTGTCAAATAAAACAACTCCAATCAGAAACAAAGGATTACGGCGTCGTTTTCTTTTCTAACTGTAATCCGCACACTAATAATAAATCACTTGTAACATTAACTTATTTGGATTTGGATCAGACACAGCATTCAGGTTTGCTTGCTGACGACGAATTTACGAGTTCATTTGCTAGTTTTTATAAGTATGATGCTTTAAATCCAATGGTTGATAAAAAGTCGCTGCGTAGCTTAAGAGTTAAAGAAAATTATATTTTTATGGCAAATTACTATGTACCGAAAGGTAGAAATCTACCTAATTTTCGTGCAAAAGCTTACCTGAATTCTATTTTGTTATCTGTTAAAGTTCCTCAAAATGTATCCACCGAAAAAGTAAATCTTTACGCTGGCATAGATCCCATTCCAAGACCAAAAAACCGACCATCGATTGGAATTCAAAAAAATGTATCCAAGTCACAAGTGATCTTTGAAAATAGCTTAGGCTCTATCCCAAGGCCAAGAAAAAGGCCTTCAATATTTTAATATTTTGTGTATTGAGGTTGTCACCTTTTACGCTGCGTTCTATTTGAAGCTCCTTTGTGGTCTGGAGTAGGCAAAAGATCACCGGCAACTGAGTAAACAAAATGAGCACAAACTTTCCAAATTTACTGAAACCTTTAGACTTGGGTTTTACAACTCTTAAAAATAGAGCTCTAATGGGTTCGATGCACACTAATCTTGAGGAAACTAAAGATTGGAACAGAGTTGCAGAATTTTATGCGACGAGAGCTCGTGGTGATGTGGCCTTGATGGTTACTGGGGGAATTGCACCAAATACTGAGGGGGGTGTTTTTCCTGGAGCCGCTGGGTTGTTTGATGCTGATGATGTTGCCAATCATAAAATTGTGACGGACCGAGTTCACGGTTCAGACGGTAAAATTGCTATGCAAATTTTACATGCTGGTCGTTATGCTTATGGACCTAATTGCGTTGCTCCCTCTCCAATAAAGTCCCCTATATCACCCTTTGTGCCCGCAGAGCTCGACGCCGTCGGTATAGAAAAGCAAATCGATGATATAGTGACAACTGCTTGCCGAGCACGTGATGCCGGTTACGACGGCGTAGAAATTATGGGATCAGAGGGGTATTTTATAAACCAATTTTTGGTGCTTCATACAAATAAAAGAACTGACCAGTGGGGTGGTTGTTATGAAAATCGCATGCGATTGCCTATTGAAATTGTAACGCGAGTAAGAGAAGCGGTCGGAAAGGATTTTATAATAATTTTTAGATTATCTATGATTGATTTGGTCCCCAACGGATCAACTCAAGATGAGGTTATACTACTAGCAAAGGAGGTTGAGCGCGCAGGTGCAACAATAATAAATACAGGAATTGGTTGGCACGAGGCTCGAATACCTACAATAGCAACATCGGTTCCGCGCGCTGCTTTTGCGTGGGTTACTAAAAGACTGATGGGCAAGGTATCCATCCCAATCATAACATCTAACAGAATTAACACTCCTCAAGTAGCAGAGGAAGTTCTAAAAACTGGCTGTGCTGATATGGTCAGTATGGCTAGACCTTTCTTAGCTGATCCAGATTTTATAAAAAAAGCTATTTCCGGGAATGAAGAAAAGATTGCGCCGTGTATTGCCTGCAACCAAGCCTGTCTGGATCATACTTTTAGTGGTAAAATTAGTTCATGTCTTGTGAACCCAAAGGCTTGTTTTGAAACGGAATTGGTAAGCACCAAAACAAAACATCAAAAATCAATTGCAGTTGTTGGAGCTGGTCCAGCTGGTATGTCTGCAGCTATTGAAGCTGCAGAGCGAGGACACAAAGTCACCTTGTTTGATAAAGCTCAGATGATTGGAGGTCAACTAAACTTAGCAAAAATGGTACCTGGTAAAGAGGAATTCTGGGGTCTAGTAGATTGGTTTTCTGAAATGCTAAAAAGCAGTGGTGCTGAGGTTAAATTAGGTGAGCTAGTAACTTCTTCCGATGTTATAGATTTTGATGAAGTTATTATTGCTACAGGAGTGAGTCCGCGCGATCCAAAAATTAAAGGACATGAAAAAAATAACGTTGTTAGTTACGTTGAGGTATTGAATGGTACCGGGCAAATTGGTCAAAAAGTTGCTGTGATTGGGGCGGGTGGAATTGGGTTTGATGTATCTGAATATCTGGTCCACGAAAATAAAAGTGACAATAAACAAATAGAAATCCCAAAATGGATGAAAGAGTGGGGTGTTGGTGACCCGAATAAGACCCCAGGAGGATTGGCAGAAAGTGGTCCTAAACCTGAAGCAGCTGTAAGGCAGGTAACACTAATGCAGAGAAAAAAACAAAAACTTGGACGCAATTTGGGTAAAACTACAGGTTGGATTCATCGTAGCGCTTTAAAAATGAAAAATGTACAAATGATTGGTAATGTAAATTATGAGGAAATAACCAGTGAAGGAATTATGGTTTCTGATGGAGAGCTACGTGAAAACCCCAGACTAGTGTCTGCTGATACGGTTGTTATTTGTGCAGGTCAAGAAAGTGACCGCAGTCTAGCAGATGAACTGATAGAAAAAGGAAAAAAAGTGCATATTATCGGTGGCGCAGATGTTGCCTCTGAGCTTGATGCAAAGAGAGCAATTGATCAGGGAGTACGTCTCGCAATTTCGCTATAATAAGCTCAATTAAATTTCAATTGTTTTACGGTAAAATTAAAACTGCTTCGACCCGTCGATTTTTTTTCCTAGATATCTCTGTTGAGTTGTTGGTTTTAGGAGAAAGAAACCCTATTCCCTCAGCAGATATTCTGCTTTGATCAATACTATGACTGTTAATTAATCGGTCAGCTACTGCCTGAGCACGGTTTTTTGATAATTCGATATTTTGGCTTAGTTCACCAGTAGAGTCGCTATGCCCAACTAATATTATTGAGGCTGTTGGTGTTGATTTTAAAAACCTTGCTAGCTCTAACAAGCTATTGAAGGGGCCATCACCCAAAGTAGAAGATCCACTTCGATAAATTAAATCATCAAGCACAATAGCTCCCTCGTTTATCAGAGTGAAGCTAAAGCTATTTGTTTCTGATTTTATATCTGGCTGAATTAAATCATTTTCATTTATTCCAATAGAAACAACTTGAAGATATATAGTAGTTCCTAGTTTGCTTGCGATTAATGAAACGGCAGTATTATCTTTTTTTGCTGTAACTACTGAATAATTTGCAACGTTAATCAGCATGAAGGGCGGTTTGAAAATTTCAAGGTTTTTTCTAAAATTAAAGCCACCGCAAACCTGGGTATTGCAATAAAGCTCAACGCTAAATTTTCTATTTTCTAAATCATCAATTATGGGTTTAAACATTTGATCCAGCGTTAGTGATGTGCCATCAATTTGATACACATTGGTTACGGTTTTACCCGTAATGTTAAGCCTGGAAATGCCTCTCTCCCTATCCCAAGAAGATAATGCTAGTGAAATATTTTTGGTATCTGATTGATCAGATGCCACTAATTTGGCCGAAGAAGGCAAGTCAATTGCCGCTACATTGGTGTTCATAAAACACATGAAACAGGCAACTGTAGTGAAAAATGTTTTAACGATTTTTTGAGTGGTATTCGTCATTGGGTTTCATATCTAAAGCACTTGCCACACGGTTGCTCATGTTAAAAAAGGCAGTAATGTTTGCTATGTCCCAGATGTCGGCATCATTAAAACCAGCTTCCCTCAAATTTTGACGGTCAGTTTCATTTACTTTGTGACTTTCTAGTGTAACTTTTTCTGTTAAGCAGTAAAAACATCGGTTGATTGATGAAACAACGACAGCGATCATCTCTCTTTCTAATTTTGACAAATTACTATCTGCCAACATTAGTTCATTATATAGACCGGTGAATGCGTTTAATTTATCAATGTTGAAAGAGTGTGCCTTTAAAACATTTGGAATAAGACCAAGCTTTTCTTGGCATACATCAAAATATTTTCTTGTTGCGTCCGGAAGCGGACTAACAGGTTGTAAATTTAAAGATGTTGTTAGATCATTTTCTGTCATATATTGGCCTTTGGAATTCGATAGTGGTATTTATTCACAAGTTGGAATTCAAGTGAAGTGTAAAGGTTATTTGCTGCCGTATTCGCTGCTGTTGTTACTACCATTAATTTTTTGCAGTTGTGACTATAAGCCCATTGTCCCGCATGCTGCATTAGTGCCTTTCCGACCCCTTGCTGCCGGAAATTTTTATCTACTACAAGGGCATGAAGGAATGCCACATCGCCACTTTTTGCAACAAATGCTGAAGCCACAGGGTTATCTTTCCAACGTCCCAAGATACTTGTTTTTGATTGG
>LUMQ01000449.1_pt1 | contig 11176 bp, 18 predicted proteins | sample 729621 | NCBI WGS metagenome assembly LUMQ01 (sample SAMN03860259, study PRJNA289734) | marine metagenome | biome: seawater column; feature: ocean; material: water; isolation source: Red Sea water column Station 12 - depth 25m | place: Saudi Arabia: Red Sea | collected 2011-10-15 | depth 25 m | reverse complement strand
TATATGTTCGATAACTGCATCCGTTGTTCTATGGCTTTTTAAAGTATACATTTTTGTTCCATCATTGTTAAATGTAAGTCCATAATAATTATCGGCTGTGTCGATTGATTTGCTTTGCACAAAGGTTGGTTCGGCTATTGCTTTAGTTAAAAAAAGTGAAAAAGAAAAAAGTAAAACTATAAAAACTGAACAAAGATTTTTTAACGCCATTAAATACTCTCAACATTATTTTTTACAATTTATGGATAATTTGTTTTAAATGTAAAGTTTTAATGACAACTGATATTGAACTTTTTTAATCTCCAATAATTATAGGGCCAAGGAGTTAAAAATCCTACAACAAGCATAATTGGTACCACCCACCATGTAAGTATGGCGCCACCAGTAAGTAGATAATCAGTTAAATTCATTGCAACTTCCATACTAATCATAGAGATAAAGCTCATCCCAAAAGCTGTTTTTAAAGCATTAGAAAATTTAAAATTTTGTCTTAATAAAATTATAGTTTCTAAAATAATACTCGTGATCAAACCATTAATGATTGCAAGGGTCATTATTCCTAAAACAGGAAATGGTATTTTTGTAATTTGAAAAAATAATATAGTTCCAAAGTCACCAATTGCACAGATTAATAATTGAAATAGTTAGTCTAATTGCACTTTAGCAATCATTCCTATTTCATAATGACCGGGTACATTACACGCAATTTCAATATTCATTGCATTATCAAATTTCCAAACCAAATCACCTTTTTCTTTAGGAGCTAATAGAACGCTGTTGCTGTGTGAGTGGCTCATAGCTTTATCCATTTTTGCCATTTTCTTCATTTTTTCTCTGTCAATTGAGTCTGCAAGTAATATTTCATTTTCAACCATCCTTTCCATTTCTGGACGATGTTTTTTATGCATCATTGCATTTGCAATATTAAATTCATGAACAAGTTCTCCTGCATTAATGACTTCAAATTTTATTGTTTCACCTTTTTTAATACTAAAAGATTTAGGCTCATAATAGTTATCATACATTTTAACTTTAATTATTCTGTCAACTTCGCTTAGCTTACCCTTTGATCCAATTTTCATATTTTTATCAGCAAAAGATGTTGTATTAAAAAGTATAAAAATTATTAATAATTTTAAAAATTTCATAAGTTTCCTTTAATTATTTTCTTTTAATGTTTGAGCATCTTTAATTTGCTCTTTATTTTTATTTGTTTCTGATTTTGGTTTAATTTTGCTATTGATTATATCTGCAAAACTATGATTTACATCTCTGTGTCCTGCCTCATCGTCTCTTATAACTTTTACAACATCTTTTAAAGTTGCATTGAGTGGTAAGTTCCAATAATTAATAGCAATTTCAGGTGCAGGGATATTTTTAATTTTACCCATCTCTAATTCATTCAGATACTCTGTATAACTTCTAACAGCTTCTTCTTCGAAGTATCCTACTATTCTATGAGCTGTTCTTTGTGATGCAATAAAAATTATAGCATAAGTGATAATAAAAATAAATTGAGCTATCAATATAATAATTCTTTCAATCATAGTTGGTTTTGCAATATGTATAAAAGTCATTAGATGCATTCGTTCATTTTCAGCTTCATCTAATAAAATTTTAATCCATCCTTTATCATCTTGCATTTTTCTTAAAGATTTAAGGTGAAGTAACATTCCAGCAACCATACCTGGCACTGCTGCAACCGTTTCAAGAACAACAGCTCTATGGCCGTATCTTTTTTTAAAAAAAGTATCAGCAAGAAATCTTAAAAATTTAGTGAAACCAAGTGCAACCTTGTCACTTAAATTTTTTGGCATATAATGTTTGTCTAGACTCATACTTTATATTTAGTGGTAAATTTCAAATTTCCAATGAGTTATTATGGTCTGCTAAAAGCTAGATTTTTCAATAATAATTAATTATCTCTCTCAACACGTATAAAGCTATTCCACTCATAAATAGAATTATAAAATTATTTATAATTTTCCAAATCCTTGGATTCTTTAAATAATTAGATGAAAATTTTGAGAGATAGCCAAGTATAAAAAAAAATAGAAAAGAAGAAATTGAAGCTCCTACCCCAAACGAATATTTATCAGCTAATTCAAAATTTTTAGATAAATTGCCTAAGAAAAAAACTGTATCTGAGTAAACATGAGGATTTAAATAAGTAAATGCTAATGTTTTTAAAAAAATATTTTTTAATTTATATGTCTCAGTTTTTATCTCAAAATTGATATTGCTATAATTAGACCTAATTTTAGTTGAAATAAAATATATAAGAAAAATAAATAATAAAATATTAAATAAAAGTTCAATTTGTTTAGTAAAAACATCATTAAAATATTCAAATAAAAAAATACCTAAAAAAATTAAAATTAAATCGGATATAGAACAAATTAAACAAACGATAAAAACATACTGTTTTTTCAAACCCTGCTCAATTACAAATACATTTTGGGCACCTAGAGCAAGAATTAGGCTTAAACCTGTAAAAAATCCTAAAAATAAAAATTCCATATTTATTTATTATTTCTTATTTTCTAAAAAAGATATAATTTAATTCAAATGAACAAACGGACTGTAATTGATCCAAAAAATTTATCTTTTGAACCATTTGATAATTATGGTGAACCAATAAAAGGAATGAGTTGGCATAAAATTAGTTATGATAAAGAAAAAGGCCAAGGAAGCTACATTTTAAAAATGGATCCTGGATCTAAAAGCGTTCCACACGAACATGTAAACTACGAGGAGTTTTACATGTTGGAAGGAGAATTGATTGATGCTGACGGAAAAGTTTTTAAAAAAGGAGACTTTGTAAGCTTTGAACCCGGAACTACACACTCATCTCATACAAATAATGGTTGTTTAATTTTAGTTTTTATGAGATCAAGAAATAAAACAATTTAAATAAAACTTTCTTTTATGATTGGAATACTTGGTGGAATGGGAACTCAAGCAGGTCTAGATTTCTGTAATAAGATAGCTGTGCTTAATAGAGGAAAGTCAGATCAACACTATCCAAAATTTATTCTTTATAATAAATCAGACACACCAAGAAGACCTGAAAATTTAAAAAAATATTACAATGTTTTAAAAGAATTGGTTAAAGGATGTTTATTATTACAGAAAAATAAATGTAAATTTATAGTCATGCCATGTAATACAGCTCACTATTGGCATGAAGATATTCAAAAAAAAATAAAAATACCTTTGGTAAGTATGCCAAAAGAAGTCTACCTTCACGCAAAACAATCTTGTAAAAAAAATTCTAAAATTGGTATTTTGTGTACAGAAGCTACTATTAAGACAAAAGTCTATAGTAAATATTTTGATAAAGGATTTAAATTAGTTTCTCCTGGAAAAAAATTACAAAAAAATAGTGTTAATAAGGCAATTAAATTTGTCAAAATGGGTAAGGTAAGAGAGGCTGAAAAAGTTTTAAAGCCTGCTGTTAATTATTTAATTAAAATTAAATGTAAAAAAATTATTTTGGGATGTACAGAACTACCAATTGCTATTTTTGCTTATAAGTCATTTAAAAAAATAAGAGAGTCTAAAATATTTATAGATCCAAATTTATTACTCGCACAAGTATCAATGAAAAAATATTTGAAAAAATGATAAGAAATGATGCATTACCAAGTAAATTTACACTCTATTTAAGAAGATTTTACTACTACATTAAAAATGAAAGATTTAGCAAAAAATTCAATTATGATTGGAATAAAACACAAACACGATTTGATATAATTAATAAATTAATTTATTCAAAAAAATTTAAAAGTTTCTTGGAAATTGGTTGTCAAAGTGATGTTAATTTTTCAAAAATCAAAATTGAAAATAAAGTTGGTGTTGATCCTCAATCAGGTGGTACATTACGTATGACCAGTGATGAATTTTTTTCACAGAATAAAGATACTTTTGATTTAATTTTTATAGACGGTCTGCATATCCATGAGCAAGTATTAAAAGATATAGATAATTCTTTAAATGTTTTAAACGAAAATGGAGTCATTTTACTACATGATTGTCTTCCTGCTAAAATTTGGCATCAAACGATTCCACAAACTCATTCGAGTTGGAATGGTGATGTTTGGAAATCAATCGTTCAGTCCCGAACTAGGGAGGATATTGACACATATACAATCAAAGCCGATCAAGGCTTAGGGCTTATTTTAAAAAGAAAGAATAGAGATAAATTAGTTCACCCGATAAACAATTTTAAAAATCTAAAGTTTAAAGACTACTATAACCATCATGAAAAGTTTATGAGGCTTATTGATGAAAATAAAGTTTTGGAAACTATAGGTTAAAAAAACCAACAACTTAATTAAAGTTGTTGGTTTAATTTATAATTTAAATATTATTTATTTGGATCTGGGACTTTTCGTAAATATGGTTTTACGGTTTCCCATCCATCAGGATAGATTTTTTTTGCTTCTTCATTTGTAACTTTGGGAACTATAATAACATCATCTCCTGGTTGCCAATCTGCAGGTGTTGCAATTTTATGTTTTGCAGTTCTCTGCATAGAGTCTATTGTTCTTAAAATTTCCTTAAAGTTTCTTCCTGTAGTCATTGGATAGGTTAAGAATAATCCAATTCTTTTATCTGGTCTTACAATATAGACGGTTCTAACTGTTTCGTTGTCTACAGCTGTTCTTCCCATAGATGTCGTTCCCGCATCACCTTCTAACATATTGTAAAGTTTTGCTACTTCTAACTTTTCATCAGCAACAATTGGATAATTTGGTTTTAAACCACACACATCCTTAATATCCTCTAGCCATTTAACATGATCAGATACTGGATCTACACTTAGCCCCATTACCTTAACATTTCTTTTTTCAAACTCTGGTTTCATTTTAGCTAAAGCACCTAATTCTGTTGTGCAGACAGGTGTAAAATCTTTTGGGTGAGAAAATAATACACCCCAGCTATCACCTAACCATTCATGAAAAGATAATTTACCCTCAGAAGTTTCAGCAGTAAAATCTGGAGCCAAACTATTTATTTTTAAAGTCATTTACCCTCCTAAATGAATTATTATTTTATAATTATATGAAAGATTGAATAATCATGCAATTTTTAATAATATTATTAGATATGATCTTTAAACAATTATTTGATGATAAATCTTCAACCTACACGTACATCCTCGCAAGTGATAAAGGACGAGAAGCATTAATAATAGATCCAGTAATTGAACATACAAATAAATATCTAAATGTTTTGGATGACTTAGATCTAAAGTTAGTAAAAGTAATTGATACACATATTCATGCTGATCATGTTACTGGATTGAATGAACTCAGTAAAAAAACTAATTGTACAAAGATCATGGGTGAAAAATCAAAATCAGAAGTTGTTGACTTACATGTCAAAGAGGATGATAAAATTAAAATTGATAATATTGAACTTAAAGTAATTTATACTCCTGGTCATACTGACTGCTCATACAGTTATCTTATGAATGATAGAGTTTTTACTGGCGATACATTATTAATTAATGGAACTGGTAGAACAGATTTTCAAAATGGAAGTGCAAAAGATCAATACGACTCTCTTTTTAACAAGCTTCTAAAGTTACCTGAAAATACAATTGTATTACCTGCTCATGACTATAATGGTAAAACCTCATCTACGATTGGTAGCGAGCTAAAAAATAACCCAAGATTACAAGTTGATTCTGTTGATCAATATATTGAAATCATGAACAATTTAAATCTAGCTAATCCAAAAATGATGGATATAGCGGTTCCTGCAAATGTTAAAGGTTTAACTTCAGATCAGATGTAGCTTAGCGTCAATTTAAGTATTGAATTCTTATATTGAACAATTATATATCCTGCATGCCTTGCGAAAATTTAAAATGCAAATGCTCAAACTGTCTGAACGATAAATGCAGATGTGATGGCACAATAGTTTGTCGTTGTGAACCTGAAGAAACTTCTTGTTGTTGCAATAAGTAGTTTTTTAAATCAAAAAACAAATTAATTATGAATGATTTTTTAGAATCTATTATTAAGAGAGACCCAGCTGCGAAGTCTAAGCTGTATGTTATTTTAACTTATCCAGGAGTAAAGGCTGTATTCTTTCATAAAATTGCAAATTTTTTTTCAATTGCAAAATTTGATTTGATAGCAAGAATTATTTCTCAGTTTTCAAGATTTTTAACTGGTATAGAAATTCATCCAAGAGCAAAAATAGGAAAAAATCTTTTCATTGATCATGGTATGGGTGTTGTAATAGGTGAAACTTCTGATATTGGGGATAATGTTACAATCTATCATATGGTTACACTTGGTGGAATTTCTCCAAGCATTAATTCGGAAGATCAAAGAAATACAAAAAGACATCCCACTTTAATGAATAATGTTGTTGTTGGTTCTGGTGCACAGATATTAGGTCCAGTTGTTATTGGAAAAAATGCTAAGATTGGTGCCAATGCTGTTGTTACTAAAAATGTTCCTGAAAACGCGATCATGGTCGGAATTCCAGCTAAGAATGTTGGTGAAAGTTCAGCTGATGATGAAACATTTAAACCTTATGGTATTACTGAACAAAGTGATAAAAATTAAATGAAGAATTCTCAAAATAATTTTATTGATGGTATTGGAAATACACCATTGGTTAAACTTAAAGCTGCTTCCGAGATAACAGGGTGTAACATATATGGTAAAGCAGAATATTTAAATCCTGGAGGTTCAGTAAAAGATAGAGCTGCACTTGCATTAATAAGAGATGCAGAGGAAAAAAAATTAATTTCTAAGGGTGGAACAATTGTTGAAGGAACTGCAGGGAACACTGGTATCGGACTTTGTTTGATTGGAAACTCAATCGGTTACAAAACTGTAATAGTAATGAATGACAACCAAACACAAGAAAAAAAAGATATGCTGAAAAATATTGGTGCCGATTTAAGATTAGTTCCTCCTAAACCATATAAAGATGACGGCAATTATGTTAAAGTTGCTGGAAGATTAGCTGATGAGTTAAGAAGTTCAAATAATCATGGGGTTGTCTGGGCAAATCAATTCGACAACACTGCAAATTTAAAAGGACATTACGAAACTACAGGTCCAGAAATTTATGATCAAACAGATGGTAAAGTAGATGCATTCATATGTGCATCTGGAACTGGAGGAACCATTGCTGGTGTTAGTAGTTACTTAAAAGAAAAAAATAAAGATATTAAAATTTATCTTTCTGATCCAGCAGGTTCTTCACTTTGTAATTACATAAATAATGGTGAATTAAAAAGCGAGGGTAACTCTATTACTGAAGGTATTGGCTCAAGTAGAGTGACTGCTAATTTTGCAGAAGCAAAGATCGATGGTGCATTTTCTATTAGTGATAATGAATCTTTACCAGTTTTGTTTGATCTTATTCAAAATGAAGGATTAAGTTTGGGGACTAGTTGCGGTGTAAATATTGCAGGTGCTATAAGATTAGGAAAAGAATTAGGACCAGGAAAAACAATCGTAACGATACTCTGCGACAAGAGTGATAAATATAACAGCAAATTATTCAATAAAAAATTCCTTCAAGAAAAAGGTTTACCGTATCCAAATTGGATATAATTGATATATTAAAGTGATATGAGATTAAAAGATTGTCATAACTTTGCGGATTTTAGAAAACTTGCTGAAAAGAAATTACCTTCTCCAATATTTCATTACATTGATGGTGCTGCAGATGATGAAATTACATATAAAAGAAATACAAGTGCATTTGATGATGTAGATTTAGTACCAAATGTTTTAAGAGGTGTAGAAAACATAGACCTTTCAACAACAATATTTGGAAAGAAATTAGATTTACCATTTTATTGTTCTCCTACAGCTTTACAAAGATTGTTTCATTATGATGGTGAAAGAGCAGTTGGTAAAGCAGCTCAAAAATTTAATACAATGTTTGGTGTTTCAGCTTTAGCAACAGTAAGTGTCGAGGAAATATCATCAATGATTGATACTCCAAAAATGTTTCAATTTTATTTTCATAAGGATAGAGGTCTCAATGACTCTTGTTTAGAAAGAGCAAAAGCAGCAAATTTTGATGTTATGGCCTTAACGGTTGATACGATAACAGGTGGAAATCGTGAAAGAGACTTAAGAACAGGATTTACTTCACCACCTAAACTAACTTTGTCGAGTTTATATAGTTTTGCGACAAGACCTATGTGGGGAATAAATTATTTAACAAAAGGAAAATTTGAACTACCACATCTTCAAGATTTTGTGAAAGAAGGAACAAGCACAAATTCTTCGATTGGAAATTATTTTTCAACAATGTTAGATCAGTCTATGAATTGGAATGATGCTGAAAAATTATGCTCTAAGTGGGGCGGTCATTTCGCACTTAAAGGAATTATGAGTGTCGAGGATGCAAAAAAAGCAGTCGATATTGGATGTACAGGAATAATGGTTTCAAACCATGGTGGAAGACAACTTGATGGATCAAGATCACCTTTTGATCAGTTAGCAGAAATAGTAGATGCAGTTGGTGATAAGATTGATGTTATTTGTGAAGGCGGATTTCAAAGAGGAACACATATGCTTAAAGCTTTATCGATTGGTGCAAAAGCATGTGCAGGTGGAAGATTATATCTTTATGCACTAGCAGCTGCGGGTCAAGCAGGAGTTGAAAGAGCTTTGGGTCAATATAAAACCGAATTAGAGAGAGATATGAAGCTTATGGGTTGTACGAAAATTAGTGAATTAAATAGAAATAACTTAAGGTTCCGAAACTTATAATAATTTTATCAATCAAAGCTTTGCAATTTTAACATATCACAGCGTCAGTTTTCACACTTTATAATAAATACTTAACATTTTAGTCTTAATATTAGGAGATATAAATATGAAAAAAATATTTTTGGTTTTAACATTCTTTATTTTTACCAGTGCTGCTAATGCTGAAACTTTAAGTAAAGAAAATAAAGACAAAGCTTGGGATTGTGTTGGAATTTATATGGCAAATTATTTTTTACCCTCTGGTGAGAGTTTTGAATATGGGATGAAAGAAAAATCAATGGCATCAGTTAAGGTTTGGAAAGAATATGCTTTGGAAATTGGAATAAAAGAAAAGACATGGGATGACGGTGTTAACAAAGCTGTAGATAAATATTATGGATCTAAATATGATGAGAAATTAACTGATGGTTGTCATAAGTTCTTAGAAAGTACAATTCCAAATGGTGAAGATAGAGTAAAGAAAGTAGCTCAAACGTTATATTAGCAAAGGAGAAAAAATGGACGTAAAAGAACGAACAAGAAAAGCTTACGAGCTTTTTGGTAAAGGAGATATGGAAACTTTTTTTAATGAAATGATTGATGACAATATTGTTTGGACATTTCCAGGTAAAGAAGGTGTTCATCCATTATCAGGGGTGCATAAAGGTAAACAGGCAATGATGGCTGCAATGTCAAAAATTCCAGCGATATGGCCAAATTTTCATTTAAAAATTTTAGACATGATCAGTGAAGGAAATAAAGTATTTGTTAGAGTACATGCAACTGCTGACAACATGGATACTATGTTTGGTCATTATTTTGAATCAACTGATGAAGGAAAAACAAAAGTTATGATGACTTTTGATGATACTTTAAGCATGTTTAATGCTATGAAAAAATAAAAATGAAACTAGAGGAAAAATATGAAAGATTACTTAACAACGCATAAGTTTAAATCAGTAGAGATGAAAAAAAAAATGCAAGAAACTATGGCATCAATGAAGCCTGAAGATATTGTTAAATCTACAACTGGTCCAAAAGCGGTTTGTCAATCATCATTTGTTTCTCCCGGGGACGATTTAATCATGTTTTGTCACTGGAAAGCTGAGAGTGAAGAAGCAATTAATGAGCAACTAGGACCAATGAATGATTTTTATGAGCCACATAAACATCAGTTGATTGATCAAATCATGGATTTCAATAAAATGAGATCATAAATAATAATAGAAGGTAAAGATTAAAATAGAAAGTAATGCCTGCATATGTTGTTGCCCAGATTAATGTGAAACATAAAGAAGGTTTCAGAACATATGCTGAGAAGGTCCCACCAACAATAAGGAACTTTGGTGGTAAATATTTAGTGAGAGCTGGAGATTTTCAAATTAAAGAGGGTAAATGGGATTTTTCTAGAAACGTTATAATAGAATTTCCAAGCTATGAAATAGCTTTGAAATGGTACAACTCGGATGAATATAAACCTATCAGACAAATGCGCTTAGATAATGCTGAGGGAAATTTAATAATAGTAAAAGGAATATAAAGGAAAAAATATGTCTATAATAGAAAAAATGTCAAAAATAATAAATGATGGAGATACTTCAGCAGCTGATCAATTAATACATGATGATTATCAATTTTTAATGCATGCATCTGGTAAAAAACTTGGAAAATCAGATGTTATTAAATGGCTTGGTATGAAAGATATTCAAAAAGAAAAAGTGAGAGTTCTTTTTGAAAATGATGAAGTTGGATTTGAACACGCATACGTAACTTTCAAAGATGGTAATAAAGAAGCGGTTATGTCTTATTATAAATTTAAGGATGGTAAAGTTGTATACCAAGAAACTGGAGCAACTAAGTTACCAAAGTAATATAAAATGATAAGAAAGTTATTTGTCGTTTTTATTTTCTGTATTTTTGCTCAATCAACTTGCGCAGCTGATAAGCAAAATTCTGAGTTAAATAATTTATTTGCTCAGTTAAAATCTTTAAGTAACTCACAAGAGGCTAAAAAAGTCGAGGATAAAATTTGGGAGTTATGGACTACGCATCCATCAGAGGACACCCTAACTGAACTTTTGGCAAAAGGCTCTGAGTATATGATGCAAAATCAATTAACAAGTGCACATAATGTTTTTTCTAAAGTAATTGAATTAGACCCTAAATGGGCAGAGGGATGGAATAAAAGAGCAACCGTTCTTTATATGATGGGAAACTTTGAATTATCACAAAAAGATATTGATATGGTTTTGAGTTTAGAAAAAAGACACTTTGGTGCGCTTTCAGGTCAAGGACTAGTTCAAACGGCACTTGAAAATTATGAAAAAGCAATTGATAGTTATATAGAAGCACACAAAATTTATCCATCATCACAGTCAACATTGCAAATGATTGAACAATTAAGTATTTTACTTCAAAAAGAAAGTATATAATAC
>LUMQ01000837.1_pt1 | contig 11227 bp, 14 predicted proteins | sample 729621 | NCBI WGS metagenome assembly LUMQ01 (sample SAMN03860259, study PRJNA289734) | marine metagenome | biome: seawater column; feature: ocean; material: water; isolation source: Red Sea water column Station 12 - depth 25m | place: Saudi Arabia: Red Sea | collected 2011-10-15 | depth 25 m | reverse complement strand
GTATTATAGATAACCTATTCCCTTTCTTTACAACTAATAACTCATCCTCATTAAATAAAATCTTTAATTCAGGTAAACTTAAAATCTTATCCGACTTAGATTTATATTTTACTTTTACACAATCCCATCTAGGGTTATCAGGTTTCGATTTTGGATCAAAATATTTTGAATTTTTATCAAATTGAGTAGGATCAACAATGTTAAGATCTATCACCTCCATAAGTCCTACAATACCTGGAGGTTTGCAGTTTGAATGATAGAAAAAAATCTTATCTCCTCTATTCATTCTTCTCATAAAATTTCGAGCCTGATAATTTCTTATTCCGTCCCATAAAGTTACACCGTCATTTTTTAAAGTATCTATGCTGTAAGCATCAGGCTCACTTTTCATTAGCCAGTAGTTAGGTTCAGTCATAGTCTATGATTTGCGGGAAATAGTGCTGCTGGTATGGTGCTGGTATAGCATTTTGTTAATTTTTTTCGTAATTCAGCCAAATTCAAAGCATTTTATTTAGTTTATCGAACAATATTAGTCGAAGAAAGTTCACATTTATAAAAGTGTTGGTGAGTATAAGGGGTACAAATGACGGTTTTACATCGTTAAATGTGACTTTAATATTTCTGTTTAAATTTTAAGGATATAACTTTTTAATAGCTTCTTTTTGTTCTTGCTTTTTTATCTCCTCAGCATCATAAACTGGGCAATTATTCTGTTCAAGAGATGAGAAAAAAGTTCTCCTTTTAAAAGTTTTAAATATAGGAGTTAGTAGGAAACGTTTCATTAAATCTTCTATTTTTTAAGTAGAACTAATTCTTAATAGCTTATTCCTTTGATATTGAAATAAGTTGGTCAGGATCATAATTAGAAATCCAACTTAGTATTTTTTCTTCCTCTTCTAAAGTTCTAGTGCATGCAAAACCATATTTTGCTCTTACTTTTTCGGAAGCCTCATGCAAAGCTTGAATTGCAAGAGACTTAAAATCTGAAATCTTTAAAGAATCTCCAGGTTTTAAATATTCAAGAATTACCGTAGAGGGTGAATATAGAGATTTTTTTTTACCATCTGGTAAATTTAATTGAAAATTAATTTCAGGCATTTTTAGTATCCCTTGTTTTTTATGTGAAAATTTTAATTGATTGGAGCATTATTGATTTAATTTATATGTGTAAATCCAGTGAGAGGAGTATCCTCTTCCCAAAGTAATTCTGCTCCATTTGAATTTTTGATATAAACACTGCTATTACCATTTTTAAAGTTGCCGATATGACAACAAATAAGTTCATCATAAGGTCTTAAAGCATCCTTTAAAAAATTAGCTTTATCTGGCTTGATAGCACAAAGAAAACCATAGCTTGGGAAACATGTAAGCCATTCAAATTCTGGTACTCCTTTAGGGCGTTCAATTTTTTCAATATCAATTATAATTTTTTTTCCTGCAGATTCAGCAAACATAACTGCAGTACCTGTAATACCTCCCATGCTAATGTCTTTGGCTGCATGAATAATATTTTTTTTTGCAAGAAACGGTATCAATGAAAAATGTTTTTTAAGTAAAGTTGCCGAGGCTTTCGTAGCCGCATCCCAGAATGGATAATCTTTAAAAAAATATCCATCTTTATTCGCTATTATCCATAATTCATCTCCAGAATCTGCGAACCTTGAAGAAAGAATAGGACCTTCTATAAGTCCAAGAATTGAGACGGATAAAGCAAAATATGGACTTTTTTGATTTGAGTGACCACCCACCATTGGGACATTAAATTTCTCACAGGCAAAACTCATACCAGAAAGAATTTTATTGTGTTTTTCTAAATCATTTTCACTCCAAATACTATTAACTAAAGCTATGGGCTTCCCACCCATTGCAGTGATGTCACTGATATTAACTAATACGCTGCTCCAACCTGCGAACCACGGTTCTTTTTCTACTAAGCTTGGACTAATTCCTTCACTAGCCATTAATAACAAGCCTGATTGTTGTGGAATTACTGCTGCATCATCTCCAAGCATTGCAGATTTACCAAGTTCGCTGAACGGGCTATGTGAGAAAGTTTTTGCAGCACTTTGAATATCTTTTTTAGATTCAATACCACTATGTGTTTGTAATTTTTTGATAAGTTTATCTAACATTTTATCTGGTCACTTTTTCACTAAATACCAGCCTGGTCTGCTTGATTTTGAAGGCTTGTAATAATTTAAGTCAGCTTCCATTAGGTGATGTTTTATTCCCTTGATTTCTATTTGTTTAATTGATTTCCATTTGAGGCGTCTAAAAAAACTCACATTTTGGATCTGAACGGTTGCTAAAAATTGATCGCAACCCCATCCATTTGCTGTAGTTACTGCTTTCCAGATCAATCCTTTTCCTATTTGGTTGAATTTACGGAAATCAGAATCAACACCTAGTCTCCCCCCATACCATTGTCTTTTTTCTGTTTCGTAAATTCTCACTACGCCAACGACTCTCTCTTTAGTGCTATATCCAGAATTCAAAGAAACTATTGGGTATGCATCTTGATCAATTTCATCAATGTCAGATTCAGCAAAAATATTCTGTTCTTCGCAAAATATTCTCTTTCGTAATCCCCAGTAATCTTTGATAAGGGGAGAATCATCTTCAAGTAAATGAAACGAAAAGTTTTCTGAATTTGAACTTGGAGATATCATAAAATCTTCTTCTTCAATTCCAATACCTGATCTTACGGAGGGTGTGAAATAGTAAGGCGCGGAGCTAAAGCTTCTGCCGATATCCTCACTTGAGGGGTCAATAAAAAACATAATTTTTAACTCTCAAATAGGGATAAAGCTGAGCAGGCACCGCATTTGGCACAACCAGCGGACATTTCATCAGATTTTATGTTGCCTTCATTTAGTAATTCCGATACTGATTGATAAATATCAATCATGAAATCAGTGCTAGGGGAGGGGTGATGTTCCAGAGGAGTTCCTGCTATTGGCACAAATGGAACTATGAAAGGATAAACTCCTATGGATATCAACTTTTTACTGCAATTTATTAGAGATTCTTTGCTATCCCCTAGCCCAGCTAATAAATATGTAGAAACTTCCCCTCTTCCGAACACTGAGACACTTTCTTCGAAGGCTTTATAGTATCTTTCAAGAGAAATTTCAGATTTGCCAGGAAGAATTTTTTTTCTTATCTTCTCCTCCACAACCTCTAAATGCATACCTAAACTATCAACGCCTGAGTCTTTCATTTTTCGAAACCAAATGGGATTATCAGGCGGCTCGCATTGACCTTGAATTGGAATATCAACTTTAGCTTTAACAGCCTTTGCTGCTTCTGCCATTATTCTTGCTCCCCTATCACTACTGTTTGGGGTCCCTGTTGTCATTACTAATTGCTTTATTCCATCAAGTCTTACAGCTGCTTCTGCAACTTCAGCTATTTGATCTGGAGTTTTTCTTACGATGGTTTGTTCGTTTTCCAAAGATTGTTCTATTGCACAAAACTGGCAAGATTCTTCTCTATGTTTGAAACGAATACATTTTTGAAGAATAGTTGTAGCTAATACATCCTTGCTATGAAGAAGAGCAATCGATTTATAAGGTATACCATCTTTTGTTTTTAAAGAATAAAAACTTGGTTCTTTTGTGGTAGATAATTCTTTGATATTTGAATCTTCACTATTTTGGAGAATAAATTGTCCGTCAGGCTCCTCTGAAAGTTGATAATTAGATTTTTTAGATACGTGATTATAAACTGGTACCATTACAGTCTTCCCTTCAATTGTTAAAGCTCTATGATCGGATGGACCAGCGCCTCCTTTCCTACCCCTGTTGCCCTTTTTAGGCGTGGAACTTATCCCATTAACTTGTAACTCAGTAATAATTTTACCTAGTTCAGACATGATTGATTTCCTCTAAATAGTCTTTTGTAGTTAGATCTTTTGGTATGAAGTCTTTCTCATTTGATATCTCAAATACCTTGTTGGGAGATGTATTTAGTTTTAGAGAAAGAAGATCTGGACGACTGTAGTGACCAACACTATCCATCATTCTTTTCCTTTTTGTAATAAGTGATAAATTAATTTCTGCTATGGCTAATCCTTCTCCTTCATCAAGTGGTCCTGCCAAATACTTGCCTTCTGGACTGATAATTGCTGTGTGACATCCTCCTTGAAATGCTTTGTGAAGATTGGTTTCAGACGTTATTTTTTTATAATCTTCTGGATCTAGCCAACCTGTTGAGCAAATCACAAAACAGCCAGCTTCTAAAGCGTGATGTCTCATTGTGACTGCAGTTTGCTCGGTAAATATTGGACCAACTAATGAACCAGGAAATTGAGCACAATGTATTTGTTCCCCTTTAGCCATAAGGGCAAATCTAGCTAAAGGGTTATAGTGCTCCCAACAAGCCAAAGATCCTATCTTGCCAAGTTGAGTATCTACAACTTTTAAACCAGAACCATCACCTTGACCCCAAATCATTCTTTCGTGAAAAGTAGGAGTTATTTTTCTTCTTTTTAAAACAATTTCACCTTTTTCGTTAAAAAGAATTTGAGTATTGTACAAACTTCCACCATCAAGTTCATTAACTCCTAGAAGAACTTGCATGTTATATTTTTTAGCTGATTTCCCAACTATGTCTGTAACTGGACCCGGGACTTCTACTGCTTGCTCATATAGCTTCATATGAGATTTACCCATCAGAACTGGGGGCTCAACAAATGAAAAATATGGGTAGTAAGGAAGAAAAGTTTCGGGAAAGACTATCAATTTTACATTTTTTGTAGCTGCCTCTTGGATCTTTAAAAGTACTTTATTCAATGAGCCATTTAAGTCAAAAAGTACAGGTCTAACTTGAGCAGCAGCTACTTTAAATGTTTTAGTCATTTTCTTAGAACTTATTACTTACAGAGTCCAAGTATCCAAAATAAATGCCCCTTCTTTGCGATGCATTAACACGATATCGAGAACATCTAAAGGACTGATTGGTTTTATCCCTGGAGTAAGAGCTCCTTCCCCATGCCCGTACAAAGCTTGTAATGCAAATCGACAAGCATAAACCTTGCCTCCTTGACCCATAAATTTTTCTAAGCGAGCATTAAAATTTAAATGACCATCAAATGCTGCATCTCCAAGCTTTGGAAAGCCTCTTTGTAGTCCTAGAGTTACTCCTGGACCATATAGCAATATCGAAGTTTCAAAACCCTTATTTATAAGACGACTAGCTTGTAAAAGATTAACAAGACCAATAGATCCTTCAAAAGCGACAGTATGAAAAGTTAGTAAGGCTTTCTCACCTGGTTCGGCTTTAACATCTGGGAATACTTTTTCTTCATAATCAACTAAGAATTCTCCAGGCTGATTGGCGGGACGAGTTACAGATGGCATGAAATTTTAAAAAAAACTCATGTTATTCTCTGACTTGATTTACCAAAAGAATGTAACCGATATCACCAAATTGATTAACTTAAGATTTTTGATCAAAAAACTTTTTTAGTGAGTTTTATAACAAATTAAAATGCATAAACATGACAACATATATTTATTAAAGAAAAAGATGGCTGAAGAATTTCTAAATCAAATCTCTGCTAAATGTTCTGTAATTATTATTGGTGCAGGACAAGCAGGATTGTCTATTGCTCATTCACTACAAAAAAAAGGGATAAAACCTCTTATCTTAGAAAAAAATTATGTTGGGTTTTCTTGGGAAGAACAACGATGGGATTCTTTCTGCCTTGTGACGCCAAATTGGCAATGCACACTTCCTGATTATCAATATTCTGGTAAAGATCCTAACGGGTTTATGGATAAAGAAAATATAGTTAAATATTTAAAAAAATATTCTGAATTTGTTAAGGCAGATATTCTTGAAGGGATTGAAGTAAAACATTTAATTAAAAAAAATGAAAAGTTTTTTATTTCAACTAACCGTGGAAATTTTGAAGCTGATCAAGTTGTTATAGCAACTGGAGCTTATCATGTCCCGAACCGACATCCTCATTCTGAGAGATTACCAACCAATATCCTGCAAATTGATGCGAGAGAATATAAAAATGCAAATTCATTACCAGATGGACCTGTCCTAGTTGTTGGCAGTGGTCAATCAGGTTGTCAAATAGCTGAAGATCTTTTTTTTGAAAAAAGAGAAGTTCATTTAAGCGTTGGGAGTGCTCCAAGATCTCCCAGAAGGTATAGAGGAAGAGATGTTGTAGATTGGCTCGACAGAATGGGTTATTATTCAATGCCTATTGGGGACCACGATGATCCTAAAAGTGTAAGGAATAAAACTAATCATTATTTAACTGGAAGAGATAACGGAAGAGAAATAGATCTTAGAAGGAGAGCGATAGAAGGGATGAATCTTCATGGACGATTGGAAGAGTTAACAATTAACGATATTCAATTTTCAAATGATCTTTCTAAAAATCTTGATGGAGCAGATTCTGTTTACTGCAGAATAAGAAATAGTATTGATGAGTGGATTTCAAAAAATAATATAGATGCTCCTAAAGAAGAGAAATATTCTCCTTGCTGGGAACCAACTGAAGATGTCAAAGGTACTAAAATTTCATGCAAAAAATTAGCAGTTGTAATTTGGTGTACAGGTTATAAAAGTGATTTTAGTTGGGTAGATATCTCAGTTTTTGATGGATCTGGCTTTCCTATTCATGAAAGGGGTGTGACCCAATCCCCTGGACTGTATTTTCTTGGTTTGCCTTGGCTTTATACATGGGGCTCAGGACGTTTTTGTGGAGTAAAAGATGATGCTAACTTTTTAGCAGATATTATTTCATTGAGATCAAATAAATCAGCTGCCACTAAAGAAATGTTGGAGTGCAAAGCTCTGCTAGGTTCTTAAATAATTTAAATTTTGCTAAAAGTTTGGATAGAAAATTATTTTTTGAGATCACAGTTATAACTAAACGGGCTCACTTTTCATTAGCCAGTAGTTAACGTCATTCTTATTAAGGGATCTCAGCGAATTTTAAAGCTTGAAACAAGGTTTACTCAAACTTTTTTGGGCATAAATTCATTATCCATCAAAGTTTCTATTTAGGAAAGTGATGGGTGGTATGGGGTTAGTTTAGAGTCTGTTCACCTATGTAAACCCCAAGAGAGATTTATTTAATTTTTTTTCGGAATTTTTTATCGTAGGCTTTTCTTTCTATTTTAGTTAATTGTCTTTGACTGCATAAATAACCTTTTTCAGATTTATAAATATTTTTGAACTTTCTTTTCATAATTGAGTTTTACGAATGAAGATCAATAGACTTGATTTGCTCTTCTGCCCAGTCCTGCACAGTGTATGATTCTACTGCTGATGTCATCCTCTCCATTCTCTCTAATTGTTCTTCCAGCGGCATTGAAATTGCTTCATGAATGGATGCATCCATTTTATTTTGAGAATAAGGGTTAGTTAGAATTGCCCCATTTAACAATACGGATGCTCCTGTAAACTCCGATAAAACAAGAACTCCTGGGTTACCTTTTCTTGCTGCCGCATATTCTTTGGCGACAAGATTTAGTCCATCTCGAAGAGGAGTAATCCAGCAAATATCTGCTTGAGTAAACCAAGCAACCATTTCTTCATAGGGAATTCTTCTAGTTGATAAGCGTATTGGGACCCAATCAATAAGACTAAATTTCCCGTTAATTCGACCCACAATTTCTTCTATTCCCCTTTGGGTTTCCTTATATATTTTCATTCCGCTCGCAGCTGAAACGCATGCAATCATTAATACAATTTCTCCATGCAAGTCTTTTCTTTTCTCCAATAAACGTTCAAAGGCCAAAAGCAATTCTTCATTGCCTTTTGTATAGTCAACTCTACTAGCCGACAAAATCAGCTTACGTCCTTTTTTTGTACCTTCTTTAATCTTTTGTATATGATTCTCTACATTCTTACTTTTTATTAGATTAGCTATTAGATCTGGAGAAGTCCCAACTGGGGAAGAGATTATTTTTATCTTTCTGCCACCATAATGTAGATACGGAGTAAAGGATGGTTCTGAGAGTGCACTTCCTACTGAAATAAATTTTTTACTAACAGACTCTTTAGAATCTTTTTTTGCTCCTAAAAGAGAGCTTGCCGCTCTTGCAAAGTTTTCTGCATATCTCGGAATATGAAATCCAACCACATCGCATGAAAGTAAACTTTCTAATATTTGATTTCTCCAAGGCAGAATCGCAAATACATCGCTGGCAGGAAATGGAGTATGGTGAAAAAAAATAATTTTAATGTCAGGCCTGATTTCCCGAATATAGAGAGGCGCAAGCCATAAATTGTAATCGTGTATCCAAATTGTTGCTGATTTCGCTGCTTGATTACAAGCAGTTTTTGCAAACCTTTTATTTACTTCCTCAAATATTTTCCAATCTGCGTTGTTAACATCGAAATATTTAGGGAATGTATGAAGAATAGGCCAAAAAGACTCTTTTGAGGTTACATGATAAAAACTCCTTATTTCTTTTTTATTTAAGGGTATTCTTACTAAGTCAAATGATGTTTCCTTATTGATTCTAGTTATTTCATCTTCTTCATTATCAATATCTTTTACTTCACGCCAGGCTATCCAAGTACCATCTACCTTATCTCTAAAAATATTCCTTAAAGTGGGAATAATACCGTTGGGACTTTTTTGATCTATCCATTTATTTTTACCCAATTTGTCTTTAGATTCGTCATAAGGAGACCTGTGATAAAGAACAATAAAATCGCTTTTTCTTTTTAATATCATTGAGTAGATTCTTTTTAATTAATCGAGTTCATGGGAGGAATTTAATTTATGTTAATTAAGTATTTAATTTCTAAAGATTATTTTTCTTGAAATGACTTTTATGGGATTTTTTTCGTTCACCCTCATTTACCCTTATCTCTCGTCCCATCCATTCAACATCTTGAAGATCATCAATGGCTATTTTCTCAGAACTTTGATCATTTAAATCTACAAATGCAAAACCTCTTTTTCTTCCTGTTTCCCTGTCGAGGGGCAAAAAACATTTCTTGACTACTCCATAATTACTAAAAAGCGATTCAAGATCTTCTACTTCAGTATCCCAAGATAAATTTCCAATAAAAATAGTCATTTTTTTGTCCTTTTGTAATATTTTCGAATAGTTAGCAAGGACCAGCGATAGAAAACCAATACAAGATACTACTTTACTTATTGTAACTCTTAATAGTCGAGATTCATTTAAAAAGAAATCACCATTAATAAATAAGTTATATGCGTCTTATTGAATAGTTAACCTTCAATTTTCATGAACTTTGTAAAGGAATAATCTTTTTAAATATTCCCAAAGATATTCAATACTAAACTCTCATTATTTATAAATTAATTTTGAAACGTTTTCTTTCTTTTCTTTCTTTTCTTTACATGATGATTCTTACTTTGGGTTGTTCCAATAAACAAGCCGAAAAACAAATAAAAATGCCAATGTTATTTGATACAAAAGAACAGGCTGAAAAAGAAGCTCATAAATTTGATTGTGAAGGTGCTCATCAAATGGGGGATAAATGGATGCCATGCAATATGCACAAACATAACCAATAAAAAAAAGCTAATTGCTCCTTAGTTTAGATCGACTGTCAATCAAAGTTACTTATAACCTTTGACTTCTCATCTAATTTACTTTGAAGTTTTGTTGCCTTATGCAATAAACCTACAGCTTCTTTTCTTCCTGTTGCAATGGATGCTTGATGCAATAATTCAGCATATTTTTTGTTAAGTTTTTTCATTTTTCCTTGTTGTTTAGGGTCATAGACGCAGGCTAGATAAGTAATGGCATTCTTTGAATTTGGTCTATTGGATAGATCAACACAGCTTGGTTATCAGAAAGTATTTGACTCTTGCAGTTGAGAATCTTTTTCATAAATTCTTTAGCTTGGTCAATATTGCTTAGTCTTATCTCTACCTGAGATCTATTAATTTTAACATATGTCATTATTAGACTTCGATCGTGAAGGTTTTTAATTATTATTAAGGGGTGATTTAACCCAGCCTCAGAAGTTGCGGACACGGCGGATTAAATATCCACATAATTGATATTATTATTTTCAATTCGTTCCATAGCCTCTCTTAATTTCTTCAAAATTTTTTTCTTTAACTTTACTTAACCATAGGTGAATATTATTTATTAGATAAAAAAATAAGGGGATGTTTAAATACAGGGAATTCATTGCTCAAATCAAATATAAAGAAGTAATATCTTCCCCTGTATTTTTTATTCCTGTTTTGCTTCTATCCATAATGATTACTATTGAAGGTTTTCACATCTTTAATCACAAACAAAATTGCAAGACTAAAGCTGAGTGGATGGAACAATCAGGAATGACTTATGACAGGGAATCAGAAGTTAATTAATAAAATCTAACGTATAACTTATTCGCAGCAACGTTTTCTATGCGAGGAATGATCTGTCAAAGAAGTTATCCATTCCTTGATCAAAAAGAGAGACTCTTTATTTAGGCTGTAGTAGACCCATCTACCTTCTTGTCTATCAGAGATAAGACCAGCTTCCTTCAAAATTTTTATGTGATATGAAATTCTTGATTGAGATAAATTAGTTAATTTCATAATATCGCAAACACAAACTTCTCCATCCATCATTAGGTCAATTATTTCTAGCCTAAAAGGATCAGAAAATGAAACCATCAACTTAGATATATTTTCTTTTTTTACTTTGCTACTCTCTTTTAACAATTTTAAAGTAATTAAATTCTCCTAAATATAGCTTAAATAAAAAAGATTTCATTAATAAAAATATCTTGATACATCAAAATATTTTGATGTATAATTTCAATAGGAGATTTCAAAGTTATGAAAATTGGAATTAATGGTTTTGGAAGAATTGGCAGATTAGTTTTCAGAGCATTATGGGATAGAGCTGATATAGAAATAACTCACATTAATGAGATAGCCGGAGATTCGAATGCTGCTGCACATCTACTCGAATTCGATTCAGTCCATGGTAGATGGGTGAAAGATATAAAGGTCAAAGAAGAAGAAATAATAATTGATGGAAAGAAATTAGCCTACACATCTTTTAAAAATTACCTAGATGTTCCTTGGGGAAAATCTTCTGTAGATATTATTTTGGAATGTACAGGAAAGAATAAAAAGCCAGACAAACTAAATCCCTATTTTGATTCTCTCGGGATGAAAAGAGTAATAGTAGCTTGTCCAGTAAAGGGAATTGTTGCAGAAGCTGAATCACTTAATGTTGTTTATGGCATAAATCAAAGTCTTTATGAC
>LUMQ01001990.1_pt1 | contig 11243 bp, 12 predicted proteins | sample 729621 | NCBI WGS metagenome assembly LUMQ01 (sample SAMN03860259, study PRJNA289734) | marine metagenome | biome: seawater column; feature: ocean; material: water; isolation source: Red Sea water column Station 12 - depth 25m | place: Saudi Arabia: Red Sea | collected 2011-10-15 | depth 25 m | reverse complement strand
TTATCTACAATAAGGTCTCCTGTTACTTGTACGTTTCCTGTAACATCTAGTTCTTTACCTGATGCAGGACTGCCACCAATACCAACACCTGCCGTAGATAAAAACATAATACTGTTGTTACCATCGCCATCAGTTATTTGTTGAGCTGTAGATGTTAAGACTGTATTAGCACTTGTCTTTAAGAGTCCTACATATGTTACTGATATTTGTGTATTTGTTAATGTTGCCATTGACTTTTAAATATGTTATTAATTTTTCTATATTTTTTTTCTTTACCTTATACTTCATAATACCCAACCATTGAAAAGAGCATCTTTATCAGGATGTATATCATCATTTGTGTTGCTTGTATATTCTGGAAACAAGCTCTGATTAAAACTCATATAATCAATAAATCTTCTTGTATAGTATTCTGCTATATCTCTGTGTTTTTCTACTAGGTAATCCACCTCTTCTTTACTTACACTTTCTGCATTTTCTGAAACGTGCTTACTGATACCACCATTTTTTATTTGATAAGCTGCAAAAGGTAAATAATCAACCATAGCAAAATGGATCAGCATAGGTTGTATAAAATCATTGACAAGATTTAGATAATTACCTGCCAAACTACCTGCAATAATATCAGAGCTTATTTTGTTGTATAGATCAGTACCTAGATAGTTTCTTATGTGTATCTGTTGTGCTATCTTAACAAATCCAATAAATTTATCTACATCAACATTGCCATCAATGATTGAGTTTCTTTTTAAGTCTATCGGTTTTATAAATAATGCTACTGCCATCTCTTAATTCTTAAATCCCATTTTATTCCAATATGCTGCCGTAAATCCTTTATTAGGCATATTACGTGGTGCTATTGATACTTTCTTTGCATTTTTCTCTGGTCTAAAACCTTTTTTTATTGCACTTGTTGTACTAATTGTATCTCCTAGAGATTTGTTGCCTTCTTTTCTTGCATATATTCTTCTAGTCCATCTATGCGAACAGCGTGGTCCACCTTTCCAGAGCCAGACCGAATATTTATTAGTACCATCTTTTCCAAACCCTGCATTCACTACTTTATTATCCATTGCCTTAATATCCTCTTTACGATACACTTTCTTTGCGTTCATCATCTTAATACAAAATTCTCTTGATCTTGGTGCTTGTGTTTTGTATGCAGCACTATAAGGTGTGTACATATATCTTACTAAATAGATAACATCTTCTTGTCCTTTCTTTTTTGACTTGCCATCTTGCTTACTATCTCTGTATGGTTTTGCACTTCCTGTATTTGCAAGTTCTGTCTTTTCGTTCAGCTCTGCAATCTTCTGGTCTAGTTCGTTCTCTGTTTCGTAATCTACTTCAAACTCATCTATTACATCATATTTTTCTAACAACTCATTCTCATCCTCTCCCAAATCTATCAGGGCATCTGCAACATCATTGTCTATGTATTTGTCTAAATCACTTCCTAGACTAACACAACACCTCTCCTCGCTTAATTTAACACCTGTTTCTTCCTCTTTCGTTTCTTCATCCTCTACATTCTCCAAGTCTGTAAATTCAAGTGGTTGTAAGGTCTTAAAATAAAGATTAAGTGAAATCTTGTTATATGCTAATATTTTGTCGAAACAGTCTATCAATAAATGTTGAAAAGGTCTAATGACTGTATTGTCTAGTAATATAGATGCAGTCTTTAATTCATCTGCGTTGTTACCTAGTCCTGACTGGTCTTTGATACCAATAAGCATAGGAGATACAATACGATGTGCTACCATAATTTTTCTTGTGCTTTCTTCACTCAAGAATTGATATTGTTGGTGAGCATCTGATAATTGAACAGGATCAATACTTGCTGCCGTATCTGCATTGTCATTGAAAGCAAGAATAAATTTACCTGCATTACTACTTCCAGAAAATTTTTGTGATATTCTTTGTTCTATAAGTTCTCTTTCTTCTTCGTTTGGTACACCATTGTTAAAGTTAATTAACATACTTGGAGACATACCATTCATAATATTGTTCAAATGAAAATTACCTACTTCTTCTTCAAGCTCTGCATATTGCAAACCACCCTGATAATCTACAGGACTATAATAGTGATACCCTGCTCTATAAGGTTTGACATACAATATTTCTATTGATTCATTACTCTTACCAAACGCAGGTATTCTTTTTAGTTTGCTTTGTGGTTTGTATTCTGACCAATCGTGAAAATAATAGTAAGCATTTATCTCTCCATCCTCTCCTGACTTTTCAGCTCTTAATGTTTCTACTGGGAAGTGTTCTACTTGTGCGATTGTATTTCTATCTTTTGAGTATATTATCTGTATAGAACATTGTCCCATTAATTTTAGATCATAGCAAAGTTTTCTTATACAATCATTGTTAAACAAAGAAATCATCTTTGCATATTCTTCTGGTTTTCTGTTGCTATCTGTAGCATCTAAACCTTTTCCAAATATCATAGCAGAGATAGCATTTACAATAGCATTGTTTGTTGGACTTCCGTTGTATCTATCTATAAGATATTTAAAGTAGTTGTTATCATCTCCGTACCCTATCCATTCTTTGTTTTTGTATTCAACAACTTTAGGTGTGGTGTAACTACTTAAATTTATAACTCTTAAATCGTTCATACTATTATGTAATCGTTATCGTGTGATCCTGATGTTTCATCAAATGTAAACTGTCCACTATTTATATCGTAATGATTGTTGTTTGCTTGATTGATCGTTTGATCTGTACAAAATACCTTGTCTTTATAAACAGTTGCACTACCACTTATTAAACTCATATCATAGTATCTACCCTCTTTGAGTACAGGACTAAAAGTTGCAGATAATCTTTTAAAATTGCCATTATCAGAAGCACTAACAGTAGATGAAAATACTTCTTTGTTCTTGCTTGTATCTCTTAATTTTAAAGTATATGATGATGCGTATGTTCTTGGTATTACATCAATATTCTGTGCAGAACTACTCGTTGTCAAAACCTTCATACTTATATATCGAAATATAAAGGATATTTTGTATAGGTGCAAAAAAAAAGAGGACATAAGTCCCCTTTCTTTACTCAAAATACTAAAATTAATTTACATCAATCTGTGATCCTTGTGTTTCTGCATTGTAAGCTGCCGTTGCAATAAAGTCTGGTGCTTCTGTTTCTTGTGAAACAAATGTCAAAGAGTAACCATAAAGGTCGCCCATTGCTGCACCATTACTGAATGTACCTGTTGTAAGCTCACATCCGTGATCTTTTCCCACTAATCTGAAATTGCCATTGTAATCCTCAACAATAATGTGAGGTCTTGATACTGCTAGTAATTTAATTTCTGCTTGAGTTTTCTCCTCTTGGAAGATCAAGTTCATCACTACTGTAGTTTCATAGAATGTCGTTCCATTCTCTCTAGATGATGTTACTGTAGTGTCCATTGTAGAGTTTCCTTTTACATCGAACTTCATAAATGTTGGTGTACCACCAAAGTCTTTTTGTTAATGTACAAGCCATAGTTTAAATTTTTTAATAATAAAGAGGGTAGGTATTTTATCTTGCGTTTCTAGAAAACTTCTCTCTCTCTACTCTACCCAACTTTATTATGTTCAACAATATTACGAATACAATACAATATCAGAACCGATGCCGTGTTGTACTCCTGCACTTCCTCTCAAAACAACTCTTACGTTTTGTGATCCATCAATGTCTGCCATATCAATCAACTTAACTTCTTGCCAGTCATTCAATAGACCTGTACCGAAGAATAAGTTTGACGATTCTGCTGCGACCATTTTGTCATTACCTAATCCAGGCGAGGTAAATAATGGAATCCCTTGAAAGTTCATATCTGTTTTACCAACGTGATATAATTCTCTATAACCTAATGCTGCTTGTGCTTGAATATAAAACTTAGCTGCACTTGTAGGAATATAAATCTTTAAATCCTCTTTGTTGTAAACTCCACTTGGAATCGCATCAACTACTTTGCCTAGCTCTGCAATAATGTTAGATGCTGAAAGTGTAGTACCAGAAACATCAACAACATCGCTATCTGCTGCTAATAGTGCTTGAAATCCATCAAACTCACCATTATTTGCAGTAGCACCTTGCCAAATGTTTTGTTCTACTTTTTCTGCAACTTTTGCTGCAACTTGTGCAATTAAGAAATCACTAAACCTTCTTGGTAGGTTATCATATTGACTAAAGCCCATAGATGCACTCTCCCAATCTTGTCTAAAATCTTTTTTACAAAGTTGTAGGTTTACTTGAAATTCCTCTGGTTGTAAGATTCTTTCTGTTAATGTTACGTTAGAAGTTGGATCAAAATCACAACTAGCATCTTTTAGAATACTATCTAATGCTAATTTTTTGATAACCTCTTTGAATTTGATGTTAGGTTTTATACTAACACCACCCTGTGATAATGTAACCCCACTCAATAGAGCAGCAGCAATGTATTCTCCTGCAAACTCTCCTGCGTATGAAGTTGTTATACTTGTTGTAGTAGCCATATCTCTTTTATTTATTTATTTATTTATTAACTTGGATCAGTAGCTGTAATTGAACCTGCGCTGTTTCCGATACCCCAAACATACCATTTGTTACCATCAGACCAGATGTCGATAAAATCTCCTACTGATTCTGCTGATGCTACAAAGTTAATTTGGTCCTCTCCTGAAGCTGCTACAGATGCACCATTTACTACTAAAATTCCATCTATATTATCTCCTTCTGCACTATCAATGATATAATTTGATGTATCAAATGCGTTTGCTACAACAAATCTAAAATTAAGTCCAGACTCTACTGCTGGTAATGTTACTGTAACTCCTGCTGATGCAGCAAGTTCGTACCATTTACCACTATCTGCTGATGTAAGAGTAACTGCTGCTGATACTGAATCAACATCATTTTTAATTCTTACAACATCGTTATTTACGTGCGTTAAAACTGCCATAATTATTTATATTTATTTATTTGTTATTTGTTCCATTACTCTGTCCAACGTAGACATTCTTCTGTTTTGTGCAAACTTGAATCCTCTACTAGACTTTTCTTGTTCAGGACTGTGTTTGAGTGGCTCGGCAGCAGGTTGAGATAACTCTTGTTTAAGAGCCTCTTTTTCTTCTGCTTCGCTATATAAAACCTCTGTAACCTTCTTCCTCAACAACAAGAACTCTAGCATCTTCAAGTTCGTACTCTCCTACAGGTAGAGCAACTTTTTCATCTTCCGTTTTAATAAAAACTTCTTTGCCTGATTCGAAAACTTCTGCTTCCAAAACAGTTCCATTCTCTAACTTGAGTTCTGCTAATTGAATATCAGATAACTCAACTCCAAGAATGTTTTTTACTTGTTTTAATACTTCTGTCGCTTTCATAACTATATATCGGTTTTTAAAATTTATTTTGCATTTTTATCCTGTTCGTGATACACCATTTATACTGGCATTACTACCACCTTTCAACGCACCAATGCCCTGTGCGTGTAATTCTCCTGTGCAACACTCTATTTTGTAAGTCAGTCCATCTTTGCAAAGACAAGCTCTCCTACCACCTTTCGGACTTGTGTAACTTGGTAACATCATTTTTTCTTACTCTTTGGATGTCCTTTTGGCAACAGATCAAAATCTGCCGTGTATTTGGGATTTTGTGGTCTGCCGTTTCTTACTAAATATAAATACGCATTTACTCTTGCAAAAGACCATTGTGAAGCACTTTTAACTCTTGGACTATGTGATACATTAAATGCACCCAAACCTCTTTGGAATACTGCTTTTAATTGTCCAACTGTTACACCATATCCTAGTTTGTCTTTGTATCTTTTGTTGAAATCATCAGACTTTTTCTGTAGTGTCGCCTCATCTTTCTTGCTTACTTTTGCACCTCTGCTTGTAGAAGCATCTCCCTTTGCCGTACCTTGACCTTTTGGTCTTGGATTTGGTGTGCCTGACTTTGGCGCTTTTGGACTTTTCCTAATACCACCTCTAGGACCTATCTCTGCCATCTTTACGCACTTGTGTTTCTGGTAATCTTTTCTATATCCTTCAGGACATTTGTATTTTTTAAATTCTTCTTCTGTAAGTGCGTGTTGTTCACAAGGCATATACCAAGTCATATCTTCAAACTCGTGTTCGTGTATACCATCACAACCAATATCTTTAGCAATCTTTTCTGCCATCTCTTTAGATGAATAAGCAAGTCTGTCCATAATGATTGCAAAGTCATCATTGACCTTTTGACTATACAGATCAAGTTTGCCTAACTCTTTTAATTTTTTTTCTGCGTATCTTTTACCTGCAAGACCACCCCACAATAAATATGATATTGTACCACAAGCTTCTTTGTCCTCTGGTTTGTAATATTCCTCAGCTCTTGACAAGAAAGAATACATACGACTTACTGTTTGTTCGCTTATTGCTTTGCCTTGTGCTAGTTGTTGCGCTCTTATTTTGCCAACATCAGTTGCACATTTGTTGTTTACTTTTTTGTTTAATTCAATACCTCTTTTTGCATTGTTCTTTACTGCATCTGGATAATCACTAAAACTTTCAAATATTAATCGTTTTCCTGATTTGTATCTTTTGTCATTTCTAATAATTCCTTTTACTTGTGATAGTAATTCTTCTGCTTCTTCTTCCTCAATCTTTGCTAGGTCTTTTATTGTTTGATCCTTTGGTCTCTCTGCTTTGTCTGCAAAGTAACCTTCTATACTAAATCCTTTGACTTTGCCTGTCTTTACAAATTCTTCCCAAATCTGATCGTTGTTTACTTTTACTGCACCAACCCAAGTACCTACAGGATATTCAAGACCATATAATGCAGTCTTATCTTTTTTTGAATCCTCTACAATCCAACTTTCTACTAGTGAAAGACCTTTGATTGTATGTTGGTGTTCTAGTGTAGAATTATTCTGGTTGCCTTTTTGTAAATATATTTGTGATGCTTTTCTTACAGTTTCTCTTGAGAAATAAATATAGTATTCTTCATCTCCATTTTTTCTATAGATAGGTTTGTTAGGTACAAGTAAAGCACCTAATAATATTTTCTTTTCTTTATCTACTTCTTTGAGTGTCAGTATCTCTCCTTTGAGTGCAATAAAATCTTCCTCTATTGCAGGATTTTCTACTATACTTATTGCTTCGATACCTGTTAAATCTTCGTTGTCATCTAGGATCAATTCAACTATCTTCATAATTATATATCGTATTATTTAATTGGTTTTGTCTATCCCAATGAACTTTCTTGTATAATGTTTCTGTCTAAACTTTGTGCAGTTGATACATCTCCTGCAACTACAAATGCTTTTACAGGTTTTTGTACCTGTTGTCCTATCGCATCTGCAAGTTGAGTTTGTGGATCAGAACCTACAATATTAAATGATGGTGCTTGTGTTGTTGGTGTGGATATACCACCACCAACGCTTCCTCCTGATATATTACCACTTGATACACTACCTACTTTTACTGATTTTATTTTTGCAATATTTGCTGCTCCTGCTGCTGCTGCAATACCTGCTTGTATAAAAGGATAAGGTGGAAATACAGTAGTAATTGGACTGTCTGCTGCCGTTTTAAAAGCATTTATTGTACCACCGACTGCACTTATTGATGCTTGTGCTAATGCTGCTGCTTTGCCTATTTTACTCCCCTGACCTGCGATCATACTTATCAATCCCAAAGTGTCTTGTGCTATTTGTATTTTCTGTTTACTTGTTAATTGTTCAAGGACAATTTCTGTGTCTTTTAATTCAGAAAGTCTTTTGTTTTTTGCTACCTCTAAATTTGTGATATCAAGACCATTCTTTTCAGCAAGTGCAATTAAGTTGTCATAGTGTGCAGTTACCTTTTCAATTTCTAATGCTCTCTTTTCATCCTCACTTACTGCTTCTGCATCCCTGATTTGTTTTTTAAGTTCTGCAAGTTGTTTTTCTGCTGCTAATTCAGCATCCCTTGCTTCCTTATCTTTTGCTGCTTGTTCACTTTCTAATCTTTTTCTTTCTGCTTCTGCTTCTGCTTCAATTCTTTTTCTTTCCGATTCTGCTTCTCGTAAGTTTGTTGTTATTTCAGCAGTCAATGTTTTTTGTCTTTTTAATCTTTGTGCTTCAAGTTCAATCAATCTTGCTTCAAGTCTTGCCTGTTCATCAAGATCCTCTTTTGTAGATGCACTCAATTCGTTCTGTTGTTTTTTTGTTTCGAACCTTATTCTTGCTGCTTCTATTTCTTTCAAGGTTATTTCTTCCTCAATCCTACCTGCTTCTTTAAGAGCTGCAATTCTATCCTCTATACTTACATTTTCTTTGTCTGCTGCTTTCTCTCTTAACTCGTTGAATTTTCTTGTTGCTTCTGCTCTTTCTATTATTAATTTTCTTTCTAATAAATCTGCCTTTGCCCTTCTGTCTGCTAATTCTCCTGCTATTGCAATTTCTTTTCTTGTCTCTTCTCCAAAGTTTTTTATCCCATCTGTAACATCAGAAAGTGCCTTACCTGCTTCTTTGAAATTTCCTGTAAAGACATTCAAGATAACATTACCTAAATCTCCTAAAATGTCTGTAACATTACCCACAACGACACCTATTTGTGTCATTAACTTTCTAAATTTGTTTTGTCCTGATTCTGAATTAGTAAAAGCAGTTGCTACTGATGTTATTGCTAAAACTAATGCACCCAGTCCTGTTGCTATTATTGCAGTTCTTAATAATTTAAAACCACCTGTGGCTTTTCCAATACTTCCTGTAAGTCCTGTAACTCCAGAAATAAGTCCACCAGTTTGTCTATCTACTATACCAATGACACCTGAATAATCAGCAGTTGATTTTGTAGAATCTTTTATAATTTTATTTTGCTCTTTTCGTTTATTATTTATATCAACTACTGCCTTTTTTTCTCGGTCTATTTTAGATTTGGTGTTTTCTATTTGTTTTGCAAGTTTGACTTGTGCGTTTATTTGTTCATTAGTAACACCATTTGAATTTTCTAATTCATCATTAAGCTTTTCTAATTCTTGTTCTAAATCCGAGATCAAATCTTCAGATGCACTTAATGACTTATTTAATTCATCTAATTGACCTTTTGCGTTTGCAACTTTTACTTTTACATCTACTATAACTTCTTTTGCCATTTTATTTCATTTTTTATTTGATCAATACCTTTTTTGAAAGTTGTTGGTAATTCATATTTACCTTGTGCAATCTTAATGTTTTCAGTTTCGCCATTTGCATATTCTAATAATTGTAATATTCCCTGTATCATTATGATATTGTATTTACTTTGGTTAATAATTCTAAACTACTCTTGCCTGTCTGTAAGTTTGTTGTGATTTTGTTTATATAAAACTCTGTATTGCCAACTACTATTGTATCACTCAATTTATACCTTAATAAAAACTTTTGTGGTAGTATTGCATTGACTTTTATAAAAATTTAGGAATAATGTATTATTGTCCTCTACTGTTGGTACAAAAGGATTGATCTCTGTACTAAAATTTAAAGTGTTGCCTGTTGTAAGTGTTGTGAATGTAGTTGTAACATTTGATTCACTTGTTACTGTAGATGTTCTCAAAAGACTTCCTGTAACTAATGGATTGACTGTTGTCGAACTGTTTGGACTTACTGATACTGTTGCAGTTGCAAAAGTTGTAGGTACAACATAACTAAAACTAACTGCACTTGATTCTCCTGAGCTGACTGCGATAACCACACTTTGCGTACCCACTCTAAAATTACTTGCTCTGTTGTATTGAGTGATACTCAATGGTGTACCTGTTCCACCACCATCTTGCATTTGTATTCCCGTTCCTGTAGTGTTTGCTCTAAAAAACATCAGAGGTTTGTTTATAACAGGTGCTTGGTTGTCATCTACAAAATATCCGAACCCTATTGTTGTATCACTATTGTCGTTTCCATCTGTGAGTTTTTCAAAGAACATTTTTTCAAAGGGGAGTTGTACCCTGTAGTCTTGTCCTCTGTTTAATCTAGGATCACGACCACTACCTGATGTTGAACTTGCTTTTACACTTCCTAATTGTCTGTTGTTTAGTTTCTCAAAAAAGAAAGCACCAAATGTTTTTGGATCAGCAAACTTAAATTGTATATCATTAAATGGTACACTAAAATTACTTTCCCCCTCACTTGTATCTACAAACTCTGTAATGTCTCTGCTTGTACCACCTGCATAAAAACTATCAAGTGTTTTTACAACTACTTTACCAAAGTCATCACTACTTGGATCATCCTCAATAAATGCAGTCAAATTGAACATTTTAAATATACCTGTCAAGAACTCCAATATTCCTATGTCTGGTATATTGTCTTGAACAAATATTGTTTCCACTAAACTATCTGGTTCTACAATACCTGCCGTGATTGTTGCAGAGAAATCTTCACTTGAATCTTCTGATTCTGATACTCTAACAAACTGTAAAGAATATGTCAAGTTCAAACTTGTCTCTGTGGTTTCTATCAAGAACTGTATGTTTTGTTGTTCAAAACTACCATTAAAACCTTGTTCAAAAAGTCTGTTTAGTGTTACACTTCCTGTTTGTGTATATGGTTGTTCTGCAACTATTTCTCCTGTATCTGCTTTTCTTAATTTTGCAGTAAACTTTTTACTAGATACAGAAGGTGTGATAGTCCATATTATTTGCATTGTTTCTTGTTGTATCAGACTGTTCAATCCTGTACCTACAACAAATCTAAATACACCACCATCAAACACAGGTACAAAATCAAACTGACCATCACTAAAAAAGTTTGTCGTGTCTCCTGTAAAGCTCTGTATTTTATTTATAATAAGTTTTGTAACATCACTCTCGTTACTTTCTGTGATTCCTATTTCTCCTTTGTTTCTGTGTAGCCACATATATAGATCTGCAAACAATCCTGTCTCTTGAAAAAAGTCATCACTAAATTGTAACTGTATATCATTGTCTTGTTCAATAGTTCTTATAATATCTATTACCCTTAATGCAGGTTTAAGGTCTGTGAACACAAAACCTTTTGTACTTCCTAGTCTTTGGTTCGTACCAGAACCCCCACTATCAGATTGACTAGGACTAGATGTATCATAGTATAAGTTTCTTGTTGTGCTTGACCTTTCTTGGCTTGTTAAAACACCACTATCACTACTATTGTAAATAAATCTTTGTGTATGTGATATTATTGGATATATAACGTGAGCCGTGCTAGTTGTACCTGCTGATAAATTTGTAACAAATGTTTGAACTCCTTGTCTCACATTAGCGACATCGTATGCGTGGTCAAACTG
>LUMQ01001519.1_pt1 | contig 11243 bp, 10 predicted proteins | sample 729621 | NCBI WGS metagenome assembly LUMQ01 (sample SAMN03860259, study PRJNA289734) | marine metagenome | biome: seawater column; feature: ocean; material: water; isolation source: Red Sea water column Station 12 - depth 25m | place: Saudi Arabia: Red Sea | collected 2011-10-15 | depth 25 m | reverse complement strand
ATAACCTTTTCTTTCAAAAGAATTATCCATTACAACTGCAAATAGACTTTAATAAGCATGATAATCAAAGTAGAGAAATTGAGTTACTTAAAATACCTTATGACGGAATAAAACTAGAAAACTACAATAAAGATCAAATTACAAAAGATAATAAAGAACTATTAGATTATTTTAATAATAACTCAGCTGCATATATGACAAAAGAAGAAAGAGATATTTCATATATATTAATCAATAAAAATGATTTTAGAGAAAATTTTTCACCTTCTGAAAATAGTAATATCAGATGTAATCCAAACTACCTTGGCATATCATATAATTATATTGGATGAAATTTTTCCAGAAAAAGAATTAAAATTTGATGAAGTTAAGAATGAAATAAATAATACATTAACTAATTTTGAAGTAGATAATTACTTCATTGAATTAAAATCAAGCCTAGACCAACAAATACTTGATGGATTTTCAATTACTGAAATAGCAGATCAAAATAATCTTAAATTAATCAATAAGAAAAAAATTTTAAACAATACTAACGAAGATGACCCTACTTTAAGTAACGTAATTTCATTTTCTTTTACACAAAATAAAGATTTTGTTAGTGATTTAGTTGACATTGATAATGATACTTCTTTTATTGTAAATATCGATGACATATATCCATCAAAAATAGAGAGTATCGATAATATCTTTGACAGTGTTTTAAATGATTTTATATTTACAAAAAAAACTGAACAAGCAGAAAATATTTTTGAAAATAATAAAGAGATCTTCACAAATATAAGTAAATTTTATGCAACTAATCCAGAAAATTTAAATTTATCTTTAAAGACTAATGATGAATTACCAATATCTTTTAAACAAAAGATTTTTGAAACTGATATTGATAAAGTAGCTTTTGGATCAGATGAAAATGCTATTTATTTTGCTAATATTAAAAGTATAAAGATGCCTGAAGAAGGTGAAAATACTTCAAATATTAATTTAATAGGTGATTTGAAAACAGCATTTGGTAGTGAGATTATTAAGACAAAAGAAATTTCGTTCAATGATGAACTGATAAATGGTCTTTTATCTCAGTATAAATGAGTCTAGAAAAAAAAAATTTTATAAGTCAATATAACAAAGGCTTACCTCAGATATTAAAAAAAAATCTTATTGCTGATATTGAAACACCATTTTCATCATTATTAAAAATTAGTAAATCAGAAAAATATTCCTTTCTATTAGAGTCAGTAGAGGGTGGAAGTAAAAGAGGACGTTACTCATTACTTGGTTGTGATCCAGATTTAATTTGGACAGTTGAAAAAGGTAAGGCAAAAATTAAATATTTGGATCATAATTTTGATTACAAACTAGATCAAAAGCCAATTCATAGTCTTAAAGAACTTGTAAAAATTTCAAAATTTAAAAATAATGAAATTGACGTTCCTTTCCCAACACTAGTTGGATATCTAGGATATCCAATGATTCAATATATTGAAAAAATTAAACTAAGTAATAAGGACAATATAAAAATACCTGATGCAATTTTAATCAGACCAAAAATTGTCGCAGTTTTTGATAATATTAAAGATATTATTTCCCTTATGACAGTTACGTATCCAAGTAAAAAAATCTCAGCAGAAAAAGCCTATAGAAAAAATAAATTACTTATTGATAAAACAATTAAAAAGTTAGAAAAAAGTATTTTAAAACCTGCACAAAAGAAAAATAAAAAATCTAAATTAAAATTTAAATCAAATTTCAAGAAAGAACAATTTTATAAAATTGTAAATAAAGCAAAAGAATATATTAAAAATGGAGATATCTTCCAAGTTGTGCCTTCACAGAGATTTGAAACAAAATATAATTTAAAGGCAGTCAATCTTTATAGATCGTTAAGACGACTAAATCCATCTCCTTATCTTGTAAATCTTAACTTCGATAAAATTGGCCTTGTTGCATCTAGTCCAGAATTAATGGTTCAATTAAGAAACAAAAAAGTTACGATAAGACCAATTGCTGGAACAAGAAAAAGAGGAAAGAATGCCTCTGAAGACCTTTATTTATCTAATGACTTACTGAATGATAAGAAAGAACTCGCAGAACACTTAATGCTTTTAGATTTAGGAAGGAACGATGTTGGTCGCGTTGCAAAAAAAGGAACAGTGAATGTTACTGAAAAGATGATTATAGAATACTACTCTCATGTAATGCATATTGTTTCAAACGTTGAGGGAAAAATAGATAATAATTTAGATGCTCTAGATGCTTTAATGGCTGGATTTCCAGCAGGTACAGTTTCTGGTGCACCAAAAATAAGAGCGATGGAAATCATAGAGGAACTTGAAAATTTAAATAGAAGTTTTTATGCTGGTTGTATGGGTTATTTTGATTCTAATGGAGACATGGATACTTGTATTAGTTTGAGGACTGGGCTTGTAAAAGATAATAAATTATACATTCAGGCTGGTGCTGGAATAGTTTATGACTCAGTCCCAAAAAATGAACATCAAGAAATTTTGAATAAAGCTGGTGCTTTAATGGCAGCTGCAGAGGATTCATACAAATTCGATATATGATATTACTGATAGATAATTATGATAGTTTTACTTACAATGTAAAACACTACTTATTGGATTTAAATCAGAAGGTTGTTGTTTTTAGAAATGACAAAATTTCTATAAATAAAATTCGTAAATTAAAACCTAAATCAATAGTTATTTCACCAGGTCCGTGCACACCAAATGAAGCTGGAATAAGTCTTAATATCGTTGCAGAATTATCAAAACAATTTCCTATACTTGGCATTTGTTTAGGACATCAAACTATTGGTCAAGCTTTTGGAGGTAAAATCATTAAATGCAAAGAAATCATGCACGGAAAAGTTGATACAATTAATCACTTTGGACACTCTATATTTAAAAATGTAGAAAGAAAATTTAAAGCAACTAGATATCATTCTCTTATAATTGATAAAAGAACTATGCCTAAAGATTTTTTAATTACTGCTGAAACAAATAATAAGATTATAATGGGTATTGCACATAAAAAATTACCAATATTTGGACTACAATTTCATCCAGAAAGTATAGGTACTGATATGGGTAAAATTATTTTAAAAAACTTTTTAAACTTAGCAAAATAATGGATCAAACTTTAATATTAAATAAAATTCTCGAACAACAAAATCTGAATATTGAAGAGAGTATGTATATATTCAATAAAATTATGAGTGGAGAATTAGATGATATTAAAATTACATCAATACTAATTGGTTTAAAGTTAAAAGGTGAAACAAAAGAAGAGATTATCGGTGCAGCTAAAGTAATGAGAGAGAAATCTCTAAAAATAAACTCTCCGCAAAATACAATTGATACTTGTGGTACGGGTGGAGATATGAAAGACACATTAAATATATCAACAAGTGCAGCAATAGTTGCTGCAAGTGCTGGCGTTACTATAGCAAAGCATGGCAATCGTTCCGTTAGTTCAAAATCAGGCTCTGCAGATATGCTAGAAAAAATAGGTTATAAAATTACAAATAATGTAGAAGATTTAGAAAACTCATTATCCAATAAAAATTTTTGCTTTTTATTTGCTCAAAATCATCATTCTGCCATGAAGAATGTAATTAATGTTCGTAAGAATTTAGCTACACGTACAATTTTTAATTTATTAGGCCCTCTTACAAATCCTGCTAAAGCAAGTAAACAGCTTCTAGGTGTCTATTCAAGAGATTTAGTTTCTATGCATTGTAATTGCTTAAAAGAACTAGGCTCTGAAAAAGCTATGGTTGTTCATGGATTGGATGGTTTAGATGAAATAAGTTTATCAGACAATACTCTAATTAATGAATTGAAAGATAATAAAGTTCTGGAATATAGTTTTGATCCAAGAGACTATGGTTATGATTTAATTAAATTAGAAGATATAAAAGGTGGAGATCCAGAATATAATGCAAATTGTTTTAATAAAATGATTAATGGTGATTATAGAGAATTTCAAATGATTGTAGAAATAAATGCAGGAGCGGCAATATATTTATCCAATTTAAGAAATAATCTAAAAGATAGTTTTGAATTAGCAAAAAAAACAATTGAGGAAGGAATTACAAAAAATTTTGTAAACTCACTAATTAATGAGTAATATACTTCAAAAAATTTGTGAAGATAAATCTAAAGAATTAGAAGAAACAAAAAAAAGATGTTCTTTTAAAACATTAGAAAAATTAATTTCCTCAAAATTAGAGAAACGTGAATTTAAAGATGAATTAATTTCAGCTCAAAAAAATAAAACAAACTTTATAATTGGTGAAGTAAAAAAACAAAGTCCAAGTGCAGGTGAAATAATTTCAGATTATAAACCAGAAGACATTGCTATTTTATATGAAAGATCTGGTATTGGAGCGTTATCGATTTTAACAGAAAGTAAATATTTTTTAGGAAATATTGATCATTTATCTCTAGTAAAAAAGAAAACAAATTTACCTATTTTAAGAAAAGATTTTATTATTGATAAATATCAAATTTTAGAAAGTAAGATTTATCAAGCAGACTGTATATTGTTAATTTTATCAATATTATCAGATGATCAGGCAATAGAATTTATAAATTATGCAAATGAATTAAAATTAGATTGTATTATAGAGGTTCATGATGAAGACGAACTGAAAAGAGCAATCAAATTAGACTACCCTGTGATTGGAATTAATAATAGAAACCTTAAAAGTCTTGAAATCAATTTAAATAATTCAATAAATTTGAATCAAAATTTAACAAATGATTATATTTTAATTGCAGAGAGTGGAATTAAAACTTCTGATGATATAAAAAAATTTAATTCAACAGGGATATATAATTTTTTAATTGGAGAAAGTTTGTTAAAATCTAAAGATAAAGAAAAGAAAATTGGAGAATTACTTTTAAATGAGTCATATTAATAAAAAAGGAAATCCTTATATAATTGACATATCAAATAAAGATGTCACAGAAAGAGTAGCAGTTGCCTCTGGTGAAATTAAATTTGATAAAGAAACATATAAAAAAATAAAATCATTTGAGACAAAAAAAGGGAACCTAGAAAAAACTGCAATAATTGGTGGTATTATGGGGGCAAAAGAAACTTCTAGATTGATACCGCTTTGTCATAATATTCCAATCAATCACATAAATATTGAGGTTATAAAAAATGATAAAAAATTTACTTTTATTGTCAAAAGTACAGTTAAAACAAATGCAAATACTGGTGTGGAAATGGAGGCATTAACCGCCGTTACAATTAGCTGTCTGACAATTTATGACATGTGTATCAAAAACAGGTGGTAAATCTAATATTTAAATAACTGAAAAATATAGATATTTATATTTGTTCTTGTTTTGATCTTAAAGAACATATATAGAACGATAATGCTTACTAAAAAACAAAAAGAGCTATACGATTATTTAAAAAATTACATTTCAAGTAATGAAATTTCCCCTTCTTTTGAGGAAATGAAAAGTGCAGTTAATCTGAAATCAAAGTCAGGTATTCATAGATTAATAACAAGTCTAGAAGAAAGAGGTTTTATTAAAAGATTAAAGCACAAAGCAAGAGCAATGGAAATTATTAATAAAGATAATATTGATAATGAAAATTCTTTGTCAAATAGCATTAATATCCCATTAATTGGTGCAATAGCTGCAGGTGAAGCAATAGAAGCTATTGAAAATGCTGATGAATTTGTTTCTGTACCCTCTTCGATGACATCACCAAATGCTAAATATTTTGGATTAAAAGTAAAAGGTCTATCTATGATAGATAAAGGAATATTTGACGGTGATATTGCTGTGATAAAAAAGACAAATAATGTTGAAAATGGAAAAATTGCAGCTGTTATTACACAAGATAACGAGGTTACTCTAAAAACTATTAAATTTGATCGAAACAAGGTCTTGTTAATTCCTGCTAATCAAAGTTTTCAGACAAAGGAATATGAAGCAGGTGAAATCCAAGTCCAAGGGACTTTATCTGGTATTATAAGAAAATATAATTAATAGTTTATCTTAATATTAAGATGACTATGTTACAAACACGATTTGCACCCTCTCCTACTGGCAATCTACATCTTGGAGGTGCTAGAACAGCTCTAATTAATTATATTGTAAGTAAGAAATCAGAATCATCTAAATTTTACTTAAGAATTGAAGATACAGATCATGAAAGATCAAAACAAGAATACACAGATAACATAACTAATTCTTTAAAATGGCTTGGGCTTAATTGGGATGAGGAAATTCAAGTTCAATCTAAAAGATTATCAAGGCATCAAGAAATTGCTAGAGAATTACTTCAAAAAAAACAAGCTTTTAAATGCGTATGTTCTGAAGAAAAAATAGCTAACCAAAGAAAGTTAATTAAAGAAAATAATGAAGGCAATTTAAAAATTAAAGATACAGTTCAAGGAGACGTTACAGTAGCAAATTTAGAGTTAGATGATTTTATTTTACTAAGAAAAGATCAATCACCTACATATATGTTATCCGTAGTAGTTGATGATCATGATTTAGGAATTAATTACATTATTAGAGGTGACGATCATTTTATTAATACTTTTAGACAATACTACATATATAAATTTATGAATTGGGATATACCTCAATATGCTCATATTCCTCTTATTCACGGAGAAGATGGAACAAAATTATCAAAAAGACATGGTGCCGTAAATATTTTAGATTTAAAAAAAGACGGTTATTTAAAAGAAGCAATTATTAACAATCTTATACTTTTAGGTTGGTCAAATAACCAAGAGAAATCAGAAACTATTGAATTAGAGGAAATAATTGAAAATTTTGAAATATCAAATTTATCTAAATCATCTAGTATATTTAGTTTTGATAAATTAGATTTTTTTAATAATTTTTATTTAAGAAAAGAAAACGGAATAGAAGAATTCATAAAATTTTGTGAAAGAGATGTTGGATTAAATAAATATCTACAAAAAGATGAGACAAAAATGAAAAATATTTTTAATGTTTATAAAAAAGATATCAAAAAACTAAGTGATTTGAATGATACAATTAAAGTTTATTTTGATGAAAATTATAAAATAAATAAAACAGAAAAACTGACCTCAGAATTTGGTAGTATTTTTAAAGAATTTTTAAATTTAATTGGGGAAATAAATGATTGGAATAGGGATAATATTCAAAATGTCATAAATGATTTTTTAAAAAATAATAAAATTAAATTCCCTGTTTTAGGTAAACCAATAAGATTTTTACTAATAAATTCCTATCAAGGGCCTTCAATTTCTGATATTTTTGTAATATTAGGTAAAAAAGATACTATTGATAGATTAAATCAATATAGAGATAATTAAATATGGCTGATTACGAAGATAAAAAAGTTAACGATAAACAGTTTACTCTATTCAACAATGAGAGTGGTAAATCGTATCAAATTCCACTTATTGAAAGTAAAGATGGTCCAAATGTTTTGGATATTCGTAAACTTTATCAAGAAACAGGTTTATTTACTTTTGATCCAGGTTTTACTTCAACTGCATCATGTGAATCTGGAATAACATATATAGATGGTGAAAAAGGAATTCTTCGTCATAGAGGCTATGATATACACGATTTGGCATCTAAAAGTGAATTTCTTGAAGTTTGTTATCTTTTACTGCACGGTGAATTACCGTCCCCTGAAGACAAGCAGAAATTTAAAGATGTAATAACCAATCATACAATGTTGCATGAGCAACTAGTAAATTTATACAGAGGTTTTCGAAGAGATGCGCACCCTATGGCAATTATGGTAGGTGTTGTTGGTGCCCTTTCGGCCTTTTATCATGACAGTACTGATTTTTCAGACATTAATCAAAGAATGATTGCCTGTCATAGATTAATAGCAAAAATTCCCACAATAGGTGCAATGGCTTATAAATATTCCATTGGTCAACCATTTGTTTATCCAAGAAATGATCTTTCTTATGCTGAAAATTTTTTATACATGACATTTTCTGTGCCATCAGAAGATTACAAGGTGAGCCCAAAAATTGTTAGAGCAATGGATAGATTTTTTACGTTACATGCTGATCATGAACAAAATGCATCCACTTCAACAGTAAGATTGGCAGGTTCCTCTGGCGCAAATCCTTTTGCTTGTATTGCTGCTGGTATTGCATCTTTATGGGGACCAGCTCATGGTGGAGCTAATGAAGCAGTAATTAAAATGTTAGAAGAGATTGGTGATGTATCAAATATACAAAAATTTATAGATAAAGCTAAAGATAAAAATGACTCTTTTAGATTAATGGGTTTTGGGCATAGAGTTTATAAAAACTATGATCCAAGAGCCACTGTGATGAAAGAAAGTGCGCATGAGGTTTTAGAAGAGTTAAATATGCAAGATGATCCATTGCTTAAAATTGCAATAGAATTAGAAAAAATAGCACTGAAAGATGAATATTTTATTAGTAAAAAATTATTCCCAAATGTAGATTTCTATTCAGGTATAATTCTAAAAGCATTAGGTTTCCCTACAAGCATGTTTACAGTGCTATTTGCAATAGGAAGAACTGTAGGATGGATATCACAATGGAAAGAAATGATAGAAGATCCTATTAATAAAATTGGCAGACCTCGTCAATTATACACTGGTTATAAAGCTAGACCTTATCAAGTTGAATCTTCTAGAGAAAAAAAATCAATTTTTAATTGGCTTTGGAAGAAGGATTAATTAACTTATTTATACGATTAACACTAACATCATAAGGACTAAAATCATTAACAATTTCTTTAAGATACATATTAATTGAGTTAATTTGAGTTTCTTGTTTTTTTCTATCATTAAATAAATTTAGAAAAATATTTAATAACTTTTTTTCATTTAAATTTGAGTTAACAACTTCTGGAATAATCATTTGGTTACTTATAATATTTATAAGATTTGCATATTTCACTCTTACAAAAGGCTTGATTAAAATTTCTGTGAAATAATTAAGTTTATAGATTACTATTTGAGGAATATTCCTTTTGGCAATTTCTAAAGAGGCAGTACCAGAGCAAGTTATACTTATGTAAACATCTTCATAATATTCATCAAATTTACTCATATCAGTTGAGATTATAGTCTCAGTTTTCCATTGCTTAGTATTTTCTTTAATTAAAGAGGCAAGATGAGGCAAAGTTGGAATAAATATTTTATAATTAAGATTATTCTTAGATATATATTTTTCAATATAACTGAAATATTTCATAAGTTTTAATACTTCATTTTGTCTACTACCTGGTAAAAAAGAGAGGTACTTATATTTACCTTTATTCTCTCTTTTTTTTATATGAAAAATTGGATGCCCAATAAAAGTTTTATTTAGATTATCAAAATTGAAATATTTTTTTTCAAAATTAAACAATAGAAAAATTTCATCAAAAATATTTGCAAATTTCCTTGCCCTATATGATCTCCAAGCCCAAACAGTTGGAGCAACTACATGTATTATTTTATTCTTATAATTTGATTTTCTTAATTGGTTTACAAGATTATAATTAAAATCTGGTGAGTCTATAGTTAAAACTAAATCATAATCATTTTTAATAATATAGTTTTTTAATCTTCTTATCATTTTTAAATATTTTGAAATTGAAAGTATTATTTCAAAAAGCCCTATAGATTTAAATTCTGATAAATCATAAATTTTATTAGAAATATATTTTTCGGATTGTTTGCCACAAACTCCATCAAATTGGTATTTATCTATATTCATTCTTGATAAAATATTTGAACAAATATTTTCACCAGATTGTTCTGTACAACAAACAAAAATTTTTATTTTTTTCAATTTAGATCGACTGATGAGATAAATAAGTTATTTTGACTAGCATAATCAATAATTTTTTTCTTATCTAAAATTAAACACTTATTTTTTTGCAAAAATACACCTTCATAATTATATTTTTTTAAATTTTTCATTGTATCTAAGCCAATTAAAGGAATATCAATTAGATTACTCTGGTTTTGTTTTGAAAATTTAAACAGTACACCATTATCATCTTTTCTTTTATATTCTTTACATCTTTTTAACAATTCATCTGTACCTTCTATAGCTTCTAATCCTAAAACTAATTGATTTTGAATTATCATAGCCTGACCAACATCTAATTTCTTATAAATATGATATATTGATTTTGCTTTTTTTAAATTTAGAATTGCATTTTTAGAAGGCTTGATTTTTGTTAAATTTATTTCAGTTGAAAATAATTCCTTGCAATATTTGGTCCAATTAAAAAAAATATATCCTTTAGTTTCAAAGTATTTTTTCAAGCTCATTAAAAGATTGTTGTCACCTTTTTTTTCTAATAAAAGACTTTTAGCAAGTAACAATGTTGGCAAATCAAAACCTAAATCTTTAATACCAGGTCTTTTTATACTTCCTGCAAATATTATATGTTTTATTTTATTTGAATCTAAAACTTTAAAGATTTTTTTTACTGATAAGATATCTAAATCTACAACATGATGGTTATTATAAAATTTATTATTTTTATTATTTAAAGATAAAAATGTAACATCGTAATTTTTACTTAATAGTGATTTACCAATATATAGAGGCAAATTACCATCCCCAGCAATTATTCCTATTTTAGTCATTTTCAAAAGTGGTAATACCTCTTTTTGAATTTGAGTTCAGAAATTCAATTACTTCCTTAATTTCTAAAATTTCAGAACTTTCAACAAAATTATTTTTAATATTATTTTCAATTGTATCATTTTTATCAAAAATTATATTTATGAGATTTTTAATTTCATTGATTGCATTAGATGTTAAGCCTTTTCTTTTTAAACCAATAAGGTTTAAGCTTTTCAAATTTTCTCTTATTCCTGTATACAAACCATATGGAATGATATCTTTTTCAACACCACTCATACCACCAATCATTGCATATTTTCCTATTCTAACAAATTGATGAATTGCTGAATTACCTCCTAAAATTGCATTATGATCAATTTCTACATGTCCTGCAAGAGTAGCATTATTGGCTAAAATAACATTTGATTTAATAATACAATCATGTGCTACATGCGAACCTACCATAAATAAACAATTATCAGCTATAATTGTATTTAAGCCTCCACCAGATGTTCCTGGATTTACGGTAACATTTTCTCTAAATTTATTGTTACTGCCAATTTTTAGATAGGATTTTTCTTTATTATATTTTAAATCTTGTGGTTCTGAGCCAATTGAGCAGAACGGGTAAAAAGTATTATTATCT
>LUMQ01000300.1_pt1 | contig 11263 bp, 13 predicted proteins | sample 729621 | NCBI WGS metagenome assembly LUMQ01 (sample SAMN03860259, study PRJNA289734) | marine metagenome | biome: seawater column; feature: ocean; material: water; isolation source: Red Sea water column Station 12 - depth 25m | place: Saudi Arabia: Red Sea | collected 2011-10-15 | depth 25 m | reverse complement strand
TACCATCTAAAACTTTTGACTTTACGGACAATAGGTATTTTTTATCTAATAAAATCATTCTTGCAGATAAGTTTTTTTGCATAATTGAGTCATCAATTTGGGTTCCAACAGACCTTGGATCTAAAGCGACACTTACCCCAGTTCCAAACACGCCACTAGAAGAAACACCAACACAACCTGATAAAATTATTGCAATTAATAATAATATTAATTTATTTTTCATTTTTAAGTTTTAAACAATAATTATAAATCTCTTTTTTTGAAACTTTATGTTTAATATTAATTAGATTAGATATTTCTTTCATGCTTAATTTGTTAATTATTAAATCTATTATCCTTTTATCTGATTCATCTAATTTTTGTGAAGCACTTTTTTTAAAAATTTTTGGAGAAATCACTATTGTTAATTCTCCTTTCATCTCTATTTTGATTTTATCTAATTTTTCAACTGGAATTTTTATATACTCCTCATAAAATTTTGTCATTTCACGACAAATCAGAATTTGTCTACCTGGAAATATATCTTTAATAGTTGAAATCATTTTTTTGAATTTATTTGATGAAATAAAAAAAATTATTGAGCAGTTTAATTGAAATAGATTAATCATATCTTGTTTCAAATCTTTAATTTTTTCTGGAAAAAAACCATAAAAATAAAATTCATTTGAAAAACCACTAACTGAAATTGCTGTTGTAACTGCTGAAGGGCCAGGAATAGGAATGATATCAATTTCGTTTTTTCTACATTCATCAACTAAAATTGCTCCAGGATCAGATATGTTCGGAGTTCCAGCATCAGAAACTAATGATACGACTGACCCTGATTTTAACAATTGTATTATTTTAGTAAGATTTTTTTTTTCATTAAATTTGTGATTTGAGATTAATTCTGTATGTATCTGATATTTATTAAGTAATTTTTTTGATACTCGGGTATCCTCACAAAGTATAAAATTAGATTTCCTTAAAACATCAATTGCTCTAAATGTAATATCATTAAGATTTCCTATAGGAGTAGATATTAAGTATAGTCCTTGTTTTGTATCTATTTTTGATGATGGCACATTTTCAGACATAATTTAAGTTTAATAATATAATATAATAAATATGAATAAAATTTTTAAAATTGTTTTATTATTGTGTTTAAGTTTCTTAACTATTTACAAGACATCTAATGCTTCAAACGAAAAAATCAAAATAGGGCTTTTAATACCATTAACCGGGGAAGATAAACTTTTAGGTAAACTATTAGTTCAATCAACCCAAATAGCACTTGAGGACATTGGAAGTGATAAAGTGGAAATTTATCCTCGAGACACAGCCTCAGACCCAAAAAAAACTTTAGCTTCAGCAATAGAGTTAAAAGAATTAGGAGTACAAATAGTCATTGGGCCTATCTTTTATAAAAATTTAGTCTATTTGAATGAATTACAAAGTATGACTTTTTTATCACTGACAAACAAAACATTAAATTTGCCAAATAACGTTATAAGCACTGGAGTTAATGCTACATCACAATTAAATACCATCAAAAAATTTATTGAGGAAAATGAGATTAAAAAAACCATCTTACTCACACCAAATATAGATTATAAAATAGAAATTAAAAAGGCATTGAGAGAGTCAAAAATCAAAATCTTTAAACATTATATTTATGATACAGAACCAACTAAATTAACTGCACAGATAGAAGAAATTACAAATTATAAAATAAGAAAACAAAATCTAGCAGATGAAATAAAAAGGGTAGAAGGGTCAGATCTTGTTGATAAAGAAAAGCAATTAGAAAAATTAGAAAAAAGATATACTATTGGAAATGTAAATTTTGACTCTGTAATAATATCTGACTTTAGTGAAAGTTTAAAAAGTGTAATTACCTCTCTTTTATATACAGATGTTTCCCCAGAAGATAAATATATTATTACATTTAATCAATGGTTTGATGAAAGTTTATTCAAAGAAAAAGCCATACAACCCATAAGCTATCCATCGATAAGTAATAAAAATTTGATAGATTTTGAAAATAAATTCTTTAAGGAGTTTAAAAGAAAACCAAATCATTTGTCTCTTCTAAGTTATGATTTAGTGGGACTTATATATTTCTTATCATTAAATAATGAAATAACAGATTTAAATAAACTTTTTAAAAAGAAAAATTCATTTAAAGGAAAAATAGGTATCTTTGACATAAAAGATAATAAAATTTATCATAGACTCAACTTTTACCAAATCAAAGATGGTGATCTTATAGAAATTTTTTAATTTTTTTAAAAGCTTTATAACGGTGATCTAATTTATATTTTTTTGAAGGCTTCATTTCAGCAAATGTTTCATTTTTTTTTAAAGGTATAAAAATTGGATCATAGCCAAAACCATTTAATCCTTTTGGTTTACTAGAAATAGTTCCTTCAACTTTTCCAATAACACAAACTATTTTTTTATTCAGATTGCTCAAAGATAATGCACATACAAATCTCGCTCTAATTTTGTCTTTCTTCCAATTAACCTTTTTTTTTTTTAATTCGATATAGACTTTTTTGATAGCTTTCTTAAAATCTCCATTTTTACCACCCCATCGAGCAGAATAAATACCAGGTCTTTTTTTTAAAATATCTATTTCTAAACCTGAGTCGTCAGCAAGACAGATTAAGCCTGTTCTTTTTGAAAAATATTTCGATTTGATAAGTGAATTTTGCTCAAAAGTTTTACCGTTTTCCTTTGGGCTTTTAAGTTTAAAATCATGGGTAGAAAAAGTTTTTATGTATTTAGGTAATAAATCTCTTATTTCTTTAAGTTTTCCACTATTATTAGTGCCTATTAGCAATTGCTTAATATTTTGTTTTACCATCTAGAAATATAAAATTTTCTTACCATATATCCTCTTATGGAAAAAGAGGAAAACTTAACAAAACCTTCTCAAAATCAAAATGAAGATAACACGTCTGAACAAGAGACAAAAAATTCAGAGAGTGAAACAGAAAGTAAAGTTGACGAGAAGTCGGAAATAACTCCAGAGCAAAAAATACTTGAGCTTGAAGATAAATTAGCAAGAACTTTTGCTGAGATGGAAAATCAAAGACGAAGGTATGAAAAAGAAAAAGAAGATGCTTATGAATATGGAGGGTTTGCATTTGCCAAAGAAGCTTTATCTTTAATTGACAATTTAGAGAGATCAAAACAAATTTTACAAAATGATGAAAGTCTAAAAAATTCTGATGCTTTAAAGAAAACTTTAGAACATTTGGAAATAATTGATAAAGATTTGATTTCTATTTTTTTAAAAAATAATATCAAACCTATAGAAAGTTTAGGTAAAAAATTAGATCCTAATTTTCATCAAGCTATGATGGAAATTGATGATGATAACAAAGAACCTGGAACAATAGTTCAAGAAATCCAAAAAGGTTTCACTATTAAAGATCGATTATTAAGACCTTCTTTGGTTGGTGTATCAAAAAAAACCTCAAATAAAGAGGAAAAACCTGAGAAAAATAAAGAAAATTTAGATAAGAAATAATGTTTGTATCAGCTTGTAGAATCGAATTTAACCCCTATATGAACGCTAAGAGAAAACAATATGAGTAAAATAATTGGAATAGACCTTGGGACGACTAATTCTTGTGTTGCCATTATGGATGGTAGCCAAGCTAAAGTTTTAGAAAATGCGGAGGGTGCAAGAACAACTCCATCCGTTGTAGCTTTTACTGAGGAGAATGAAAAATTAATTGGCCAACCTGCAAAAAGACAGGCTGTCACTAACCCCGAAAATACTATATTTGCTGTAAAAAGATTAATTGGAAGAAATTTTGAAGATCCAACTGTAAAAAAAGATATTCAGGCTGCACCATTCAAAATTGTAAATTCTGAAAAAGGTGATGCCTGGATTGAAGCTAAAGGAAACAAGTACTCTCCGTCTCAAATTTCTGCTTTTATACTTCAAAAAATGAAAGAAACAGCTGAAAAATATTTAGGTCAAGCGGTAACAAAAGCAGTTATAACTGTGCCCGCATATTTTAATGATGCACAAAGACAAGCGACTAAGGACGCTGGTAAAATTGCAGGATTAGAAGTTTTGAGAATTATTAACGAACCAACTGCTGCATCACTTGCATATGGTTTAGATAAAAAACAAAATAAAAAAATTGCAGTCTATGATTTAGGAGGTGGTACTTTTGACGTATCAATACTTGAATTAGGCGATGGTGTATTTGAGGTAAAATCAACTAACGGTGATACTTTTTTAGGTGGTGAAGATTTTGATAATACTATTGTTGAGTATTTAATTGCTGAATTTAAAAAAGATTCAGGAATAGATTTAAAATCAGATAAACTTGCTCTACAAAGATTAAAAGAAGCTGCAGAAAAAGCTAAGATCGAACTGTCTGCTGCAGAACAAACTGATATAAATTTACCTTTTATCACAGCTGATAAAACTGGCCCTAAACACATAAACTTAAAGATGACTAGAGCAAAACTTGAAGCTTTAGTAGAAGACTTAATCGCTAAAACTTTACCACCATGTAAAACTGCTTTAAAAGACGCAGGGATAACAGCCAATGAAATTGATGAAGTTGTTATGGTTGGAGGAATGACCAGAATGCCAAAAGTTATCGAGGAAGTAAAAAATTTCTTTGGTAAAGATCCAAATAAAAGTGTCAATCCTGATGAAGTGGTAGCAATGGGGGCTGCAATTCAGGCTGGTGTTTTACAAGGAGATGTTAAAGATGTTTTATTGCTTGATGTAACGCCATTATCACTTGGTATAGAAACTTTAGGTGGAGTATCAACAAAGCTTATCGAGAAAAATACTACTATACCTACGAAAAAGAGTCAGGTTTTTTCAACAGCAGAGGATAATCAGCCAGCTGTATCCATTAGAGTTCTTCAGGGTGAAAGAGAAATGGCGACAGACAATAAATTATTAGGTAACTTTGAACTTATAGGTATAGCGCCTGCGCCTAGAGGGGTCCCCCAAATCGAGGTGACGTTCGATATAGACGCAAATGGTATCGTAAATGTATCTGCGAAGGATAAAGGTACTGGAAAAGAGCAAAAAATTCAAATTCAAGCATCTGGAGGTCTAAGTGACGAGGAAATAGAAAAAATGGTTAAGGATGCAGAAGCAAATAAAGAAGCTGATAAAAAGAAAAGAGAAGCCGTAGAGGTTAGAAATCAAGCAGATACTTTAATTCATTCAACTGATAAAAATCTTAAAGAACATGGTTCTAAAATTTCTGATGAGGAGAAAAAAGCTATTGAAGATAATTCTTCTGCACTTAAAGAAGCTCTTAAAGGTGAAAACATTGAAGACATAAAGAAGAAAACAGAAGCTTTGGTTCAGTCATCAATGAAACTTGGAGAAGCGATATATAAATCCCAACAAAATAAAAAACCAGATTCAAATAAAGATGATGGTAATGATAATAAGGAAAAAAAAGACGATAATGTTGTTGATGCGGATTTTGAAGAAGTAAAAGACGAGAATAAAGAGAAAAGCGCTTAACTGACATCTATTTGTCCAGGTTAAATAAATGGCTAAAAGAGATTATTACGACGTTCTCGGCGTAAATAGAAATGCTTCTGCTGATGAGTTAAAATCTGCTTACAGAAAATTAGCTGTAAAGTATCATCCTGATAAAAATCCTGGAGATAAGGCTGCTGAAGACAAATTTAAGGAAGCAAGTGAGGCCTACGGTATACTCTCTGATAAATCAAAAAAGGAAAATTACGATAATTTTGGTCATGCTGCATTTGAAAATGGCGGTGGTGGAAAAGGTGGTTTTGGTGGTTTTGGTGGTTTTAGTAGTTCTGATTTTTCTGATATATTTGAGGACTTCTTTGGTGATTTTGGTGGAGGGGGTAGACGAAGTTCAAGAAAAAGTTCTAACAATAGAGGTTCAGACCTCAGATATGATTTATCAATATCTTTAGAAGAAGCTTACACAGGAAAAAAACAAAATATTCAATTTTCTACAACTGAAAAATGTAACACATGTAAAGGTAATGGATCGAAACCTGGTTATAGTCCTGATAGGTGTACTTATTGTGGAGGAAATGGCAGAGTTCGTTCAAATCAAGGTTTTTTTACAGTTCAACAAACTTGCCCTCAGTGCGCTGGTAGTGGAGAAGAAATAACAAATCCATGTAGTGATTGTAGTGGTCAGGGAAACAAACAAACTTCTAAAAAAATATCTGTTACAATTCCTAAAGGTGTAGACGATGGAACAAGAATAAGACTAGCCGGTAAAGGAGAAGCAGGTGTAAGAGGTGGTACTACTGGAGATTTATATTTGTTTATAAATGTAGAATCTCATGATGTTTTTAAAAGATCTGATGTAAATTTATTTTATGAATTTCCAATTTCTATTGCAGATGCTGCGCTAGGAACAACAATTGAAATACCAACTATTGATGGAGGAAAAGCAAAAATCAAAATACCTGATGGCACACAAAATGGCAAACAATTTAGGTTAAAAGGGAAAGGAATGCCTTTTATGAGAAGAGGCGATTTTGGAGATCTTTACGTGCAAGTAAAAACTGAAATACCTGTATCATTAAATAAAGAGCAAAAAGAACTATTAGAAAAATTTAGAAAAATAGATAATGAAAGGTCAAATCCTAGTATAAAAAAATTTTTTCAGAAAGCTAAAAGTTTCTGGAAAAACTAATTAATGAATTTAGATCAGATAATTCCAGCGATTGCTTTAATTGCAGTGTTGATATTAGTACTACCAAGTTTTATTGAAACTAATTTAGAGAAAAAAACATTTTTTAAAAATCTCAGTATTTGGGCTATTATTGTTTTATTTCTTATGGTACTTTTATATCTACTCTTCTAATGAAAAAAATAAACTTGGCTATCACTGGATGTATGGGTAGAATGGGTAAGCAGATAATAACTTCTGCCAGATCTGATAAAAGTTTTAAAATTGTTGCTTTAACAGAAAATAAAAAAACAAATAAAAAAATCAATAATATAAGAATTTCTCAAAATAATCTTGAAACCTTTAAAAAAGCAAATGTGATAATAGATTTTTCAATACCAAAATGTACTTTTGAAGTTTTAAAAATTGCATCAAAATTAAATAAAAAAGTTGTAATTGGAACAACTGGTTTTACTAAAAAAGAAGAAAATTTAATAAAAAAATTTTCAAAAAAAATTTCAATTTTAAAAGCCGGAAATATGAGCTTAGGAATTAATCTATTAATGTATCTAACTGAAATAACATCAAAATCTTTAGGTAAAAATTTTTTAAGTAAAGTATTTGAAGTTCATCATAAACATAAAAAAGATTTTCCATCAGGTACTGCTCTTATGTTAGGAAAAGGTATAGCTGTTGGAAGAAATGAAAATTTTTATAGTTTATTAGGAAAGAAATATTTGAATAAAAAAACATTTCCATATTCTAATAAGATTAATTTTAATTCTCTTAGAAAAGGAGAAATTATTGGTGAACATGAAGTAAAGTTTTCAAGTGGAAAAGAAATTATTACATTGAAACATGAGGCTTTTGATAGAGCATTATATTCTGAAGGAGCTCTATCGGCAGCAAAATGGATTATGAGAAAAAAAACAGGACTTTATTCCATGCGTGATTTAATGAATTTCAAATAATGAATGAAATTCAAAAAGGCAAAATAATTTCTAAAATTTTAAATCAAACATATCCAAAAATTAAAGTTCCTTTAAAAAGTCGAAATGTTTTCACACTTTTAATCTCTGTTCTGTTATCTGCACAGTGTACCGATGTAAATGTAAATAATGTAACTAAAAATATTTATCCAAAATATTATAAACCTCGTCACTTTGTAAAATTAGGAAGAAAAAAAATTGAAAAATTAATAAAAAAAATTGGTATTTTTAGAATTAAAGCTAAAAGTATTTACAATTTATCGAAAATTTTAATAAATCAATACAAGGGCAAAGTACCCAACACTTTTGAGGAATTGGAAAAATTGCCAGGTGTAGGCCATAAAACTGCTAGTGTTGTTATGTCTCAAGGTTTCGGATATCCAGCATTTCCAATTGATACTCATATCCACAGACTTGCTCAAAGATGGGGACTTACTAATGGTAAAAACGTTGTACAAACCGAAAAAGATTTAAAGAGAATATTTCCAAAAAAAAATTGGAATAAACTTCACTTACAAATTATATTTTATGGCCGGGAATATTGTAAAGCAAGAGACTGCTTTGGAATAACTTGTAAAATTTGTACCTCTTGTTATCCTAATAGAAAAAAACCAATAAAAACAAAAAAATTATAGGTATAGGTAATGCAGTCGTAGATGTGATCTGTAAAGTTAATGAAGATTTTCTCTTTAAAAACAATCTTACTAAAGGAACCATGAAGTTAACTTTTGACGAAAATGAATTTAAAACTTTACTTTCAAAATTAAAAATTGAAAAAACTGTTGCGGGTGGTTCTGTGGCTAATTCTATTGTAGGTCTTTCACAATTAAATAATAAAGTTGGGTTTATTGGTAAAATTAATGATGATGAACTTGGAAATAAATATCAGGAGGGTCTAGAAAAAGAACAAGTAAGCTATTTTTACTCTAAAAAAAAAGAATTACTTCCTACTGGAACTTGCTTGATATTAATAACTCCAGACTCCGAACGAACTATGTTTACCTATCTTGGGATAGCTGGGAAAATTAATGACCTTGATATTAAGGAAAAAACTTTACAAGAGAGCGATATGATTTTTTTAGAAGGTTATTTATGGGACGAAGGTGAACCACAAAAAGCCTTTAATAAAGCTATTAAATATTCAAATAAAGTTGCTATGACTTTATCTGATAAATTCTGTGTTGATAGACATAGAGTAAACTTTTTAGAGTTGGTAAGACATAAATTAGACATCACTTTTGCAAACGAGCAAGAAATGATTTCGCTTATAGAAGCTAAAAATTTTGATGATGTAATAACCTTTGCAAAAGAACTTAAAAAACTAGTGGTGATTACGAGAGGTGAAAAGGGAGCGATTGCAATATTTGGTGAAAAAACTGTAGAGGTGGGTGTAAAAAAAAATTTAAATATTATAGATTTAACTGGTGCGGGTGATTTATTTGCTGCTGGTTTTCTTCATGGATATATAAATGGACTTCCAACAAAAGACAGTCTAGAAAAGGGTGCTGAATTATCATCAAAAATAATTCAAAAAATGGGAGCTAGACTTTAAAGTTATGAATAAAATAATACATAAACTTTTCCCTACTCCAGTATTTCAGTTTAAGGTAAACAACTTTGAAAATTTAAATAAACAACTCTCTGAGTATATCTACGAACTTAAAAGGAACGATGAAAAAGGAATACAAAAATCAAACGTAAATGGTTGGCATTCAAAAAATTTTAAAATTGAAAAAGATAATGTGCCTTACAATTTCGTTAAAGCAATTCATGAACATGTAAAAGAAGTAATTGTTGATGGTTATGGTTGGAAATATATTCCAGAAAAAGTTGGTATTTCTGAAATCTGGGCAATTATAAATAAAAAAGGAACATTTAATCAATCACATAATCATCCTGGATCCTATTTAAGTGCTGCATATTACGTAAAAGCTCCTGAAAATTGTGGTAATATACATTTTTACGAACCTAATGAAGTTAAGAAATTTCATACTCCGCCAATTGAAAAAATGACTGAACTAAGCAGTAGTGGTTTTAGTATCAAACCAGAGGAAGGAAACCTATTAATATTTCCATCTTATCTTTATCATGATGTTGGTAAAAGCTTATCTGATGAAGATAGAATTGTAATAAGCTTTAATGTGAGCATATTGCCTATTAAAAAATAAGGTTTATTTTTTTTTTCTTTTGAAACTCCCTTTTCCTTTTTTAGGCTTAATAACTCTAGGCTTATATTTCTTTGTAAATAAGTCCTTAGCTATAATATTTTTTCTTTTCAATTAATTATATAACCTTTCTTAGTACTTATTATAAAATTATTATCATTAAATTTTTCTTTTATTTTTTTCCTAAGTCTATAAATATGCGTTTCTACAGTGTGAGTTTCTAATTCTGATCCATATTCCCAAACTTCTTTTTGTAGTGTTTCTACAGAAACGGGTGAAGTTGATTTGTTTAAAAAAATTATTAAATTTCCCTCTCTTTCAGTTAAATTTAGCTTCACACTTTTTTTTGAAATTTGCCTTGAATTTAAATTTAAATTATAAGGTCCAATTGTTAAATCAGATTGAAGATCAAATTTTTTTTTTAAAAATTCAATGTTAATAATTTCGACTATTTTAGATATTTTAAGAGGTAAGTCTTTTAAAACTAAATAATTAGATTTTATTAAACTCTGTTCTTTAGAAATTATCAAAAAGTCTCCTGGCAATTTTTTTTTTATATCATTAAGATTATTTCTATCCGCTTGAATTAAATCAAAATTCAAAACTTCACTAATTTCATTTAAAATGTTAAATAAAAGAGAATGTTCAAAAATAATTAATTTTTTTGGACTCATACTTTTAAAGATATGTTAATTACACTTAAAAATAAAGATACTCTTCACTACAAAAATTTTTATTTTAAATGTTCCATAGGTAAAAATGGTCTTTCTTCAAACAAAAAAGAGGGGGATAAAAAAACACCTAAAGGTACATTTAATCGGTTAATAAATACTAATAAGAAAAATAAAGTAAAGTATGAAAAAATGTACCGAAAAGATAATAATTACGATTTAGTAATTCCAATCAAATTTAATTATAAAAAAACAAAATTAGGTAAAGGCAGTGCCATCTTTATTCACCTAACAAAAAATTACCAGCGCACAGCAGGGTGTATTGCACTAAAAAAAAACGATTTATTAATTTTAATAAAATTAATTAATAAAAATACAAAAATTAAAATTACTTAGATCTGTCACCAAAAATTTTTGAGCCCACTCTTATATACGTAGCTCCATTATCAATAGCTAAAATATAGTCAGAGGACATACCCATACTCAGATCACTTAATCCAAACTTTTTATTTAGCTCTTGCATTTCTCTAAAATATAACTCTGACTTATCATCATTTGGTGGTATACACATTAATCCAATAATATCTAAATCAAAATTTTTTTTACATGAATCTAAAAATGGTGCTAAATTTTCTCTCTCAATTCCATTTTTTTGAACTTCATTCCCAATATTGACTTGAACAAATATTTTTGGCTTAAAATCTTTTTTTTTTTGTTCTAGAGAAATTTTTTCAGCTAATTTCATACTGTCCAAAGAATGAATAAAATCAAACAATGGCAAAACAAATTTAACC
>LUMQ01000910.1_pt1 | contig 11266 bp, 10 predicted proteins | sample 729621 | NCBI WGS metagenome assembly LUMQ01 (sample SAMN03860259, study PRJNA289734) | marine metagenome | biome: seawater column; feature: ocean; material: water; isolation source: Red Sea water column Station 12 - depth 25m | place: Saudi Arabia: Red Sea | collected 2011-10-15 | depth 25 m | reverse complement strand
CTGTCGCCCTGGTCACGGACGTGCGCATGTCCGGTGCGTCGGGCAATGTGCCTGCCGCCATCCATGTCATGCCCGAAGCCGTTGCCGGCGGCCCGATCGGACAGCTGGCCGACGGCGACATGATCCGTCTTGATGCGGTGGCCGGAACCCTGCAAACCGATGCCGAGCTGAATTCCCGCGCCCCGTTTGGCCCGACCAACAGCGCCCCGCAACGCGGCTTTGCCCGCCCGCTTTTCAGCGCCCTTCGCGCGTCCGCCGGTTCGGCCGAGCAGGGCGCCGGGCTGCATTCCCAGGAGAGCTGACAGATGCTGACCATTCCCCGGATTCTGGCGCTCGGCCCGGTGATGCCGGTGATCGTCATCGATGACAGCGACAAGGCCGTCCCGCTTGCCGAGGCGCTTCTGGAAGGCGGCATCCGCACCATCGAGATCACCCTTCGCACGCCGGCGGCACTGGATGCGATCAGCGCCGTCGCCGGCCACTGCCCCGATATTACCATTGGTGCCGGCACGGTGAACCGGGCCGAGCTGGCGCATCAGGCACGCGACGCCGGGGCCGCTTTCGCCGTGTCGCCAGGCACGACGCAGGATGTGATTTCAGGCTGCCGCGGCGCCGGACTGCCGCTTCTTCCCGGTGCAGCCACCGTGTCCGAGATGATGGCGCTTCAGTACGACGGGTTCAGCGCCGTAAAGTTCTTTCCGGCGAACGCATCCGGCGGCACCGCCTTTATCAAGGCGCTGGCCAGCCCCCTTCCGGGGGTGATCGTCTGCCCTACCGGCGGCATTACCCAGGACACGGCACCGGACTGGCTTGCCCTGCCCAACGTGCCGTGTGTCGGCGGCAGCTGGGTCGCATCACAGGCGGCCATCGCCGATGGCGACTTCTCCGGCATTGCGACGCGCGCACGCGCCGCCGCCGCGCTCTAGCTGCCTATGAACGAGCCCCTGCTCACCGCCGCGCGGCGTGCGATCTCGGCAGGCTTTCTGGGTCTTGGGCTGTTCATGGGCATGTGGGGCGTGATGGTCCCCCTTCGCAGCGCCGATCTCGGTCTCAGCGAGCTGATGATCTCGGCTTTCCTTCTGATCATAGGGCTGAGCCTGTGCTGATCCGGTTCGCCGGCCCGGTCTATGCAGGCGGGTTCACGGTATGCCTTGTGACCGGCTCGCTTCCTGTTTTCTTCGCGGCCGGCGTAGTGACCGGTCTTGCCGCCGGCTTTCTCGACGCCGGGCTGAACAGCCAGTCATCGCAGTGGGAGCAGAAAGCCCGGAAGCGCAGCATGTCGGGGTTCCACGCGCTGTTTTCGCTCGGCATGCTGATCGGGGCCGGCCTTGTGACGCTGCTGCTGTCCGGCGGCCATGACCCGGCAGTCGGGATCGTGGGCTCTGCGGCGGTCTACGGCGCCTATATCATCACAAACCGGTCCTGGGTCTCGGCGGAAGCCGGGATGAAGGACGACATACAGCACGGCAAGCCACTGAGGTTGTCGTTTGCCGTGATCTTGTTCCTTGGCGCATGCATCTCGCTGTCCTCGCTTGTCGAGGGCGGGGTCATCGACTGGTCGGCGCTTCATCTCAACCGGGTGCTGACACTGCCTGCCGAGGATGCCGGGCGCGCCGTGCTGTTCTTCAGCGTCGCCATGACGGTGGCTCGGTTCATGGGTGACCGGCTGGCGGCGATGATCGCACCGAACCTGTTGCTTGCCGTGCCGCTGGTGATCGCCGGCGTGCTGCTCACCACAGCCGTTGTCACGGCCCATGTCACGATGCTGGTCTGGGCCTATATCTTCATCGGGCTTGCCGTGGCGAACGCCTTTCCGATCATCATTTCAGAAGCAGGCCGCGCCGCCGGCGACCGGCCGCTTCGTGAAATTTCGGTCATTGTCGGATTTGCCTATTTCGGGCTGGTCAGCGGACCGGCGCTGTTCGGCGTGCTGGCGCATTTCATGGGGCTGGACGCCACCGTGCTCGGCATTGCCGCCATCGCCTTTGCCCTGGGTGTCGCCAGCCTCGCCATGCCACGCTTTGTCGCCGGCTCCGGCGCGCGCGCCGACAGGGTCAGCCGGCCGTGATCACCCGCGCCTGAAGCGACGGTGTGGCCATGGCCACGGCGGCCCCGCGCAGCCCGGCATGCGGGTCGACCGACAGCCATACCGGAACATCCGCCAGAAGCCGTCCCATTGTCCCGCCATGGCGGAACCGTTCGGCGAACGGGCTCTCGGCAAGCAAGGGCTGCAGCTGCGCCACGATCCCGCCGGCTATGACAACACCGCGCCAGGACCCCGTCGTCAGCACCGCGTCGGCAATCACCGTCCCCAGAATGCCAAGCATGGTCATCGCTGCCTCGCGCGCCGGCCCGTCGCCCGCCATGGCAGCCTTGCCGATTTCGGGCGCGGCCAGCTCCGTGCCGGTCTGCAGCCTGTAGATATTTTCAAGGCCGGGTCCACTGACAAAATCCTCTGCCGAGACATGCGGAACCTCCGCCTTGCGTGCCCGCATCAGCGCCATTTCAGCCTCGTTCTGCGGCGACATGCCGACATGGCCGCCCTCGCCCTCGATCGGCACATAGCCGTCACCTGCGGGGACCAGCGCCGACACGCCCAGCCCGGTGCCGGGCCCGATCACCAGAAGCGGCGCGTCTGCGGGTCCGGTTCCCGGCAGGACCTGCAGATTGCCATGCGCCGACGGGTCGGTCTGGGCCAGCGCCTGTGCGGTGAAGTCATTGACCACCAGCAGGCGCTCGAGGCCCGCCTCGGCCAGCAGCCCCGCCTTGCTGAATTGCCAGTGGTTGTTAGTCACATCGACCTCGGCCGCCTGCACCGGGCCGGCAACGGCAATGCTGGCAGCTTTGGCTGTGACACCGGTCCCGGCCAGATAGGCGGCAAATGCCGCGGCAAGTGACGGGTAATCCGCGCACAGCATGCTGCGAATGTCGCCAAGGCCCGATGCGCCGGCGACCGCAAACCGCACATTCGTGCCGCCAACATCAACCGCCACAAGCGCCATGCTTGGCCCCTACTGGAACATCTTGCCGATATCGTAAATGATCACGGCAATTTCGGACTCGAGGGGGAAAGACAGCATGCCCATCACACTGTAACCAAGGATCAGCGGCATCAGATAGAAACGGATCATATAGATGAACCAGGCCACATAGAGCGGCCGCATCTTTTCGACCAGAAAACTGGGCGTGGCCCATTTCATCGCCCTGATCATCGGATCGGTCATCCGGACAAAGGCCTTCATGAAGAAGAAATCCGAATGTTCGTTCACGAACAGGCTCATGCCGAACCGGCCCATCAGCGTCCACATCGCCAGACCCATCACATAATCGAGGATCAGGATCGAAATCGGGATTTCACCCATCATCTGCGCGCACTCCTGCAAGAACTCGTCAAATCATTAGCAGAAACAAAACGGAGCAGGGAAGACTCCCTGCTCCGCAAATTTGTCAGTCATGCGCCGCCTGTCACAGACCGGGGCGCAAGACCCGTACCCTTAGGCGTTGGTGACAGTGTCACCCTTCGGGACACGGATGGCATCGACCATCTTCTGGGTCTCTTCATCCGGCTCTTCGGTCATCAGCGAGACGATAACCATCAGCGCGAGGCTGACAGGCATACCGATCATGCCGAAGCGAAGACCGTCAAGACCAAGCCACGGTGTCATGCCACCGAACTGCACCATGTACAGGTACCAGGCACCGGCGCCGAAGCCACCGATCATGCCTGCAACCGCACCGGCACGGTTCGCACGCTTCCACCAGACACCAAGCACCAGCGGGAAGAACAGGCCGGAGTTGGCGAAGCAGAATGCCCACGCCACGGCACCGAGGATCCCGGTCAGCTTGGCCGACGCCACATAGGCTGCCGCCGCACCGACGACGAGAAGCAGCATACGCGCCACGACGAGACGTGTCTTGGTATCTGCCTTCGGGTCGATGATCTTGTAGTACAGGTCATGCGACAGAGCGTTCGCGATGGCGAGCAGCAGACCGTCGGCGGTCGACATGGCGGCAGCAAGGCCACCAGCGGCCACAAGGCCCGAGATCACATAAGGAAGACCGGCGATTTCAGGCGTAGCCAGAACCACAATGTCGCCCTTCATGAAGAACTCGTTGATCTGCAGGATGCCGTCACCGTTGCCGTCGATGATCTTCACGAAGCCGACACTCGACCAGTTCTTGACCCAGTCAAGCGCATTGGCGTCGGCAATGGACTTGCCGATGATGCCTGTCGCGAGGTTCGGATCAAGGATCGAGAGCTTTGTGAAGGTCGCCAGAGCAGGCGCCGTGAAGTACAGCAGGAAGATGAACACCAGCGACCAGCCGACGGACTGACGGGCAGCCTTGACGGACGGAGTGGTGAAGTAGCGCATCAGCACGTGCGGCAGCGATGCGGTACCTGCCATCATACACAGGACCAGGGTGAAGAACTTCCACTTGGCCATAAGCGTGTCGCTGGCATCGTTGATGCCGACAGACAGGGCGGCAAGGCCCTTGGCCTGGGCAGCGGCTTCAGCCGACGGCTTCAGCTCGCCAACCTGATGGAGGGCTTCGAGTTCCTGCACGCGGAGAACGGCGTCAAACTGCGCGAACTGCGGGATAAGACCGTAGTCCAGCTTGTTCGACATCCAGAACACCGGAAGCAGGTAGGCGATGATCAGAACGATGTACTGGGCCACCTGGGTCCAGGTCACGGCCTTCATACCGCCAAGCATCGAACACACAAGGATGCCTGCAAGGCCGAACCAGACGCCAACCTCGAACGGAATGTCGAGAGCACGCGATGCCACGATGCCGGTACCGGTGATTTGCGCCGTCACATAGGTGAAGGACGCGACCACCAGGATGATCACCGCGCAAAGACGCGCAAGGTTGCCGCCATAGCGGGTTCCGATGAAGTCAGGAACCGTGTAGCAGCCGAACTTGCGCAGGTACGGCGCCAGCAGACTTGCCACCAGCACGTAACCGCCGGTCCAGCCGACCAGGAACGCCATGTAGGGATAGCCCTTGAGGTAGATACCACCGGCCATCGCGATGAAGGACGCGCCCGACATCCAGTCGGCCGCGGTAGCCATGCCGTTAAAGACGGCAGGAACCTGCCTGCCCGCGACATAGTACTCGTTTGACTGCATCGTCCGCGAAAGAACGCCGATCAACGCATAGATTGCGATTGTGAAGCCAACGAACATGTAGCCGATATAGCGTGCGGGGACGCCGGCCTGCTCGAGAATGGCCATGAGAATGACAAAGCCCAGGAAACCAAGTGTGTAGATTCCGTAGACCCGTCCGAGATTCTGGATAAATCCGCCTTCGAGTTTCATCATGGTGATCTCTCCTATTCCTCGGAAACACCATGTTCGTCATCAAGCTTGTTCTGGCGCGAAACGAACCAGAAAATCAGGATGACGAAGGCGATTTGCGAACCCTGGCCGGCCATGAAGTAACCGCCGGGGAAAGACCCCTCGGCGCCATTCAGTGCAGAACCGAACCAGTGCACGACGAACGAGAAGAAGGCCCAGATCGCGAGCGTGATATACAGCAAGCTCTTGGACTTCTCCCAATGGCTGGACGCACCAGCTGCTTCGTTTGACATGGAAATTCCTCCTGTTGAAGCACCCGCCTTGCGGCGGGACGCACCTTAGACCCGGGCCGTGTTGAGGAAAATACAGCCCGAAACCTCCCCTAAAGCCGCAAACCTTTTGTTTGTTTTTGCCGCGACTTCATTAACGCGTGATGGTACTCAGGAGAGCAAGAATGACAACAACTTTTGTGTTTTCGGCAAAAATGAAACTCCCCGAATCCATCAAGCCCGTGCTGCGGACGCTCGGCCTTCTGCGCGAGCCGGACATCGAGACATATCGCCAGCTGGCTGATTACATTGAAAAGAATGCGGCCTATGTCTCGCAGGTCACGCTCTACACCTACGTCAAGGCGCGCGCCGGCACGCAATATCCAAAATTGTTCGAAAACGACGACTTCCTCACCTCGCTGCGCATCGCGCGCTGGCATATCTTCGGCGCGGCCGTGTCCGACATGGCGCTGTTCGCCGCCGCCCAGTTTCATGTCTCCGGCCAGCTCGAGAAGCAGGATACCGAAGCGTTTGCTGCCGGAATCATCGAGGAGATCCTGACGAACTACGAACAGGACGACGTCGAGCCGAAAGTGTTTCTGGAAATGATGGCGGATGGCGTGCGCCGCGCGAATTTCGCCAACTGGCAGGATATCGCCGACGGGCCGGCCGCCTTCCAGCGCAGTTCGGATGCGGTCTATGAATGGGCGCCGATCGCCGACGAGCTGAAGTCGCTGGACGAGGAAATCGTCCGCAACTCGATCCATCTGCGCTGGATCGGCGTGCGCCGCGATACCAAGGCGCTGCTGCGCCGCGATTCCGTTCTTGCCAGCTGGACCCGGCCGGCGGCGAGCCCCGGCTAGAACATTCCGTGAAGCGTCTTCGTCTCGAGATAGTCCTCGAGGCCCATCATGCCGCCTTCGCGTCCGTTGCCTGACTGCTTGTAGCCACCGAACGGCGTGCCGTATCCGACAGCCGCACCATTGATATGCACCGCTCCGGCCCGCAAACGCGCCGCCACCCTTTCGGCGCGGCCGGCGTCGCTTGTCTGCACATAGGCGGCAAGGCCGTACGGCGTGTCATTGGCGATCGAGATGGCCTCCTCCTCGCTGTCGAACGGGGTGATCGCCAGCACCGGGCCGAAGATTTCCTCGCGCGCCACACGCATGTGGTTCTCTACATCGGCAAAGATCGTCGGCTTCACATACCAGCCATCCTCGAAGCCTGCGGGCTTGCCGGGACCGCCGGCCAGCAGCCGCGCCCCCTCGTCGATGCCGACATTGATCATCGTCTGGACGCGGTCGTACTGGATCTGGTCGAACAGCGGCCCCAGATGCTCGCCTTCCTCGGCCGGATCGCCGACAGCCGTGTTCTCCGCCGCGGTGCGGGCAATCTCCAGAACCTCGTCATAGCAGCTGCGCTCCACCAGAAGGCGGGTCGGGGCGTCACAGGACTGGCCGGTATTCAGCATGCATTCCGCCACCGATACCTTGACGCGTTCCTCCAGATCACAATCTGCAAAGACCAGGTTCGGCGACTTGCCGCCAAGCTCCAGCGTGACCCGCTTGATCGTGTCGGCCGAATCCTGTGTCACCGCCTTGCCGGCGCGCGTTGATCCGGTGAATGACATCATCTGGACATCGGCATGCCGCGACAGCGCCGCGCCGACAACCGGCCCCTCGCCATGCACCATGTTGAAAACGCCGGCCGGCACGCCCGCCTCGTCAAGGATCTCGGCATAGATCACCGCCGAAAGAGGCGTGTATTCGCTGGGTTTCAGCACACAGCTGCATCCCGTCGCGATGGCGGGAAGCACCTTCAGCACAACCTGGTTGACCGGCCAGTTCCAAGGCGTGATCAACCCGCAGACTCCGATCGGCTCGCGAACGATGATGTCGCCATTCTTCAGCTGCTCACGTTCCTCGAGCGCCTCGAGGGAATCGATGAAACCGTCAAGATGCCCGATGGCGGCGTCGGCCTGCATCTCGCGGGAAAAGGTGATCGGCGCACCCATTTCCATGCGCATCGCCTGAGCCAGCTCCTCGAGCCGGCGCTCGCTCACCTCGCGGATGCGGCGCAGCAGCGCCAGCCGGTCGGCCTTGCTTGTCAGCGAGAAGCTATCGAAGGCGGCCGTGGCAGCGGCCACGGCGCGGTCGACATCCTCGGCATTTCCGAGCGCGACAGTGCCCAGACGCTCGCCATTGGCCGGGTTCATCACCGGCATTGTCTCGCCGGATACCGGCGCAACCCATTCGCCGCCGATATAGAATTGGGTCATTCTGTCCACTAGTCGTTTCCTTCCGTTCTCTGGCACTGCCTTCTGTAGGGCTACGTACCCTGTTGCATCATGCGCTGCATCATTCGCTGCGTTAAGTGGCGTCAGCGCGCCGCCGTGATGGCCGTCTCGATCATCTGCCGGACATCTGCGACGCCGGCCTGCCGCACGGCACGTCGATGGCGGCAAGGGATTTCGGGATATCGATCTCGTCGAGAAGCGCTTCCAGATGCGCGGTAAAACCGTCCGCGGTCTTTTCGCTGATCCCCATCACCTCGGCCATGCGCGCCACCTTCGGCTCCAGCCCCGGAAGATTATAGCGCATCACCACCGGCAGGATAATGGCATTGGTCAGTCCGTGCTGGGTGTCATATTCGGCGCCCACCATATGCGAGATGGCGTGCACCATGCCCAGCCCCTTGAGAAAGGCGATGCCGGCCATGCAGGACCCGACAAGCATTCCGCCCCGCGCCACCATGTTTCCGGGCTCGCGCACCGCCACCGGAAGCCAGTTCGAGATCAGCGCCAGCCCCTCCAGCGCCATCCCGTCGCAAAGCGGATGAAACCCCGGCACGATGTAGGCCTCGATGGCGTGGGTCATCGCATCGGCGCCGGTCCAGGCCGTCAGATGCGGCGGCAGTCCGACCGTCAGCTCCGGATCGAGAAGCGCCAGCGACGGCTTCAGCCCGGGGTGGCAAATACAGAATTTCATGCCCTTGCCGGTATGGGTGATCATCGCCGTGCTTTCCGTCTCGGCACCGGTTCCCGCCGTCGTCGGAATGGTCACGAGATGCGGGAACGGCTGGTCCGGTCCGATCTCCGCCGGCGGCGCCTCCCACTCGAAATCCCACAGATCAATCTCGTTGCGGGCCGTCAGGCAGATCGCCTTGCCGCCATCCATGGCACTGCCGCCCCCGATGGCAATGACGGCATCATGCCCCCCGGACAGGAATGCGGCCCTGCCCGCCGCAATTTCCGTGTCCCTGGGGTTCGGCGAGATATCCGAGAACAGCCCCGTTTTCATGCCGGCGGCGGCGAGAATCGACATCAGGCCCGAGACAAATGGCAGTCCCGCACTGCCGCTGTCCGTCACCACAAGCGGCGCGCGAATGCCAAGCCCCGCACATTGCACGCCGATTTCGGCAAGCCGTCCCGGGCCATAGGCGATGGGGACCGGAAAGCTCCAGTCCTGCGGCTCCAGCATCGCGGTGTGATCATACGGGTCGGACATGGTACCTCCGGACAAATGAATGGCCTTTCCGGCCGATGGGTTTCACGCCGTCACCGATTCGATGAACGCCGCCAGATCAGGGCTGCCGGCCCATGATTGAAGATCGGGATGGACGCGCAATGGCGCGGCATTCTCGGCATATTTTGCCAGTATGGTCGCGCGACTGACAGGCAAATTCGGCGAGCCTTCGGGAAAAGCACAGCTTTCTTCAATGACCTCTCCGGAAATCAGCCTGACCCGCAGCCTGTCCGGCTGTTGCGGATCAAAATTCATGTCCGGCCTGCGCGGCACCACCGGCCGGATGTTCGTGCGCTCTATCAGTTTCCAGATATCTTCGCCGGCGGCGCGCGGATCGGCAAGGTGCTTTCCGGTCAGCCGGCCATGCACGAGGCAGGCTGCCATCACGAAGGGAAGGCTGAAACGCGCCTGTATTTCGGTGTCAGGCCTGTCATGCCGCAAAATCGCATAATGGAAGTCGGGGAGTTCCGCGTGAATCTCGTCGATGTCGCCGGCCTCGCATCTTTTGCTCAGCGCCACCGCGCAGTCCGCCAGTCTGTGGGTGTAGGAACAGCTTGGATACAGCTTGATGGCGACACCCCATTGGTCGAGGGCGCGGCCGTCCATGGCGTCGATTGCCGCGTCGAGCCGGTCCATGCCGGTACCGGCCTTCAGCGCCACGAAGCCGCGCTCGCCGTCGAGAATGCCGTCATTGCCCGCCAGCCCGGCCGCCGCCATCATCGCGGATGACAGCCCGTCGCGGGCGGCGAACCCCGCCTGCATCGGCTTCACCACCGACCCGAACTGCTCGGCGTAGCCCGAAGCCTGTGTGAGAGCCAGCCCGATGGCCGCCGCCATCCGGTCGCCACCAAGCTGCATTGCCGCCCCTGTGGCTGCCGCCGCGCCGGCGGCGCCCAGCGTCGCCGTGCTGTGCCAGCCACGGTTGTAATGGTCGAAATTCACCGCCTCGCCGAGCCGCGCGATGGTCTCGAACCCGGCCGCATAGGCACGCAGCGCCTGATCGCCACTGACCGGCCTGATCGCCGCCAGCGCCCAGATGGCGGGCCAGATCACCGCCGAGGGATGAGTGTTGCCGGGTGCTTCCCAGTCATCCATTTCCTCGAGATGGGATGCGCTGGCGTTGACGAAGGCGGCCTGCGGCGCGGCCAGGCGCGCGCCGACGCCGAGAACCGGTGCCGGCCCGTCGCCGAGATCACGCGCGGCGGCCAGCAGCGCAGCCGCCTCAGGCGCCCGATTGCCGCTCAGCACACAGCCAAGAATGTCGATGAATGAATCCTCGATCATCCGCACCGCCGCCTGCGAGGGGCGCGGCATGCCGGCGATCCTGCGGCCGATATCCGCAAGCCGCGTCGCGGGGCGGTCTTGCGCGCCGGCGTCGGCTCTGGCCGTCATCCTGATTTCCGCCATGACACACCGCCTGACGTGGACCCGTTGCGAAAATCCTTAACCCGTTTTCGATATTTGAAAAGGCAAAATGACTGCCTCGTGCCGCGAGAGCGGCTTTCGCCAAAGCATGACGGCACCGCCAACCGTGCGGTTCAATCTCCTCGGATCGAGAGCAAAGCCAGCAATAGCACTTGCATTGAGCCGTCTTTGCTGCCTAGGATTTTGACGTTGGTACAACAAAAATTCCGGCCTGAACCATCCAATAGAAACGGGCTAGGAGGAGGGAACAATGACAATGAATATCTCGCGGAGGACCGCGCTGAAAACGGCTGCTGCGGCTGGTGCCCTTTCGGTCACCGGCATGCCGGCCATGGCGGCGCCGAAACATGGTGGCACCTACACCATCGGCATGTCGGGCGGCAACACGTCCGACACCTGGGACAGCCGTACCCATTCCGACAGCTTCATGATCAACATGGGCGCAGGTTGCGTGTTCGAGACCCTGACCGAGGTATCCTCGGCCGGCGAACTGGTCGGCGAACTCGCGGAGAGCTGGGAAGCATCGCCCGACGCCAAAATCTGGACCTTCAACCTGCGCAAGGGCGTGAAGTTCCACAACGGCAAGTCTTTCGGCGCCGATGACGTCATCGCGTCGATGAACATGCATGTCGAGGAAGGCGCGAAGTCCGCCGCCAAGCCGATTGTGGCCGCGGTCGAGGAGATGAAGAAGCTGTCCGACCATCAGGTTCAGTTTACCCTGAAAAGTGGCAGCGCCGACTTCCCGTAC
>LUMQ01000923.1_pt1 | contig 11267 bp, 8 predicted proteins | sample 729621 | NCBI WGS metagenome assembly LUMQ01 (sample SAMN03860259, study PRJNA289734) | marine metagenome | biome: seawater column; feature: ocean; material: water; isolation source: Red Sea water column Station 12 - depth 25m | place: Saudi Arabia: Red Sea | collected 2011-10-15 | depth 25 m | reverse complement strand
GTTTAAAACAATTGAAAAAGATTATTGGGTTAAAATTTAATACTATTTTGTTTGATAATATGAGTATTAAAAATCTTAGAGCAGGTGTAAAACTTGTAAAAAAATATTATGAGACAGAAGCCTCAGGGAATATAAATCTTAAAACTGTAAAATCTGTTGCTATGACCGGGGTAGATAGAATTTCAATCGGGAGCATTACTCATAGTGCCCCAGCTATAGATTTCAAACTAGAAATCTAGATTATTTGATTTTTTTAATTTTTATTTTTCGAAAGCTCAGCTTGTGCCGCTGCTAATCTAGCTATAGGAACTCTGTAAGGTGAACAGGAAACATAATTAAGCCCAGCTTTTGAACAAAATTTAATACTCCTTGGATCACCACCATGTTCACCACATATACCTAATTTAATTTTTTTATTTTGTTTTTTTCCTTTAGAAACCGCTATTTCGACTAAATCTTTCACTCCGTCATCAATGGATACAAACGGATCAATAGTAAAAATCTTATTATCTATATAATCATTTAAAAATTTACCACTATCATCTCTACTTATTCCAAAAGTTGTTTGTGTTAAATCATTAGTGCCAAAACTAAAGAATTCAGCATGTTTCGCAATATCATCAGCCTTAATTGCTGCTCTAGGTAACTCAATCATTGTACCCACAAGAAATTCAATTTTTGTTTTATTTTCTTTTTGAACTTTTCTTGCAGTATTGATTACTAAATCTTTCATTATTTTAATCTCAGCTTCGGTTGAAACCAAAGGAATCATTATCTCAGGAAAAGCAAATTTTTGTTTGTTTTTTTTTAAGTCTGCAAGAGCCTCGAATATCGCTCTACATTGCATCTCATAAATTTCAGGAAATGAAATGCCAAGTCTACAACCTCTATGTCCTAACATTGGATTTTGTTCATGAAGTTCTTCTATCCTGCTTTCAATATCTTTTTTATCTGATCCAACAACATTAGCTACTTCAGAAATTTCTTTATCAGATTTCGGTAAAAATTCATGTAATGGTGGATCTAATAATCTTACAGTAACTGGAAGACCATGCATAATTTTGAATATCTCCATAAAATCTTTTTTTTGATGCGGTAGAATCTTTTTTAAAGCATTAGATCTATCATCTAACGTTTTTGATAAAATCATTTCTCGCACTGATAAAATTCTTTCCTCATCAAAAAACATATGTTCGGTCCTACAAAGTCCAATTCCCTCCGCACCAAAATCTCTGGCTGTTTTAGTGTCTAGAGGAGTCTCAGAGTTAGTTCGTACTTTAAGTTTTCTAATTTTATCAGCCCAGCTCATCAATTTTGAAAAATCTCCTGATATCTCAGGTTTTATAGTTGGAACTGTACCTAAAATTATTCTTCCCGTAGAACCGTCAATAGTAATTGTTTCACCTTCTTTGATCTCAGCCGAAGATGTTTTAAAGACTTTTTTATCGTAATTAATTTCAATTTCACTTGAACCAGAAACACAAGGTCTTCCCATTCCCCTAGCTACAACTGCAGCATGACTAGTCATTCCCCCTCTTGAGGTTAAAATTCCCCTTGCGGCATGCATTCCTTGGATATCCTCTGGAGAAGTTTCAACTCTAACTAAAATTGTATCTTGCATCATATCATTTAATCTTTCAGCCTCCTCTGAGCTGAAAACTACTTTACCACTTACTGCACCAGGAGACGCTGGAAGACCGTTTGCTATAACTTTGATTGAACTTTTCTCATCTAAAGTAGGGTGCAAAAGCGTGTCTAAAGAGTTGGGATCAACTCTTAAAACAGCATCATTTTTATTGATTAACTTTTCTCTAACCATATCAACAGCAATTTTTACTGCTGATTTTGATGTTCTTTTTCCAGATCGAGTTTGTAATATCCAAAGTTTATTACTTTCAACAGTGAACTCCACATCTTGCATATCCTTATAATGTTTCTCTAGTTTTTTTAAAATTTTATATAATTCGTGATATACTTCTGGCATCGACTCTTCCATAGATGCATCATCAACTTTTGCCTCTTTTCTCGCCTTCTTTGTAATGTACTGTGGAGTTCTTGTTCCAGCTACAACATCTTCTCCCTGAGCATTAATCAAATATTCTCCATAAATATCATTTGACCCATCTGAAGGGTTTCTAGTGAAGACAACTCCTGTTGCACAATCATTACCCATATTTCCAAAAACCATAGATTGAACATTAACAGCTGTTCCCCATTCAGAAGGAATTTGATTCAACTTTCTGTAAACTTTCGCTCTTTTGCTCTCCCAAGATAAAAATACAGCACTTATTGCCCCGAATAATTGATGATAAACATCTTGAGGAAAATCTTTACTAGTCTTTTCTTTAACTACATTCTTAAAATCATTTATTAAACCATCCCAATCCTCTTCATCGAGATCCGTATCAAGCAATACACCTTTTGTTAACTTATAATTTTCTATCAATTCCTCAAAATTGTAACTTTCAACACCCATGACTACATTTCCGTACATCTGGATGAATCTTCTGTAGCTATCTTTCGCAAATCTTCCGTTAGATGTTTTGTTAGCCAAAGCAACAACTGTTTTGTCATTTAGTCCTAAATTCAAAATTGTATCCATCATACCTGGCATTGAAACTCTTGCTCCAGATCGAACTGATAAAAGAAGAGGATTTTTTAAATCTCCAAATTTTTTTGATACATCTTTTTCTATTGTTTTAATTTCTTTTTTTATTTGGCTAATTAATTTGGAATTTAATTTTTTTTTATCCTTATAAAAAATTTCGCACACTTTTGTTGAGATAGTAAAACCAGGAGGTACTGGTAAACCCATTCTTCCCATTTCAGATAAATTTGCTCCCTTACCACCTAAAAAATTTTGGGGATCTTTTATTTTTTTTGAATCTTTAGACTTAAAATTAAGAATTAACTTATTCATTATGAGCTTTTAAAAATCGAAAATTTATATAATTTTGAAACGTTTTACATAACATATTAATAAGTTCCAAACGATTTTTTCTTAAAGTTTCATTATCTTCATTAACTTTTACATTATCAAAAAATTCGAAAACTTCTTTTTTAGTTTCAGCTAAAATTGATAATGATTTTTCACAATTTTCATCACTGTTTATGGTGGAATAATATTTTTTAATATCGTTAATTTTTTTATATAAATTTTTTTCAAAATCACTTTTAAAAATACCAGGATCAGTTGTATCATTTATTTCAATCTCGTTATTTTTCATCTCATGATCTAAAATGTTTGATGCTCTTTTATAACTTGAATTGATGTCTATACCAATTTGGGTGTTAATTACCTTGTTAAGACATTTTGCTTTTTCAAAAGACGAAAATAAATTATTTAATGAAAATGATGATAGAGTAGCCTCAATTATATCGTAACGTATTTCTTTGTCTTTAAGATAGTATCTAAATCTATCTTTTAAAAAATCTTGTAATTCTTTTTGTAAATCTTTGTTTTCAAGATTGTATCCCTGGTCATCGTAAAGGCGTGATGAATAATTCAAAAGATCATTTATTTTCAAATTCCTTCTATTTTCTATAGTGGTTCTTATTATACCTAAAGCAATTCTCCTTAATGCTAATGGATCCTTAGAACTTGTAGGTTGCTCGTTAATACCAAAAAAACCAACTAAGGTATCAATCTTATCTGTAATTGATAACGTGACACTGAATGGTTTTTTTGGAACAATTGAATTGAGTCCAATTGGTAAATATTGCTCAGAAATAGCTAAAGAAATATCTTTATCAAATCCTTGATATTCAGAAAAGTACCCTCCCATAAGTCCCTGAAGTTCAGGAAATTCACCAACAAGATCAGAAGTAAGATCAGTCTTACAAATTGATGCTAACAATTCTACTTTCTCTTTACTAATTAACAATTCATCTGAAATCATTCCACCAATTTTTCTCATTCGTTGAACTTTGTCGAAATAAGATCCAAGCCCTTTAAAAAAATTCATTGATTTTAATTCTGACACTTTTTTTACTAAATTTTGATTTTTATCTTTATTCCAAAAAAACTCTGCATCACTTAATCTTGCATCAACTACTCTTTCATTACCTATTTTAATGAGACCTTTTTTATCTTTTTTATTTGTTACAATTAAAAATTCATTTGTAATTTCATTTTTGTCATTAAATGTTGGAAAATATTTCTGGTGAGACTCCATTGTTAAGGTCAAAATCTCTTTAGGAACTGATAAAAATTTTTTATCAAATTTGCACAATAAAACATTTGGGCTATCTACTAAATTTACAACCTCATCCATCAATTTAGGATTTTCATTAATTTTTAACCCTTTTTTCCCTAATATCTTTAAAAAAGATTTATTAATTATTTTTAATCTTTTATTTCAAAATCTTTATCTAAAAAAGTCAAATTAGAGGAAGTTAAATGATGAAATTTAAAACTTACAATTTTTTTATCAAATATTGATAAAATTGATTTTAATGGTCTTCCCCAATTTAAATCAAATTCACCCCATTTCATTGATTTTTTCCATTGATAGTTACTCAAAATTTTTGGAATGAATTCAGTGAGTAAATCATGTGTTTTTAATGAGGTTGCTACAGTTTTGTAAAAATAAAATTCATCCTTTTCGGTTTTTTTTTTAAATAAATCCTTTTTGTTAATTTTGTTTGATCTCAAAAAACCCTCCAACGCTTGTTCAGAGGCGCTAGTTTTAGGGCCTCTAATCTCTTTAGATTTAATCTTAATTTGTTTATCTAGGCCTTCAAAAACTAGAACTAATCTATTTGGAGTTGAAAAAGAAAAATTTTTTTTTGATCTAATTGATTTTTCCTCAAATAAATTTTTAAAATCTTCAAAAATTTTTTCTCTTAAATTTTTTTGAAGCCCAGCAGGAATTTCTTCACTAAATAGCTCTAAAAAAAATTCTGACATTCTATGTTTGCGACTGTACCCAAATTGTAGCAGCTTGTTTTGTAATTTCTCTTATTCGACCAATATATTCTGCTCTTTGCGCAACACTAATTGCTCCGCGAGCATCTAATACGTTAAATATATGACTTGCTTTCAAACATTGATCGTATGCAGGTAAAGATATATTTTTTTCAACTAATGATTTTGCTTCACTCTCATGCATATCAAATATTTTAAATAAGTTTTCTGTATTAGCATGCTCAAAGTTATAAGCTGAAAATTCTTTTTCTGATTGATGAAAAACTTCCCTGTAATCAATACCTTCATCATTCCAAACTAAATCATAAACGTTTTTTTTCTGCTGGGTAAACATACAAATTCTTTCAAGACCGTAAGTTATCTCTACTGACACTGGTTTACATTCAAAACCTGCCATTTGTTGAAAATATGTAAATTGAGATATTTCCATGCCATCACACCAAACTTCCCATCCAAGACCTGCAGCACCTAGAGTTGGGCTTTCCCAATCATCTTCAACAAATCTAATATCGTGCTCTTTATGATTAATTCCTATTACCGACAAACTATTTAAATAAAGTTTTTTAATATTAATTGGAGAGGGTTTTATTATAACTTGAAATTGATAATAATGCTGAAGTCTATTTGGATTATCTCCATATCTTCCATCTGTAGGTCTTCGTGAAGGTTGGACATACGCTGCTTTCCATGGCTTAGGCCCAAGAGATCTTAGAGTAGTAGCTGGATGAAATGTTCCAGCTCCAACTTCCATATCATAAGGTTGTAAAATTACACATCCATTTTTACTCCAAAATTTTTGAAGATTTATAATTGTATCTTGGAAAGTTTGAAATTTTGGTTTTTTTTTAATTTTTTTAGAGGCCATATTTTTGCCAAACTGATTTTTCCTCTAATATGTTTGCTAATTGATCGACATGATCATTTGAAGCCGACAATTTTTTACTAAGCCAGCTTTTTGATTTTTCAAATTTTTTAATAACAACATCTTCTCCAAATTTTTCTCTTAATATCTGATTTGCATTTCCTATATCATCTATCAAACCAAGATCTTTGGCTTTTCTACCTGACCAAAATTCACCTGAAAATAATTCTACTTCAGATTTTTTAAGTTTTGATGACCTGCTTTTTTCGACCACCTCTATGAAATCTTTATGTAGATCTAATTGTATATTTTTTAATCTTTCGATGTCTTCCTTTTTTTCATCTAGAAATGGGTCTAATGTACTTTTATTTTTCCCAGCAGTATGCACTCTTCTCTCAACACCTATCTTTTTTATCAATTCTGTAAAACCAAAAGAAGAGTAGATTACTCCTATTGAGCCTATTATTGAACTTGAGTTCGCATAAATTTCATCTCCAGCACAAGCTATTAGATATCCGCCTGAAGCTGCTACATCTTCGGCAAAAACTATTACTTTTTTTTTATTTTTTTTTGCCTGTTGTCTAATTAAGCTGTAAATTAAATGTGATTGAACAGGAGAACCTCCAGGAGAGTTTATTGTTATAGCAACACATGGTGCTTTTTTTAGAGAAAATGCTTTTGTAATAATCTCTTCTTGACCAGAAAAATCTATACCTTGTTTAAATTTCCCTACATTCCCAATAACTCCACTTAGCTTAATATGTGGAATAATTTTTTTCTTTTTAAAAAAAGAGAGCATTTTTAATATTTATAGAATTTTTTTATGAATATAAAGACACCTTATAATTGAAGATTCAGGTGCGTCAATTGATAAGTATAAAAAGCAACCTATTATACTAATTTGCTCAATTAATGGGAAGTGTCATACAATTAAAAAACAAAATTAATAATTCATATTTTCAACTAAAAAATTCAGTTGAAGATAGATTGATGTTAGTTGAAGAAAAAATAAAGTCTAAATTAGAGAGCAAAGTAGACTTAGTTCAGAAAATGACAAACTATCACCTTGATACAGGCGGAAAGAGATTAAGAGCCTTACTAACTTTAGGTTCTGCAAAATTATGTGGATATGCAAAAGGAACTAGAGATATTAATTTGGCTGCTTGTGTAGAACTTATTCACTCAGCAACTTTAATGCATGATGATGTAATAGATAATGGATCTATTAGAAGAGGGAGAAAAACTTTAAACAAAGTTTGGGATAATCACTCTTCTGTTTTAGTTGGAGATTATTTACTTAGTAGATGTTTTGAAATGATGGTAGATGATGGAAATATTGAGGTTTTAAAATTATTATCTTCAACTTCCTCTAAGATTGCACAAGGAGAAGTTCTTCAATTACAACACAGAGGAGAGGTAGATATGTTGGAGGAAACTTATTTAAGAATAATTTCTGCGAAAACTGCTGAATTATTTGCAGCAGCTACCAAAGTTGGTGCAATTTTGTCAGATGTGTCATCAAAAGAAAAAGAGGCTTTAGAATTTTACGGAAGGAATTTGGGATTAACTTTTCAAATAGCTGATGATACTTTAGATTACAATTCTGAGTCAAAATTATTTGGAAAAAAAATTGGCAAAGATTTTTATGAAGGGAAAATTACTCTGCCAATAATCTTATTATTTCAAAAAGCAAATCTTAAAGAAAAGGAAAGTCTGAAAGGTATTTTTTTAAAAGATAGAAGAGATGAAAATGATTTTAATCATACATTATCTTTAATCAAACAATATGAAATTATTAAAGAATGTTATCAAAAAGCAAATCATTACATAAATTTAGCGTCAAACTCATTATCGATATTTAAAGACTGTAATGAAAGAAATATTCTTGAAAATTTAACTTCATTTAGTTTGTCAAGGGATTTTTAGGGACTTAAAAGACTTTTTGTCCAACTACCATTTTTATCTAAAGAATACTTTAATCTTTCATGTATTCTGTTATCTCCATCTAACCAAAATTCAATTGTGGAAGGTGTTAAATTCCAGCCAGACCAATGGCTTGGTCTAGGTACATTATCTTTGTCATTATATTTTTTTTTATAATTCTCTAAAGCATCTAAAAGTTCATCTCTATTTTGGAGAATACTACTTTGTTTTGAGGCCCAAGCACCTATTCTGCTATCATATGCTCTTGAGTTATAGTACTCATCAGCAGTTTGATCATCTACTTGTTTCAATGTTCCAACTATCCTTATTTGTCTTAGTAAACTTTTCCAATGAAAGCACATTGTAGCATTCGGGTTTTCTTTAATTTCATTACCTTTCTGACTGTTTAAATTTGTATAAAAAACAAATCCTTTTTCACTATGACCTTTAAGCAGAACCATTCTTACTGAGGGAATACCCTCTTTATTTGCTGTACCAAGTGCTAAAGCATTAGGATCATTAATTTCTTTTTTTTTAGCCTCCTCAAACCATCTTTGAAATAGTTCAAATGGATTATCAAGATCTAAGAAGCATTTATTAAGCCCAAGTGAGTTTTTTTGATTCATAATTTTAACAAAATAATCTATACAATATAAATAATGTCATTTAATACTTTTGGAAAGTCTTTTCGTTTTACAACTTGGGGAGAATCCCATGGTCCAGCTATAGGGTGTATTATAGATGGGTGTCCACCATTAATACCATTAAAAGAAGCGGATATTCAAAAAGAATTAAACAAACGAAAACCTGGGCAATCAAAGTTTACTACTCAAAGGAAGGAAAGTGACAAGGTTCAAATTCTTTCAGGAGTTTTTGAGGGAAAAACGACTGGGACACCAATATCATTGATAATTTACAATGAGGATATGCGTTCAAAGGATTATAATGATATCAAAGATAAATTTAGACCAGGACATGCTGATTTCACATATTTTAAAAAGTATGGAATAAGAGACTACAGAGGTGGTGGTAGATCATCTGCAAGAGAAACAGCTGCAAGAGTTGCAGCAGGTGCTGTGGCAAAAAAAGTTTTAGAAAATAAATTAGGAAAAAAATTTAAAATCACTGGAGCTGTAACCCAACTTGGAATATTAGGATGTGATACTAATAAATGGGATGATAAAATAATTTCTAAAAATCCATTTTTTTGCCCAGATAAATCAATGTTAAAAATTTGGGAAAAATACTTATTAAGTATTAGAAAAGCTGGATCGTCATGTGGAGCGATAATCGAAGTAAGAGCGAACGGTATTCCTGCTGGATTAGGAGCACCTATATACTCAAAATTAGACTCTGACATAGCATCAGCTATGATGAGTATAAATGCTGTTAAAGGAGTTAATATTGGCTCAGGTATGAACTCAGCACAATTATCAGGTGAGGAAAATTCAGATGAAATTTCTCAAAATAGAAAAAAAACAAAATTTAAATCTAATAACGCTGGAGGGATTCTGGGAGGCATTTCTTCAGGTCAAGAGATAATTGTCTCTTTTGCTGTAAAGCCAACTTCTTCAATTTTAAAAAGTAGAAAAACAATCAATAAATTTGGAAAGAATACAAGTATATCAGTAAAAGGTAGACATGATCCATGTGTGGGTATAAGAGCTGTACCTGTGGGTGAAGCAATGTTATCTTGTGTTTTATTAGATCATTATCTTCTACACAAAGCTCAGTGTAGTTAATTTTGTTTTTTCAAAACTATATTAGAATTTAGTAAATCTAAAACTTTTTCCTCAATTGAAACTGAGTCAAGATTTGCCACTTTATACATTTTATCTGGAGTATCCTGATCAATAAAAATATCTGGTAACGTTAATGATCTAAATTTTAAATTAGAGTCCATTAAACCTTTTTTTGTCAAAAAATTTACCACATGAGATCCAAAACCACCAATTGAACCCTCCTCTATAGTCATGATCGCTTCATGAGTTGTAGCTAATTGCCAAATAAGATTTTCGTCTAAAGGTTTTGCAAACCTTGCATCAACAACTGTTATTGGCACACCTTTTTTTAATAAATTTTCTGCAGCCTTCAAAGTTTCATTTAATCTTGCTCCAAAATTAAGGATAGCTAATTTTTTTCCCTCTTTGATAATTTTTGATTTCCCTATCTCAATTTTCTCATTTATTGAAGGCAAAATTGAACCTAATCCTGTTCCTCTTGGATACCTAAATGCACAAGGTCTATCATTAATCTCCGTTGAGGTATTTATCATTCTTACAAGCTCAGCTTCATCACTTGCTGCCATAACAATAAAATTTGGTAAAGTGGTTAAATATGTTGTATCAAAACTTCCAGCATGTGTTGGTCCATCAGCCCCAACAAGTCCTGCTCTATCAATCGCGAATCTAACTGGTAAGCTTTGAATTGCTACGTCATGAACTACTTGATCATAAGCTCTTTGAAGAAAAGTGGAATAAATAGCTGCATAGGGTTTAAAGTTTTCGGTAGCTAAACCTGCAGCAAATGTAACTGCATGTTGCTCAGCAATCCCAACATCAAAAGTCCTATCTGGAAATTCTTTACGAAAAATATCAAGACCAGTGCCATCAGGCATTGCAGCTGTAATAGCTACAATTTTACTGTCCTTTTTAGCATGTTGAATTAAGGTGTTTGCGAAAACTTTTGTATATGATGGTAATTTACTTACACTCTTAAATTGTTCACCAGTTTTAACATTAAATTTTGATACTCCGTGATAATTGTCCTTTGCTGCCTCTGCAAAAGTATAACCTTTTCCTTTTTTTGATTTAATGTGAATTAAAATTGGTCCTTCATGCTTAGAGTCTCTAGCATTTTTTAAAATTGGAATTAATGAATTTAAATCATGCCCATCTATTGGGCCAATGTAATAAAATCCGAGTGAACTGAACAAAGTTCCACCTGTCACAGCTGATCTTAGTAAATCTTCTGCTTTACCAGCCTTAGCACTAAATCTTTTTGAAAAAGCTGACATAATTAATTTAATAGTCTCTCTAAGACTAAAATAAATCTTTCCTGAAAAAATTTTTGCTAAATAAGTGCTCATAGCTCCAACTGGTCTAGCGATTGACATATCATTATCATTTAAAATTACGATCATCTTAGTTTTTGAAGCACCAGCATTATTCATAGCTTCATAAGCCATTCCTGCACTGATTGCCCCGTCACCAATTACTGCAATTACATTGTCTGATTTATTAGACAGTTTGTTTGCTTCTGCTATACCTAAAGCTGATGAAATTGATGTTGAGCTGTGTGCAGCACCAAAGGGATCGTATTCACTCTCTGATCTTTTTGTAAAACCAGAAAGACCATTTCCTTGTCTAAGAGTTCTTATTTTATCTTTTCTGCCAGTTAAAATTTTATGTGGATAGCACTGATGACCCACATCCCAGATTAACTTATCATTGGGTGTATTAAAAATATAATGTAAAGCAACAGTTAATTCTACAACTCCAAGACTTGCCCCAAGATGACCACCAGTCACTGACACAACATCAATCATTTCCTCTC
>LUMQ01001081.1_pt1 | contig 11271 bp, 15 predicted proteins | sample 729621 | NCBI WGS metagenome assembly LUMQ01 (sample SAMN03860259, study PRJNA289734) | marine metagenome | biome: seawater column; feature: ocean; material: water; isolation source: Red Sea water column Station 12 - depth 25m | place: Saudi Arabia: Red Sea | collected 2011-10-15 | depth 25 m | reverse complement strand
TCAGATATGAGTTATTACGATTTTGATAAAGTAGATTTAGAAATCGCAAGAAGAGTTGAGAAAGAGGGCATCAAAGCACTCCTTGATGATGATAGTGAGTATGGTCGATATGCTTTTGCAGTTCTAGCAAAAATCATTAATTATAGCGCTTTTTGTATTCCTGAAGTTTCATCAAAGATAACAGATATAGATGACGCTCTACGTATGGGATTTAACTGGAATGAAGGGCCATTTGAATTATTAAATGAGTACGGTCTCAACAAATTTGTTCAACGACTTCAAGATGAAAAACAAGATGTTCCTGAGTTGTTGACAACTATGATTAAGCTAAAACAAGAGCCTTACGACTCAGCTTCCTCACGGGCCTATAATCATGAGGCAGGTATGAAGTTTATCTCTAGAGGAGAGGGTGTTCGCCGATTAGGTGATCACAAGAAATATGCTAATCCTTTATCTAAAAACTTCGCTGCCACTATATGGCAATTTAATGATGAGCCACGAGAACAGAAGATACTATGTTGTGAATTTCACACCAAGGCTAATGCTCTGAACGCAGATGCTATGAAAATTTTAGAGGAGTCAGTAGACCGTCTTGAGCAAGATAATTATCAAGGGCTTGTAGTTTATAATGAGGCTATGAATTTTTCTGCAGGTGCTGATTTAAATACCATGATTGGTTGAATAGTACTTTAGGTTTAGTAGAAACAGGTGTTGGCCTTGTTCCAGGCGGTGGTGGGGGTAAAGAATTATTATGGAGATGGGTACAAGACAATAAATATGTGAACGACCATGATCAAGCAGCTCTTCAAGTATTTGATATTATAGGATATGGCCTAATGGCTCATTCTCCATTGCAAGCTAAAAAGCATAAATTTTTTCTAGATGATGATATTTTTGTATTGAATAGAGATAATCTTCTTGTGGAGGCCTTTAATCAAGTATCATTATTAAAGAATGGATATTCAGCTCCTGAAAAGCCAAAGTTCACACTAAGCGGACCTGAGGTAAAAGAGAAAATGCACCAAGTTTTATTGGATTTAGAGCAAAAAAAGATCATTTTTGGCTATGATGTTGATATTGGTCTTCATTTAGCAACCGTTCTTAGCGGGGGTGATACAACTAAATCAAAAGAATTGTCGGAAGCTGATCTTTATAATTTAGAGCGACAGTCTTTGATAAATTTAATACAATCCAATAAGACGAGGGATAGGATCCATGCAATGTTGTCTACGGGGAGAAGACTAAAAAACTAATGAATAATTTTGAACAGGGAATGCATAAAAATGATGCAAACTTTGTTCCTTTGACTCCCATCAGTTTCCTTGATCGAATAAAAGACGTATACCCTGACTATGAAGCCATAGTATATAAAGAGAGAAAATACTCTTGGAGACAGGTTTACGATCGATGTACTCGATTTGCCAGTGCCTTAACAAAGGTTGGAATTGGTAAAGGTGATGTTGTTTCTATTATGGCAGCAAACACACCTGAATTATTTGAAGCGCATTATTCTGTTCCCATGACTGGAGGTGTTGTTAACACAATTAATACTCGTTTAGACACCAGAACAGTCGCCTACATACTAGATCATAGTGACTGTAAAGTTTTTATAGTGGATCGACAATTTCACAATGTAGCAATTGATGCTATTGCTCAAGTCAATCGAGAGATCATCGTTATTGATATTGATGACAAACAAGCAGGTTTAGGAGATATTCCATCAATCGGAAAATTAGAGTATGAAAGTTTCCTACAAACAGGTGATGTGGGGTTTGAATGGATAAGACCTGATGATGAGTGGCAGGCTATTTCGCTTAACTATACATCCGGAACGACAGGAAACCCAAAAGGTGTTGTGTACCATCACAGAGGGTCCTATTTAATGTCAATGGGAAGTATCACTGCATGGAATATGCCTAACCGGCTTACCTATTTATATACAGTGCCAATGTTTCACTGCAATGGCTGGGGGTATCCATGGACTTTGGCGATGCTCCATGCCCGTGTAATATTTATACGAAATATAGTTGTTAAAGAAATTTTCGAATTAATCGATGAATATGAGGTGACTCATTTTGGAGGTGCTCCTATCGTATTAAATATGATAGCAAATGCCCCTGCAGATGATCAAAAAGCACTGAAAAGTAAGGTTTATGTTATGACTGCTGGTGCACCGCCTCCTAGTTCAATTCTTCAGAAAATGGAGTCTTTAGGCTTTGAGGTTATGCATGTATATGGACTGACTGAAACTTACGGTCATGTTGTTCATTGTGCTTGGAATAAGGACTGGGATAATCTAGCAGATGAAAAGCGATCTGAGCTAAAAGCCTATCAAGGAGTTCGCTACCCACACACAGAAATGGTATCGGTGATGAACCCAGAAACACTCGAACCTGTCCCATCCGATGGAGAAACTATGGGGGAGATTATGATCCGAGGAAATACTGTCATGATGGGATACTACAAAAATGAAGAAGCCACTAAAGAGTCGATGAAAAGTGGATGGTTTCATTCAGGCGACTTAGCAGTAATGCACCCTAGTGGGTATATTCAAGTTAAAGATCGATCAAAAGATATCATTATTAGTGGTGGTGAAAATATATCATCTGTAGAGATTGAAAATATTATTACAAAGCACCCTGCAGTATCATTAGCAGCAGTTGTTGCTAGACCTGATGAAAAATGGGGTGAGACACCCTGTGCTTTTATAGAGTTAATTGAAGGTCAAACAGTAGAAGAAGATGAGTTAAAGAAATTTTGTAGAGAGCACTTAGCTGGTTTTAAAATGCCTAAAACTTTTGTATTTCAGGTCCTACCAAAAACATCAACTGGTAAAATTCAAAAGTACGAGTTAAGAGAAACAGTAAAAAATCTTTAATTTAATTTTTTATTTTTATCTTCAGTATTTATCACTTTAATAGCTTTTAGTTTTTTATAACACATGTAACAGACAAGATTATGATGACTTTTAATTAAATTTTGAACTTTCTTAGGCGCTGTTCGAATTTCAGATTCAATATACACACTGTCCATGACTGATAACTCTCCCTCGCAATATTTGCATTTCTCAGCCATGACTAATATTTTAAATTTTTCTTAATTTTGTTCCAATACTGAAAAAATCTTTTTGCTGGATGAAGATAATTCTCCTGTAACAAGAAGTAATCGGGTAACTGCTCTAAATCAAATTTTTCACCTAATTTTTGAAATAAATTTTGGTAAATAGGTCTAAAAGTAGATTTTGTTATAATTTTGGATATGGCGTTTTGGTCATGAATTTCTTGCAATATCTCATATGTATTACCTCTATAGATTTCAGCCCCTGCCTCTTTGGCTAAAAAGTATCTATTTTCAATGATTTTGTCACTAAGCTCATAGCCTTCAGTTAAAGTATCATCAAAGATGTAAACAGGATTACCCTCAATACCGGCTGGCACTCTCATAAACTCGTCATATAAATAAATTAAGTTCATAAATTGGGAAAGAGCCTCGAGCTAATTTCTTCATAGCTGCCATCTATTTCTCTATTCTTCTCAGGTATAATATCTATGCTTTTGTGACAGTATTTGTGAACATTTTCTAAATTAAATATATAAGGTTTTCCTGCAAAGGTACTCGCGATCCACTGCCAAGAGAAGTTATTACTTGCAATATCTCCATCCAGTAAATGACTCATAAAAAACTTTGCTCCAGCTTGCCACTTCACTCTTCTAAAGTGAATAATATAAGAAGCCAAATACATACGTGCATGGTTATGAAGGTACCCAGTGCTAGTGAGTTGCTCGATGAAAATATTAATAATCTGTGTTGGTGTTGTTGCTGACATAACATCCTCAGGCAAGTTATCTTGATATTCTTGAGCTTGAAATCCAGTTTTATATTCTTCTACATCTGTCCATAGTTGATCAGGATGATGGTAGGCATAGCTTCTCCAAAAATCTCTCCATGCTAATTCTTGAATAAACTTTTCACTCTCAACAAAATTATATTTTTCTCGAATATATTGATAGAGCTCTTTGTTAGTGATGATTCCATATTTTATATGGGCTGATAATCTTGAAATTTGTCCATTCAAAAAGTTTCTTGTTTTTGCATAGAGAGCAGGATTAAAAGAATTGAATTTTTCCAGTGCATCATGTCTTGATAACATGGAGCTATTCGAATTTTTCGATATTGGTATTAGATCTTGAACACTTGAGATTTTCACTTTTAATTATACATAAAATCTGTGCTAATAGATTGTTTGTAAATCGAAGGTGATTTTGGTTTCAGGGGGGAGCTGAGAGATTCTTGAAATATCCACTTCATTTAAAATTGCAATTTTGGGATACCCGCCAGTACAAGGAATGTCCCGCATTAATACAATGGGTTGCCCATCACTTGGCACTTGAATAGACCCAGGTAATATTCCTTCAGACAAAATATCATGAGACTTAGAACTAATGAGACTCTCACCTTTGAGCCTGATACCCATTCGATCACTTTGATTAGTTATTGTAAAAACACCGCTAATAAATGATTGTATAGTATTGTCTGAGAAATATTGAATTTGAGGACCGGGATAAACTTTGAAATTGGTTACCTTTTCTAAATCAGGTTTTGGTATAGAGATAAGATCCCAAGAGCTTACATCTTTGCTAATGTGAAATATATCTTCATCATTTAAAGGTCGATTAATCGAACCTATTCCTGCTTTTGTGTCAGTAGAGTAGCTATTAAGACAAGGCTCTAACCCAAGTCCATGCTCAAAAGCTATGTATCCATATACTGAGTCTATTGTATTGTGAATAATCAATTCATCGCCCTCAAATAAATTAATACTTTTATAGGGCTGGCACTCAAGCTGGCTGTTGTTATTTTTCTGAATACTCATATTACAATTACCACCAACACAAATCTTAACAGATCCTTCTTTTACTTTTATTGAAGGCCCCACATAAGCAAATTCTAGAAATTGATTTTGATGATTGGGTATAATTTTTTGTAGCTCTGTAATAATTCTTTGGTCCATTGCTCCACTTGGTGAAACTCCTAAGTGCTGATATTGAAATCTTCCAAAGTCTTGAATCGTTGAATGAGTCCCTGCACGAGTGATTATGATTGAGTTCATGACGAGTATTCCTTGATCAATTCATTTAATGAAAAATTATATTTTCTAATTTTTTCAAACTCTGAAAGTGATACGGAGTAAAATTTTACCTCATCACCTGGAAGAAAAAGGGAAGGGTAAGAACTTTGTAAATCAAAAATATCAAATGGTATTTGTCCAATTATATTCCAACCCCCAGGTGAAACTTTTGGATATATACAGGTATGGTTTTTTGCTATGCCAATGGATCTAGCAGGAATTTTTACCCTTGGAGTAGCTAACCGCGGTGTGATTAATTGGGAGGGAACATCCCCTAAATATGGAAATCCCGGCATGAAGCCTATATAATATGTATAGTAATGAACTGATGAGTGAAGATTGATAACCTCTTCTTTTGTAATCTGGTGTAGTTTTTGGATGATCTTTATATCTAAAGCAAAATCTTCATTATAACATGCCGGTATTTCCCATGTTTTAGTGACTTTTTTGTTAGTGTGAGAGTTTGTATCTTTCATTTTCATACTAATTTTGTCTTTGTTTTGATCTCTAATTTTTGAATTTTCAAAAATTACAACTATTTTATTGAAGGAAGGAATAATGTTTAGTGATTGAAGATTAAGGTTTGAAATATTTAAAAATGTCTCATTTACCTCCTGTGATATAGATTTTGAGGTTTCATTCCCAAAATCTAAGACTAAACCCCGATCCCCATAAGAATTTATTCCTTTGAAATACACGCTAATATCATAATGTAACTTTGGTGCATTTGAATAAAATTAATTTAAATTCTGATATCGCAGAAAAAGATCTCAGTTTTTTCGAGACTGTTGATGCGCAGTTAATAAATAAAATTAGCTCTGCTAATCTTTCTTGTTTATATCATGGGGGGTCAGAAGACGTTGTTTTTAAAGCACTAAATTACTGTAAAACAAAATGTGTTTCAGTTGGTGCGCATATTTCTTTTTTAGATAGAGATAATTTTGGGCGCACAAAAATTAATTGGAACAAAAAATTAATCCAAGAAATTGTCAAAGACCAGTTAATGTTTATGCATAATCTTGCCTCTAATATTAATTTTCCATTAACACATGTTAAGCTTCATGGAGCTTTGAGTAATATGGCATGCGTTGACCAAGACCTTTCTAGTGAAATAGTAGATGTTTTAAAAAAAAATTACCCATCAATGATATTACTTGCACCTGCTTTAAGTGAACTTGCTAAAATCGGTATGAATTGCAACATACCCACCGCCCTTGAGATTTTTGCAGATCGCACTTATGAAGATGATGCTACTTTAACACCTCGTTCCATTAATGACTCTTTGATAACAGATCCTAGAAGCGCCAAGGAACACGTAAAAGCCATGCTTATACAAGGAGGGATCATTTCACGTAATGGGGATACTCTCAAAACAAATATTCATTCAGTGTGTGTTCACAGTGACACGCCAAATAGTGTTGAAATTTCTGAACAAATTTGCATACTCCTTCATGAAATGAAGATAAAAAAAGTAGCTCTTCCAGAATTTTTCTAAGACTAATATGAATAACTATTTTTTTTACGGCACTCTTCGCTCTATTTCAATATTAGAGAAGGTTATAGGAGGAAAAACTGATCACTTAAAAATAACCACAGCATTTGCACCTAAGAGTGAATTGCGTTTAGTCGTTAATGAAAACTTCCCTGTAATAATTAGGGGGAATTCAAGAAGAGGTCAATTATTTTTCACAAAAAGGAGTTGATCCCTCTTTAGACCCTTGGTTCTATGATGAGTGGAAAGAAAAAGAGGAAGCTTTATCTTTAGTGACAACTGATCTTTGGATGCAACTTTACGGAAAATATACAGCTGAAGAGGCAGATCAATATTGGAATGACGTAAAAAAGCAGGCATATCATCAATACCTCTCTCAACAATGAAAATTGTTAATTTCTTTTTCTTAATTTCTCTTTTTTTTACATTTAATTCCTTATCTGATGAAACAACAAGTTGGGAATTATTAAAAGAGGGTGGTAAGGTAGTTTTTATTCGTCACGCATATGCTCCTGGAGGTGGCGATCCCAATAATTTTGAATTTAAGTGCCTTAAATTCAACATTTTCAGCTGATTATCAAATAAACCATTCAAAACAAATGTATGAATTATATCAATTCATTAAAAATTGGGACGACAGTCAAGGTAATTTAATTTTTGTAACCCATTATGTAATTGTTGGTGGTTTTCTTGATTATTATCCAAGTTCAGGAGAAATGGTGATAACAGATAAATCTCTATCAGTTCTTGGCACTATTAAAATAAATTTTTAAAAGAATACTCTTTCAATAAACCAATATAAACCAATCATTGAAATTATAATCGAAATAGGAATTTGCAAAAATGCTCTATACCAACTTTGACGTGAAGGTATTATAAAGATAATTGATGCTAAGATAATAATTGCTATCTGTGCTATTTCTACACCAATGTTAAATGAGATTAAACTTAAAACAAGTTGACTAGTATTTAACCCAATATCTCCCAGCACAAACGCAAAACCTAAACCATGAATTAATCCAAAAATAAAAATTATTAAATACCGAAGTAAAGTTGAACGTCTTTGAAATATATTCTCAATTGCAACATAGCTTATAGACAATGCTATTAACGGTTCAACAATAGTAGCAGGTATAAAAATTAAATTAAAACTAGCTAGAATAAGTGTGATCGAATGCGCAACTGTAAACATTGTGACTTGAAGTAATAAAGGTTTAAATTTGATGGCGTAAAAAAAGATACCTATTATAAATAAGATATGGTCAAGTCCCTTAGGAACAATATGTTCTATCCCTAAAACTAAATATTCAATTGTTGTACTTAAAGCTGAAGACCGTGTCTGTTGGGATATGAGTGATGATCTTTCAGCAGGTTGTAAATAAGTTGTAAATAAAACAGACTCTTTTGATAAATCCTCAAAATGTCTAATTACCACGGGACCCAATTCTTTTTCAAATTGAATGGTAAAAGACTCATCTTTTATTTCAAAACCTATGTTTAAAGTTGTATCTCTGGGAAATTCATCGTTTATTTCTTGAAAAGTATCTACATTTCTTAAAGAAAGCGGAATAGTTTCATCTCCGATATTGATTTTAATCTTATCTGTAAATTTGTTTTCATTTTCTATGACCATTTTCTCTACTTCTTCAGTGGAAAGGGCCCGTAACGCATCATATTTTTGAGATTGAGGTGAGTCGTTGGTATCCTGATATAAAGAGGCATCAATTTCAGAAAGAACAGTTTCTGCATTTAATTTAAATTCGATTGATGCATTTCCTTCAATAATGGTAATATCCATCACCGCGGGTTTAATTTCGTGTGAATGCAGAGGAGAGCTCAATATTAAAATTAGAAAAAATAAGTACTTAATCATTCGGTCATGTTTACCAAAATTCATCTAAAAATTCTTTATATTTTTTTGCTCCTTATTGCTTATTCTATTAGAGCAAACGCTCATGAATTTTGGATCGAGCCTACGCAATATCAACTTAATGATGACTTAATAAATGCTCACTTGAGGGTAGGACAAGAATTTCAAGGTATGGTTTTAATGTATAATCCACAAGATTTTAAAACATTTAAAATATTATCTGGATCCAAAAATAAAAAAGAAAAAATAAAGGGCATACTAGGTGATGTGCCTGCAATTAATATAACGACTAATTTAGACAATTTATTAATTATTTATCATGAAACTAAAGATAAATATGTTGATTATAAAAAGTTTCAAAAATTCGAGGATTTTGTTAATGAAAAAGGTTACCAGCAACTAATCGATACTCATTTTGAGAAAGGATTTCCCGAAAGTAATTTTATTGAGAGTTATCGTCGTTATGCAAAATCTCTTATTACACTAAATGGCAGTGAGGGGAAGGATAAAAAAACAGGACTTCTATTTGAATTTGTTTTAGACCAAAATCCTTACAAAGAATTGAATTCAAAGCAAATGAGTGGAACTTTATATTACAAAAAAAAACCACTAAAAAAAAATCTTGTTACAATTTTTTCGAAATATAAAAATACAAAGTTATCAATTGTAAATACCATAACGGATGATAAAGGAAAATTCACTTTTGATATTGAACCAGGAAGGGAATATCTTTTAGACTCAGTTGTGATTTATCCATTAAAAGCAGACCCAGAAAAAAATGAGCCAATCTGGCATAGTGATTGGGCATCAACAACTTTCTTAATACCTGAAAATAATCTTTAATTATTATTAATTAGTATAAAATAGATAATTATGATTTTTGCTTTAAAAGTTTTATTAGCTGCTCTTGTGATTGCATTTGCAAGTTGGCTTTCCGGTAAAAAACCTGAGCTATCTGGATTTATTATTGCTCTTCCAATAGCAAGTATAATAGCCATAGCCTTCTCTTTCTTAGAGCATAAAAATACTGAAAATACTGTAATATTTGCAAAAAGCATTCTTATTGGAGTACCTGTCTCATATTTATTTTTCTTACCTTTTTTCTTTGCAAAAAATCTCAATATGAATTTTTGGTTAATTTACTTGATTGGATTGACTTTACTCGTAATAGGATATTTTGTTCATAAATATATTATGAGTTTAATTTGAATGTTTGAGTTATTTGCAGACTCAACTCCAAATGCAAGAAAAATTTCAATAATGTTAGAGGAGATTAATGAGAGTTATGATTTGACTTTAATTAATTTAAATAAGGGTGAACAATTCAACGAGGAGTTTAAAAAAATTTCTCCATTTTCAAAAATTCCTGTTTTAAGACACAATAATAAGACCATATTTGAGTCTGGTGCTATCTTAATTTACTTGGCAAATTTATCAGGAGAATTTTATGGCTCAAATCAAAGTTTAACAACCCAGTGGTTGATGGCTCAAATGGGTTATATAGGCCCTATGTTAGGTCAGCATCATCAATTTCATCATTATAATCCTGGTAAAAGTGATTTTGGTGAAGAGAGGTATTTTAAAATTTCAAAGACAATATACAAAAATTTAGACGATCATTTATCTATAAATGAATATTTGGCAAATGAATATTCAATTGCAGATATCGCAACATTTCCTTGGATCGCTAGACATCCAATTCATGATATAGGTCTGAATAAATATATCAATCTATTGCGTTGGTATAATCAAATATCACTTAGACCTGCTGTCTTAAAGGGATATGATCTATTTAAAGATGGCTCAATACCACCACCCGCATAATCAAAATGAAAGTATACTTTAATGGTTCATGTAATATTTGTAATGCAGAGATAAGTCACTATAAAAAGAAAACCTGTAATATAAACTATGTTGATATTTCAAAAAATAAAGATGAGCATATAAATCATCTCTCCAAAAAAGATTTATTTAGAAGAATGCATGTATATCATGATGGAAAAATTTTTTCTGGATCAGAGTCCTTTTTAGTTTTATGGGATACAATTCCAAGATGGAGATACCTGTCTTTATTGTTGAAGCTACCATTTTTTAGACAATTATGGAAAATTGCATACGAAGGACTAGCTTTACTACTTTATTTGAAAAACAAAAAGAAGATTGAGTAGAACCATTCTTGAAGAAAACCACAAGAATGGTTCTGGAGGATTAAGGTTAGTTATTAATTAATACTTTTTCTGAGAAAATTTAGATCAATCAATATATCTCTATTGGTGGTATTTTGCTATTTGGCACTATATAAGGAGAAAATCTAATTTTTTAAATGATTTAATTTTATCACTTCACCAATAAAATATAATGACCCTCCAAAATAAATTGAGGTCTGATTTGATGAAAGTTTATTAATCATTTTAAATGTATCTGTTAAGGAATTTGCAAAATAGAGCTTAAGGTATTTGGGTAGCAGATCCTCAGTAATAGAGTTTTCCTCGTTCATTTTAACAACAATTATTTTATTAAAATGATTTGATAAGTTAGAAAGCATCTGAATATATTTTTTATTATTTAAAAAAGAGCATATGAGTATTTTCCTATTTTTTGGTAATGATTTAATTAATGCTTTCATGCCATCGATATTGTGAAAGCCATCTAAATAAATATTTTTATATTTCTTTATTTTTTTATTTAAAAGTCCACTCTTAATTTGCTGCAATCTCCCAGGCCACTCACAATTCATCAACGCTTTTTCTGTTTTTTCTATTACAAATTTTTCTTTCAATA
>LUMQ01000780.1_pt1 | contig 11273 bp, 8 predicted proteins | sample 729621 | NCBI WGS metagenome assembly LUMQ01 (sample SAMN03860259, study PRJNA289734) | marine metagenome | biome: seawater column; feature: ocean; material: water; isolation source: Red Sea water column Station 12 - depth 25m | place: Saudi Arabia: Red Sea | collected 2011-10-15 | depth 25 m | reverse complement strand
ACTATCGGATCCATCTATTGGAGATAGTGAGTAGAATAAAGAATTCTTCAAATCATCATTCAAAGACAAAGACAGTTCAGAAACGGTTCCAATGCCTGGTTTTCCTATTTTGTCAACTAAGAACAATCCTGTTTCATTTTTTAAGAACTCTTCCTTCAATTCCGAGTCCTTATATAATTTAAATTCAAATGCTGAAGTTGATCCAAAACTTACATTGTATGCCAAAGATGGATCATTTAAGTTAAATGTAATTTTGTTGTTTCTAACAAAATCAATAGGGGCATTAATAGCTCCGATAGTTCCAGATGATGCTGAAGTTATATTTACAATGATTGGAATCGAAAGTTGCGAATTATATTTGGTTGTTGATAATTTAAATCTATTCTTGTCAAGATATACAACATAATAGATTCTATCATTCTCCAATCCTCCAGAAGGAGACGAAGAAGTGTATATAACTTTTTGGCCAGTAATAAATTTATGATCTGGTATTCTAATAGTATTATTCGTTATCGATACATCAGAAGAAGAGAAATCTCTAGGATTGATCAACATTCTTCTGTTTGCATCATTATACTTAACAACAACAGTTGTGCTGATGCCAAGTTTAACATCCATGTTAACGACATCAAGTAAAGATAACTCGTGTGTTCCTGCTGTTGATACAGTTGCAGTATTTTTTACAATCAATCCAGTAACTACATTTTCTTTTGCAGTCTTGAAACTATGATTGGCACCTGTTCCGATACCTGTGAAGAATAATAATCCACCATCTGTTCCAACTCCAACATAATCTTTTATTCCTGTTGTGCTAATTGCAACACGAACAGAAGAAAGACCAATAACATTCTCTTGAAGAACGGTAGCAAAGAGAACTGATCCATCCTCAAGATTTGATTGTGGCCCTCCAATAGATGTAGTTACTGCAATTGGATCTCCACCGTTAGAGTTATAGACTACTCTATCTCCAGTGTATATTTCACTGTCTTCTATAAGGATTCCTCTGAAAGGAATCTTTTTAACATCAACTGTATCCAAGTATACTGTTGCACCAACACCCTGGAAATTAGAACTATCAAGTTTGACTGAAATTGTAGTTGATGCAATAGAAACAATTTCATGGGTTCCATGGAATCCTTCGGTTATAATTCCCGCCGAAGTAAATGATGTGCTGATAGAAACAAATTTAGATCCAACACTAAATTTAGCGTAGTCGTTTGTATTTTGGAAGGTAAATGTTGTTGTTGATCCAGTTCCAATGGAAACAGGAGCTCTATCTGTCGTGATCCCTAAGAAAAGGTTGGAAGAAATTCCAACACCAAATGTTTCACCAAGTCCAACAGTTATCTTTGGATCAAAGTAATATTCTCTATTGATTGGATAATTTATCTCTTCAATCTTATTACTCTTAAAGGTAAATCTTCTTGGGAGTTGGAAAAGAATATCATTATCAGTATAAGCAGCTCCAACGGTTCCATCATATTCTCTGAGAACTCTAATGGAAGATTCTTGCTTATTAATATTAATTACTTTTACTTTTTCTGAGGTGCTGGTATCTGATAATGAGGCAATTTGAAGAATATCATTTTCTTGTAAGCGTGGAAAATCTAAATTTCCAGTAACAGAGAATGTAGTTACGATACCCGTAACATTTGTATTCCCAATTCCACCCACGACCTTAAGTATGGATGATTGAACGCCAACTCTTACCGTTCTGTCAAATTTAGTTAAAGTTGTTGAAATGCCTGAAATCGTAACAATCTCACTTTGAAGTATGTTGTGTGGTGTTGTTGATATGGCTATAAATGTATTGCTATTAAGAGTAGTGAACTCTAAGTTATCAACTTCAGTTGATGCAACACTTACACTGTTTATTTTTTTGCCGACCAGTTCTGAAACTTCTGCTTTGGGTGCAAATCCCCCATCTGCAGGAGGTTCAAATAAAGCAGTGTCCCCCACATTATAATTGTCTCCTGCTTCTACAATTTCAATTTCATCTACAGATCCCTTATGAATAGCAGAAATTGTAGATGCGTGAACTCTTCTATCTGTGGGATCATCTAAGAAATTATATGATGAAGTTTGGGATTCAAAATTATATGGATTTCTGTTTCTTAATAAACCAGACTCATTCAAATCATAATCATTTTGATTTGAATTTTTCCTATAGTTGAAATTGTCTACTTTAGATTTAAAAGTGTTTCCAATAAAATATGGGAAGACTGGTCTCCTGAAACCATCAAATGGGCCAGAAGAATCATTAACCTCTGATATCGTGGCATGATAATGATATATCCCATTTGGATACTCAGGAGTTACAGCAAATCTTCCATTATGCTCATCCAAATCTCCGGAATTTTTGAATTCATAGTCCTCTACAAAAGATCCAAAAACAAAATTAGATGTTCCTGGTCTATTGTCTTTACTTACCTTTTCATAACCACTCTTCATCAATCTTACTGGACCACCTGATGATTCTGAATAACCATATGGACCATATATTGGATTCCCATCAAAGGCCCAACCAATAATTGGAGAGTGATGGTCAGTATCAATTTCAGATCCAGTAGAGTCAACTGGCAAATCTTCTTTGAATACAGTTTTTCCTTTAAAGAATTTTGTTCCGAGAGTTTTCTTTCTTAACTCTCTTGGAGCATAACCATGAACATATTTCAGTTTACTAACATCATATGATGATTCTTCTACTATTCCATCATCTTCTGCAATATTTTCATTTCTTACTAACTTCTCAATTTTGTCAAGTGTCCATCTTCTAATTTCTACATCAACCTTTCCCTCCCTTCCAGCAGGAACAACTTGAATGGTTGTGTCTTTTTGGGTATATCCTAATCCAGATGTGTTTATCTTAACATCAATTATTTTTCCTTCTGATACTACTGGGACAATTCTTGCTCCACTTCCATGCCCCTTCACTACCAAAGTCGGGGATGAGTTATAATCTCTACCAGAATTTTGAATCAAAACATCAATAACTTTTCCTTCACTAGAAACAATAGGAAGAAGTTCGGCTGCAGTTCCGCTTCTAATATCAATGTTTGGTTTTTTAATAAAATTAATTATGTCCGATGACCCGTAACCTACCCCACCTACATTTAAAAATGAAGATTTTAACGATCCCCTGAAGATTGGTTTAATAGATGCTCTCAGATCTTGAGGAGCAAAGGTGGTAACACCAACTTTTCCTAAAAGTGTAGCTTTTATGTCTGGATATTTAAAGATATGAGTTCCAACACCAACACTAACAATATTTACATTTTGCTTAGAAGCAAAGAAGAAGTCTGCAGCAGTCGTTCCTACACCAACAGAGGACAATGAAAAATTATCATTGTCTACTTTTGTTAAAATGTAATCACTATTTTCCGTCAGCCCAGAAATCGATGTGCTTCCAGACACTGTTTTATATGTAATAGTTTCACCACTATTGAATCCATGATTTTTAATGTTTATATAATTCAGTGATGTATTAATTCCGGATACTCCACATCTAACTTCTCTGTTTTCATATCCAGAACCAGAATTCTTTACGGTAATAGTTCCAATTCTTTTTTTCTTCAGAACACTTTCAAAGGCATGATTTCCAATTCCGAAAGAATTTAATGAGAGACTGTTGATTCCAGATACTACATCACCAAGACTGTTATGAACAAAAACTCTATTTGCATCGATGACTTTTAAGAAATATCTGGAATCAGTAGAAATGCCACCAATAGAACTTTGATTAAATGTTCTGTAAAAAACTTCTTCGCCATTATTAAATTTGTGATAAGTGCTGAAAGCAACCTGATTGTTTGATAAGTCAACATTGGGAATTGTTACTCCAACACCAGCACCAGAGTCCGCTTTGAAAGACGCTGAATATGTGTATGGTGTAAGACTTACATCTGCTACAGCTCCCGATCCATTACCTCCAGTAAATTCTATAACAGGAACTTCTTCATAGTGGAATCCTGGATCAATAATATCAACTCTCTCAAGACCTCCAATAACAGATACTGATACTGTAGCTCCATATCCAACTGAATCACTGATTATAACATTTGGAGGATTTATTACATCATAATCACTTCCTGGAGCAATAATCAAAGAACTTGTTATATCACCATAATTGACTACATCTAAAGACTTATAGTTAACAATCTGAACACCATTAACCAGTGTTCCTATTTCTCCAGGTTGAGTGATTTCTTTATGATTAGATTTTTCTACATTTGAAAATCTTCTTATTGCTTTTTCGGATGATAATTCTTTATTAAAAAGTCTAGTTAATTGTAATTTATTATCAACTACACTTTTAGTACCGTCAAGAGATATAAATCTACCCAATCTAATATTAGCAGAACTGAAAGCTAACTGTAAAGTGTTTGGATCAATAACATTTACAAAATATTCAAGATCATCAATACCAAGAGAATTGCTAGAAGACGATGCTGTATACCTTACAGAGTCACCAGTAATAAATCCATGATTTGGAATTGTAAATGTGTCTCCGCTGAAAGATCCACTAAAAGTTACAGATTGATCTTTAATGTCTAGAGGATCTGTATAATTTGGGAGAGATGGGGAAGCTACAAGTGTAGATGTAACTCCAACATAAACATTTTGTACATCAGAAGAATATTGACTAATATCTGAATAATTAGTGCTTCCTGCACGATTTATTTTTGAAAGAACTTTATACTTTATTGTGGAGGAAGTATTTGCAGATGTAATTCCTTGTACAATAAATTTACTTTTGTTTGAAAAGGATATAACATTTACATTGTCATAAACTGCACCAACACTAGAAGTTACTTTTATCTTAGATCCTACTGTTAGTGTAGTATCGTTGAAAGTTTCTATTTCATAAGTTTGGTTTGCCGCACTAAGAAGAGTAATTGACTTGACATCATATTCATTAGCAATATTGAAAATCCAATTTGAAGCTCTTGGTGTTTTATCATCGTAACCTAAACCTTTAACAAAAATCTTATCTTTCTTTTTATAAAGAGTGCTATCATCTTTTATATTCAAATCAGTTATGACACCATTTATTCTAAAAGTAATCAATTCAGAATTAGCATTATATCCATAAGCATTTTCATTATGATTAATATTAGTTCCAGGATCTATGTCTCTAGTAATACCAGTACATCCTAAAAACTGGTTTATAGTCTTATCAGTGTAAGTAATAATAACATCAACATTATCTGCGTATTCTACAAGAAGTTCGCCACTCTTTGGAAATCCTAAAGTAGAATCTACATCTAAAAAACTTGCTCCAATAACAACAGGAGTAATTAATTGAGTTTTGGGATGAATTTTAAATTCACCTGTAATTGATTCCTTATCTAAACTCAATACAGAATAATTTTTTCCACCTCTCTGTATTAACTCAATAGCATTGACTGCTGCAGAAGATGCTTTTTGAGTTGATGATTTATCCTGAAATATTGTCTTGTTCAGAAGTTCAGATACATTTCCCTCAATAGTTTCTACAACTACATCAAAAGATTCTCTGAAATCTGCATCTGATGTTTTTAAGAGATAGTCCTTTGGCTTGATTACAGTTACATCCTTACCATAAAGAACTCTGAAAAGAATTTCAAATGATTCATCTGAACCCTTCGATTCATAAAAATTCTTTAGATTTGATAATACAAGTTTTTTGTTCAAAGAAGAATCTATGGTTCTTTCTGAAAATCCTGGATTATATTGATATTTGAATTTTCTGAAAAACTCACTTAAGAAAAGAACACTTAAATTGATTACCTTTGATCCAGATGAATGTTCTCTGGCACTAGTTTCAGAGAAAAGAAGTTGATCTGGAGAGTTTGGATTATTATAAGATTTTACACCACTAAAACCTCTAGAACAGTTTAGGAAACTCGTAGAGGTTTTTTCTGTATATGTGATAATTTCATCATCAATTTGTAGAAGACCATAATGATCTGGAAATCCATTTGTTGAAGATACTTCTATCTTCTTGTTTACACCCCTTATGTCGGAGGATAGTGTTGTAGATTCAATTAAATTTGAAAGATTGTCAAGATTTAAGTATTGATCAATATTTTCAAGCAGATTTGCAGGTCCACCTTGATAGTTTTGTGAAATATAATATTGCGTTAAAAATTCACCAAGAAGTGGGAAGTCATCTCTTAAAAAACTTGGGAGTTGATTTTTAACTACCAGCGAAGAATCTACTCTGTTAAACATATTACTAGCTTCTGATTAGTGGTGATGAGGTATTACTAAAGTAACTTTGAGATGATTTGTAACTCGATCCAGAAACATCTGAGCCAGAGGTTATTGGATCAACTATTGTAGTAATTGTACTATTACTATTATCTAGTTGAATATAAAGGTCCTGTTTTCCGATGACATCATTTGAAGCAGGTGGAACAGATATTTCTATTACCTGATCCGGATCTGTAACAACTGTTGAGATTATATTAATAGATGTCAAAAGTATTTCTCCTTTAACATAATCAATGGTTCCCACATTTCCGGCAACTCTGACTGGTTCTAAATCACTATTTAATCTAAACAAAAAGATAGATCCTGTTTTGAGATCTTCAGCAGGTTTATCGGATAGATATAAAGTTTCTGCTATTCCACTAACTCTAAATCCAGAGGATCTAACATTATATCCATTTCTATCTCTTACAAATAAAGCATTTCCATAACAAACCTCATATTCAGTAAATTGATTGAATAATGGTTTCATATCCCTTCTTATCTCTAAGTTGGTGATGTTAGAAACAACAGAGTCATGACTATTATCAATTATTCCAAGCAACTTACTATATTTTAATCTAGATCCAAACTTATTAAGCTCAGAAGAATCAGCATACTTTTCTATGTTGGTAGAAACACTACTCTTAACAGTTTCTGGGCCTCCAACTAAGTTGCTGTTGTAATATACACTAGTCTGATATTCGATGAATAAGAACTTTAGATCAAGTATATTGACTCTAATTGAAGCAACACTATACTTACTCAGGTCTGCAATAATATTATTTTTTATTGTGCTAGGAACAAAATTTCCATTTGTTGGCTTGATGGAAAGAAATATTTCACCAAATCTCGGCGGGTCTAAAGTTTCTCCTCCATATGCAACAACAGATTCTGCCTCTGCATATATTCTTGGAACAATTGCTTCATAGTCAGCAGCAGTAACTGCTCTATTCTGTGCAGAGTATACTCTAGGAGCAAACTTTTTAATTGAAGAAATGCTTTCAATATCTTGTCCACCACTCGTTGGATTGACTGGAGATAATCCAGAGATATCAGAAGTTACAACGGTGCCACTATTATCAACTAATCTTCCTGCAAAAGAAAACTGAGATACATTATTTGCCTCTGGGCCATTAGTAGTTGAATAGTACGCTACAATATAATTTGAGTTTTCAAGTTTTGTTCCAAAGACACCATCACCAAAGATGAGTTCATATTGCTCATCCGCTGTTTCTTGAATAAAGAATACATTTGAATCAGAGTTAACATTAAAAAGAATTTAAACTATCTACAACAAAATCTGCCTTTAATGGTGTTCCTTCATAGATTTTGATTTTACCAAATGTTGCAACATCATTTACAACGGGAACTGTAATATCGTCTGGTATTGTAAATGTATAATTTAAGTTTCCAAATCTTCTGAGTGTTGTCGCAACTAAACCTCTCTTCAGTGTCAGAGTTGCTGGTGCGTTAGATAATCCTGAAACATCAACACTAAATGTTACTTCTGTACTAGATGCTTTTCTTGATCTCGGTACGAATCCAATATTTCTTGCGAGTGCAACAACATTCTCTCTTAATGTTGCACTATCGAGGAAAACCTCGTTACTTACCATATTGGCATTATAAGAATTGATATAAGTGTTGTAAGCAAGTATATCAATAATCGCAGAAAGGTTAGAACCCTCAAAGTCGTAATCCGTAAAGTTGCTATTAGCCTTTACGTATTCTCTGATTGATTCCTTTATCTGTGTAAAGTCTAGATTTGAAAAATTAACTAATGGCATTTATTTAATACCTTGATGGTTCTGTAATAGAAAATTCAAGTTCTACTGTAGGTAAATTCATTCCTATAATATTATAATTTATCTGAACATCATATGCGTTTTGTTCAAGATTCACTTTTACAAGCACTCCATTCTGAGGATCTAATTTAACTCTTGGTTCATTATTTGTAATCAGGTTTACAATTGTATCCTTCAATGCAACCGCAGATAGATTATCTATATTCTCAAACAAAGAATTATATACATTAGATCCAAAGAGAGGTTGAAAGAATTTCTCCCCTCTATTTGTAAGCACTAAGTTACGAATAGATCTGTTGATAGCCTGCTCATTCTGCAAAGATATCAAGTCAAAGTTAAGAGGATTCACCTTAAAAGACATACTAATGTCCTTAAAGAATCTACTCTTATTATTTGCGTCCTGAAGAGGCATTGAAACCTACTCTACCACTGAGTTTATTTATTACCTATTTAACCACGTTCTTTAGCAGTTTTCCAGAAATAATTTTCATCGTTACCAAGACCATCACGATCGTGTCCATTCTCGACTTGGTAATATACAGTAGACACTTTAAAGTCAGGTGTCAGAGGTTCTGCTGGTGTTAAACTATTGTCATAAATCCTTGTTCGATTATTAGGATACAAACAATATTGGCCGTTATCTAATTCAATTAAATTATGAGATTTATGCTCTGAGGGATTTTCACTCGTTGCATAATCAATCGTATCTGGATCTTGATGATAATTGTCTATGGTACACACATAGGTGCCCATCTGAGACCCGAAGTCTCTTGTGTAGACCTCATAGTGCATAGAACCAATAAACTGCTTCTGAACGGCAACTACGCCATAGTCCATACAATTCCAGAATTGTAGATTATGTAGTGTCATATCAGGAGTTGGTGTCTTTGGCTCAGACACAAATGCACTAATTGGTAACTTATCATACATTGCCGCATATTCAGGCAAATATGTTTCAAAATAAAAAGCACGCCCAGGAATCGACTTAATCGATACCCAGACGCCCTTAACAAATTCTCCATGACCAGATTGATGATCGGTCAGATATTCTTTACGAACCCAGACTTCCTGAGAAGGAAGATTAGCAATCAAACAAGACATAAAACTACACACTCTTTATTTTTATTTAGAGTAGTTTCGCGGGGTTTTGAAACGCGGTTTTTTATCTACGCCATTGTGTACCAGGATAAGGTTGAAGTCCACCTCGTGGCATTGGTTGGATCTCACCAGGGAAGAAAGGAAGCTCAGGCATTCTTGAACAGGGGTTCTTTCTTGTACAACGTTTTTTGATAGGATCTCGAAGTTCAGGCATTCGTGAACAAGGATTCTTTCTTGTACAACGTTTTGGTTGAGAGATAAACCCTCCACCACCAGGTCCAGCTTCGACAGGAGTGCTGCTAATGATACCAGCGGTAGAAGCGAGCATCAGGGGAAGAACGAATAGTTTAGTCATAATAGAATTAGGAATAAAAAAAAGGACCCGAGGGTCCTCTTGTATTTATCGTCCTTGACCACGATAACGCTTCTTCTTGTTGTTTGCAGAAGTTGCTGCATATTTTGTGTGTTGACCAGAGCCTTGCCGAGTCTTCTTGGGCTTCGACTCAATATGAACATTACCTGAAAGGGATTTACGTGCTGCCATAATAAATTTCTCCTGTGTTTAATATCAAAGAATACGAGTCTTTTCGTGTCCTACACGAATCCGAGGGTCACACCAGATCTCAAATCCTGCTTCCTTTGCATCAAGACAGAATGAGACATCCTCACCACACATGTCTTGTACACTTCCAGATTCAAAGACTTGCATCTTCGGAGCAAACCAGGGATACTCCAGATTCTCAAACACTCCATTCTTAATCAATACCCATCCAAATCCAGTATAGTCTACTGTAAATGGTTTCTTACGCTTGGACAGAGTATCGACAGTTTCGTGATTCATCACTCCACCATTCTTACGGAAGTCATCTTCTTCAAGCCAATGTGCAACAGATGTTGTATGACCGTCTTCCGTTGCATACCATCCTGCAACAACTTCCTTCTCCTCACCTTCTTCATTGATGGCAAGATCACACAGCTGCCAGAACTTCTCACTGTTGAATACAATGTCATTATCAATCCACAACTGATAATCATATTCCAACTTACCATCCCAAGGAATCTGCTTAGGACCACGGAGAACATTTGCACCCAGTACTTTACACCGTGCAAAGTTAACCATTGAACTGTAGTCTTGACTAATCTGAATGCTCATTCCATTCTGTACCATGTCAAAACACAGTTGAACGAAATTCTTCAGAAATACATATGAACATCCTCGACCTGGAAGGCAGAAAACAATTCGCTTCCCACGCATCCTTCCTTTAATTGCTTCGATGTCCCATTCAGGACCCTTCTTTTGTTTGATTGGTGTCTTTGCTTTTACTGTAAATCCTTTAGCCATGAGATAAAATAATCTTCAGATCAATTATACTAGTATATTTATTGGGCGTCAATAGGACCCCTCAATAAATGTTTGTTTGGTTTTCTCTACTTCCTCATATGAAAGATCCTCAATACTATAGTCGGTCTTCATTAGGCCTACTAACGCATTGAGGGTCTTCCAGGTCGTATTAAACTCTTCTTCTACAATACTATGAAATATACATTCTTTTTTGAGGTAAATGTGATAAACCTTTTCCATGAATTTTTCTCCCGGCGATTTTTTTCTCGCTCAACTATTTAAACACAAAAATTTTCCCGGAAATTTTTTTTATGAAAATGATATCACTCTCGCGTTTTGTCACCTCTGTAGGTTAGGGGGACCCATGAATTTTATATACGCCCCCGTTACGCGCCCCGGCGCGGCATAACAAACCGCCCAGGAACTGGCTGCGGCACGAACGAACTGCCATGGCCATTATAAGAAAAAAGAGAGAAACTGTCAAGTTCCTCTCTATCATTCAGAATGAAATCTTTATCTCATGAGTGTGATCGGGTCTGATAAATTCTGCAACCTCAGTGAGACTGTCAGCAGTGAACTTGCGGGCATCATTGTTATTCCAGAGCAGAGCACCGATGATAACAAGAAGAACAAATTTCATGTGAAAAGTGAGAAGTTCAGAGGATGAGCGAGACTTACTTAAGGAAGCAAACATGATCAGGCAAAGATGTAACCAGACTCGAATTCTTCATTCTTGAAGATATTCTTTCCATTGACACATCCGACAAACTTGCGAACATACCAGGTGAAATCTT
>LUMQ01000445.1_pt1 | contig 11321 bp, 11 predicted proteins | sample 729621 | NCBI WGS metagenome assembly LUMQ01 (sample SAMN03860259, study PRJNA289734) | marine metagenome | biome: seawater column; feature: ocean; material: water; isolation source: Red Sea water column Station 12 - depth 25m | place: Saudi Arabia: Red Sea | collected 2011-10-15 | depth 25 m | reverse complement strand
AATGGTCCAATTGTTAGATTAGGCACATAGTGGTTATCCATTACATCAAAATGAATCCAATCAGCACCCGCACTCATTACTGAGCGGACTTCTTCTCCTAGCCTTGAAAAATTAGCAGAAAGTATTGAAGGAGCTATTATGGTTTTCATATTTTTAATTCTCGTCTTTTACCAGCTTCCTTGCAAGTTCAAGAGTTTCAGGAGTCCCTATATCTACCCATAAATCATTACTAGTCGAGCCTGTTATTAATTGTTTTTTAATATTTGGTTTAAAAATAATATTCCAAATATCAAAAGGAATTTTGTTATTTAAAAAAGGTTCTAAGATTTGTGGATGAATAAGTGAAATGCCAGACCAAGTTAGTTCATTAACCGATTTCAATGTGACAATACCATCAGAGAGACAAAAATCTCCTGATATATTATGTGATGGATTTTCAACTCCAATAATGTGTGCCGCATCAGTAACATCTGGGAGCAAATTTAAATTAATCTCAGTATAAATATCAGCATTGCAAAGTATGAAAGGATCATTGCCCAATCTTGAAAAAGCATTGATAAGTGCCCCACCGGTACCGTATGGAAATGGTTCCTTAATGAAGTGAACATCTTTAATACCAGATGTTTCAACACATGAAATGATTTGATCTCCTAAATAAGAAACATTTATTAATATCTCATCGATCCCAAAATCTCTTAGTCTTCCGATAACATCTAAAATAATTGGTTGGTTAGCAACCTCAATCAACGGCTTTGGTATTTTATTTGTCAGCGGACGTAGTCTTTTGCCCTGACCTGCAGCAAGTATCATGGCCCTCATAAGACTTTAATCCTTTCATTAAATTCTGGCAGTACTGTGTTTGACAAAAAGTTAGAAAGTTCACTCTCACCAATTTCATTAGCAACGGTTGCTGAATTAGAAATAATTCGTGGTAAATCCATGATTCTAAATTTTTTATTTTTATGAATATATAAACTAGTTAGCGTTCCCATTATTCTGAGATTTCTTTGCAACGCTCCCCATAAAGCATATTCGTAAACCTCGTCTCCGGATAAATCAAACTTTGATAATTGAGCAAATTTATTTGAATATGAACTCACTAACTCTAAATTAATTTCATAATAATGATCAATCAAGATTCCTGCCAGGTCGATCCCAATTGGTCCAAAACCTAAATCTTGGAAGTCCAATAAAATAATTTCTTCATCTGCGCCCATATGCAAATTTCTTCTCTCAAAATCATAATGGCAGTTTGCCCACTTTTGATCTAATAATTTGGGAATCATTCTCTTGTATAAGTCTTTATATCCAGAATACATATCAAGATCTAGAAACTCTTTACAAAGAATTTTTGAAAACTTTTTAGCATGTGACTCAAGACCCATTTCAAATGTTGTATCTAAATTAACTAGATTTGCCGACTGCATATCATTCAGAAGTAAAAGAACTTTTTCTACAATGTTATTTTTTTGATAAAAATCTGGGACATCCAACAAGTTATAATTGCCGATATCTTCTAAAGCAGTGAAGTTAGAGTCCTCATCGTATTTCAAGATTTCTGGAACCCTTACATTGGCATTCTTTAATTCTTGTGCTCTTTGAATAAATGTTGGGTGGCCATTAATAGTAGATGGATCAAAACACACTACAAATGTGCCTTGATCATGACTGGCTCTGAAATATCTTCTGCCGCTTGCCTCCTCAGTGAGAGGTTGGATTGATCTTATATCCTCATGAAATGACTTTGCAAAACTGAGAGCTCTACTTTCTAAGTTATCAGCTATTTTTAATTTCCTCAGGCAGGGGCGTATCATCAGGTACAAAAAAATCAGGAGCTAACTTGTCAAAACTTACGTCAGCATACTTTGTAAAATCTTTAACACCTGATTCATGCAGCACTAAGTCATCAATGCAAAAGTTGCCTGTAAACTCCTTAGAATCTTTGATGAAAATTTCATAAGCAGCATCTGCCATAATCTCAGGCTTTCTTGATATGTTCATCAATTCCTCACCGCCTAAAACATTTTTTACTGCAGCAGTTGCAATAGCGGTTCTGGGCCATAATCCATTTACTGCAATCCCGTCAGCCTTTAATTCTTCAGCCATACCAAGTACACACATACTCATCGTAAATTTTGCCATGGTGTATGCCAGGTGAGGCCCAAACCATTTTGCTTTCATATCCAGAGGCGGGGCTAAATTAAGAATATGGGGGTTGGAGGATTTCTTAAGATGAGGAATACAATATTTACTAACCAAGTAGGTTCCTCTTCCATTGATTTGGTGCATCAAATCATATCGTTTCATATCTGTATCTGGCGTTTTAGTTAGTGAAATAGCAGAAGCATTGTTTACACAAATATCAATCCCTCCAAAATGAGAGACCGTTTCTTCAACTGCCTTGAGAACATTTTCTTCATCTCTAACATCTAGAATTAGTGGTAATGCTTCGCCTCCTGCTTCAATAATTTCTTCAGCTGCCGTAAATATAGTTCCAGGAAGTTTTGGATGAGGTTCAGCTGTTTTTGCAGCTAAAACAACCTTGGCTCCATCTCTGGCAGCTCTCTTCCCGATCTCAAGACCGATGCCTCTGCTGCCCCCAGTAATAAATACAACTTTATTAGCTAAACTCATTTACGTTCCTCATTTATGTTTAAATCGATTATGATTATAACAATCATAATCTGTAACCATAATGAAAATTACTTTTATTTACGATATTGCCAGTCCCAATGCATACCTATGTCATAGAGTTATTCCTGAGTTTGAAAAAAAGCATAATGTAGAAATTGAATACTTGCCTTGCTTACTGGGCGGCATATTTAAACTCACCAATAATCAGCCTCCATGGATGGCATTTGCTGAAATAACAAATAAATCGGGTTATATGAATATTGAGATGGACAGGTTCATGAGGTTTCATAAAATTTCTGAATTTAAGCTTAATCCTCATTTCCCAATTAATACTGTGACTATTCAAAGAGGTCTTCTGGCTGCAAAAAAGCTGGATTGTGAAAAAGAGTACATTGATGTAGTTGCTAAGGGCATGTGGGAAGAAGAGGTAAATCTTGGAGATAAAGAAATTTTAGAAGAGTTCTTAACTAAAAAAAGCCTGCCTGGAAAAGATATTCTCGAGCTAACTAGTGACGATCAGATCAAGCAACAACTTATTGAGAATACACAAAAAGCAGTTGATGCAGGTGTTTTTGGGGTGCCTACTTTTATATTGAATGAAGAAGTATTTTTTGGAAAAGAGGCTCTCAGAGAAATCCCAGATTTTTTATAAGGTTATAAAACTATTTGAGGAAAAAGCTTTCTAATCTATTTATAGATGAAGATTATGATTAGATCTTTTGTGTGTTCAGTTTATGTGCTGGCTGTTTGTGTTGCCCATCCAATACAAGCAAATGATGAATGCCTTATCAATGATGGCCTCATGGATGAGATTCCATCTCTTAATAATCAAACCACTATTAATGCTGGATCCATTCAGGTTCTAAGTGATGCAAGGCTTGAGCTTAAAAATGGATTCGAAATCAAGCTTGAAGATTTGAATGTAAATGGAGATCAAGCAGTTTTTAATAAGAATAAGAATTCAATAAATGAGATTCTTAACGGTTTTGTATCAGGTCAGAACTATGTATCTAAATTTGAAAAAGGCTCAATTAATTCTCTTGCTGATGAGGCTGTTTTAGAATCTGGCGAGGTTTCATTTAGAAATCGAAATATTAAATTTGGATTTAAAGAGCTCAAAGAAAGCACCCAAGATAAGTTTAAGATCATCAACACCTCCTTCACATCTTGCACAGATACACAAAAAGGCTGGGAAGTTACAGCTGATGAAGTCCAGCTGAATGACAAATCTGGAAGAGGACTATTAAAGAACTTAAAAGTTAAGTTATTTGATACAACAGTTTTTGGTTTTCCTGTTATTCCGTTTACAGCTACAAATAAAAGAACAAGCGGTTTTTTAGAGCCTGAAATAGCATTTTCCAGTGATGGATGGGATGCTTACCTCCCAATTTATATTGTTACATCAGAAAAATCTGATCTTACCTTTGCTCCCAGAACCATCAATGACCGAGGGAATGGATTTGAACTAAATCTAAGAAACCTCTCTGGATTTAATCAAAATAATATTGATGTAATTAAGATAAATAATGATAAACAAATTTCTAAAGCCTCCAACAAAGATCGTTGGGCATATGCGATTGATCATAAATATGATCTTGGCAAATTAAATATGCAGATTGAATGGTCTAAAACTTCTGATCCTTTGGTTTTAAATGATATTGAAACAAACTTTGATAAATCCATCGATCGGAGGGCACATTTTTTACCACAGAAGGTAGTAGTTGGTTTTCCATTGATTGGAGGTAAATTCAAAATCCGTAAAGAAAGCTATCAAATCATTAATCCGCTATTCCCATATGAACTCAATAAATCTCCAGCAGCAAACTTTTCAATAGAAAAGATATTTGGAGCCACTAGCTTCTCGCTTAATCTTGATAGCAGTAAATTTTCCATCGACAGGGTACCACTAAAATTTTATAGCGCTCTTACCAATGTAAATGGGCTTTTAGATAAGTTTGATACTGGTAAAAGGAATTTTGCTGCTGCGAAAATGAAAACAGTACTCAATAATAGATCTTATATTGCAGAAATTGAAAATGAATTAATCTATAAAGATTATGATCAAGATAGTGGAAAAAATTATGATGGTTCTTTTATCAAATCAAAGATCACTTTCAGAAAGTATTTCTCGAAGAGAGATAACTTAAAGCAAAGTAATTTTGAATTATTAAGTGGATTTGGGTACACAAATTACAGAGACCAATCCAGCTTGCCTGTTTTCGATTCACAATTTCTTTTTGGCAGTAGTCATGCTCTTTTTTCAAATTCAAGATTTCTAGGGCTTGATAGAATCATTGATGAAAAATATCTTTTTATAGGATTCAAGCACCTTCTAGATACTCAAAACTATAAGGTCAAAACTAACTTTGGTTTAAAAGAAAGGCTTGAGCCAAGTAAAGTTCTTAACAATATTTATGGCTCAGATTCTGAAAGAGACATTGCAACGTTTAATTCTTCCTTTCACACAAATAATAATTTGTCGTTTGATATTGGAGCAACCTACGATCAAGATAATAGAAGATTGGAGAGAAGTGAGCTTGCATTCGGATTTGCAAACGAAAAATCAAAGCTTCTATTGGCTAAAAAGTTTTTACGTGGAAATGTCGCTCTTAACCTTCAAAACCTCAATTATTATGAATTTGGATTTGAAAGAGAGTTTATAAGTTCTTGGAAAGTTATTTCAGGGTTCAAGCGGGATCAAGGGATGAAAAAGAATATTGATGCTTTTTTAGGCTTTGGCTTTGAGAGCTGTTGTTTAGGTCTTAGACTCTATGTATCAGATAAAAGATTGATTGATACAAACACCTTGTTTGAGGTTAGTCAACTCAATGAAAATGAGATTTATGCATGGAAAGAAATGATTTCTCTTGAAAACAAAAGTAGAATCACCTTTGAATTTGAGTTAAAAGGATTAAGCAGTAAAAAAAATAAACTTACTCGCTTCTTTCAAAAATCAATTTTAAACTTATAAAGAATATGAAAAGGCTTAAGAATTTACTATTTCTACCCATTTTTATTGCAGGGACAGTTAGTTCTGCAGAAATAACTTTAGACAGGATTGCTATCATCGTTGGTGACGGAGTAGTTTTGGAGTCTCAAGTTAACAAAATGTTAAATACATTTAAACAAAGAGCAATTCAGCAAAATCAAGGAGATCGGCTACCTCCAGATAGCGTTTTGATTGAGCAAGTTAGAGAAAGGCTTATCATTGAAGAACTTCAACTGCAGTCTGGAAGAAGAGCTGGGGTTCGAATAGGTGATGCCGAACTAAATGAATATGTCGCTGATGTTGCTGGTCAAAATAATCTTTCTGTAGATGCATTCATCGATACAATTGAAGCTCAAGGCGAATCATATCCTGAGTTTCGAGAACAACTTAGAAAAGAGTTGATTATTCAAAGAGTCCAAAGAGGTAAAGTTGGTAGTCAGATTATTATCACTGATCAAGAGTTAGATCGGTTCTTAGAAACAGAAGAAGCAAAAGCACAGCTTTTGCCAGAACTACAATTGAATCAGATTCTAGTTAAAGATTTAGATACTGCAAATGCATTAAAAGAAGATTTGGTTTCAGGTAAAGACTTTTTGGAATTGGCTAAACAAAATTCAATTGCATCAAATGCATTCTCTGGAGGGGATCTTGGATGGAGAAAAGCCAATGACTTACCCGACCTTTTTTTTGATGCTGTTAATAAGCAACCGAGAGGCTTTATCAGCGAACCACTAAAGAGTGGTGCCGGCTATCACCTTATTCAACTGACAGATAAACGTGGTCCCTTTGTAGAGTATCAAGATCAATGGAAAGTAAGACATATATTGATGACTCCTACCAAATTAAGGGATGAGACATTTACCAAACAAGAACTTCAAGATGTACGAGAACGTCTTATTAATGGAGAAGAGTTTTCTTTATTAGCAAAAGAATTTTCAGAAGATCCAGGATCGGCTAACAAAGGCGGTGACCTCGATTGGCTTCCAATGGGTGCAACTGCTCCAGCATTTGAAGCAATGATGCTCAAAACTCCAGTTGGAGAAGTATCAGAGGTTTTTGAATCTCAATTTGGCTTCCATTTTCTAGAAGTATTGGATAAAAGAAATTACGACAGAACAATGGATATTGTTGAAGATAGAGCATACGGTGCTCTTTTTTCAAGAAAGTTCGATGAGGAATTAGAGAACTCGCTTCGTACAATGAGAGCAGAAGCATTCGTAGAAGTTAAAGAGCTAGATTGAGTATCATCTTATTCTCACCAGGTGAACCAGCAGGTATTGGGCCTGATCTCATTATTAAGTTGGTGACATCAACCCAATGGGAATCAATAAACTCAAAAATAGTTTGTCTTGGTGACAGTGAACTCTTCCAAGCAAGATCAAAGCTTATAAATAAAAGGATTAAGATCAGGGAACTTAAGTCTCTCGATGCTTCTGTTAAAAATAAAAAGGGAGTATTGCAATTATATAAAGTTTCAAACTGTGCGGATTTATCTCCAAAAAAATTAAATGCTCGTAATGCAAAATATGTAATAGATCATTTGGATTTTGGAATCAAATACTGCAATGCAAATAAAAAAGTTGGCCTGGTTACTGGACCAATTCAGAAAAGTAACATTATTGATGCTGGATATAAATTTAGTGGACATACCGAATGGATCAAAAAAAAGACTGGCAGTTCAGACGTTTTAATGATGCTGGCATCTGAAAAGTTAAGGGTTGCACTAACTACTACACATTTACCCCTAAAAGAAGTTTATAAAGAAATTAAAAAATCTAAAGTGCTTAAAAAAATCATGATTCTCGATTCCTCACTAAAATCACAATTAAAAATAAAAAAACCACACATCACGGTTCTAGGGCTTAATCCGCATGCGGGTGAAAGCGGTCATTTGGGTACTGAGGAAATTAAATATATTCAACCAGCAATCAAGGAAGCAAAGAAAAAAGGTATTAACGTGAATGGGCCACTCGCTGCGGATACTGCATTTAATAAAGAAACACTTAAACTAACCGATGCATATTTGTCGATGTACCATGATCAAGGTTTACCTGTTCTCAAAGCCTTAAGTTTTGGTGATGCCGTTAACATTACTCTTGGAACTCCAATTATAAGAACCTCGGTTGATCATGGAACGGCTCTGGAATTGGCTGGCACAAATAATGTTAGTACAAAATCTTTAGTTGTTGCTCTCAAACAAGCCGATCAGATGCTTTGATGATTGATAGAAAGAAACGTAAAAAATTTGGTCAAAACTACTTAATTGATCCGGTCACCATTCATAAAATTATCAAAAGCATTGGACTGGATCATCAGCTTCCCTATCTTGAAATTGGTCCTGGGCATGGCGCTATAACCGATGGCTTTATAGGGGCAATCAATAATTACAGTGCAGTAGAAATTGATAACGAAAATATAGAATTTCTTTTAAAGAAATATGGAGATCAACAAATTAACCTGATTTCCCAAGATATATTAAGCTTTAATTTTGAGAGCCTCCCAGAGAACGTAAAAATTATTGGTAACCTCCCATATAACATTGCATCGCAAATAATCATCAAAATATTAACCAGTAAGGTTAATCCCAAAGATTTACATTTTATGGTTCAAAAAGAATTTGCAGATAGACTATGCGCAAAACCAGGAGACAAATCATGGAGCAAGATATCCATTAAATCACAAGTGCTTTTTTTTAATGAATCACTTTTCGAAATTGATCCAATTGCTTTTGATATAAAGCCAAAAGTTACGTCTTCATTTATTAGAATGACACCCTTGAAAAATCCCATTGTTAAGAAAGCAGATTTTCATAGTTTCTCAAAATTTATTGATGTTTGTTTTCAATCTAAAAGAAAAAGTCTAAAAAATAATTTAAAGGATCTATTGATTGACGCCGACTTCGGTTTGGAGCATTTCAAGAAAAGACCCGAAGAAATAACACTCGATCAATACAAAGAATTATTTAAAATGATCAAATGAGTACTTATGTGATTGGCGACGTTCATGGTTGCTTTGACGAACTCAAAAAATTATTAAAAAAAATTTCATTTAACCCTTCAAAAGATTCAATTATTTTTACTGGGGATTTGGTCAACCGTGGCAATCAATCTCTTGAAGTTTTAGAGTTTTGCATGAAGGAAAAATCAATTGATACTGTACTTGGAAATCATGATGTTTTTTTGATAAAAAGCTTATTAGGGAAAAAATCGCCCGAACGTTTAAAGAATATTTGCGTACATAAAAATAAAAAAAAATTTTTACAATGGCTTGTTAAGAAGCCTTTTCTGATTTCAAAAAAACTGAATGGTAAAGAATTCATTATTGTTCATGCTGGAATTCCACCTTCTTGGTCAATCAAAGATACTAAAGTTTTTGCTAAAAGACTTAGCAAAAACCTAAAAAATAATCCTGAGCAATTCGTACAACATGCTTGGGGAAATAAACCCAATACTTGGAATGACAAACTTAATGATGAGGAGCTTGATAGAGTTACATTAAACTACCTCACAAGAATGAGGTTTTGTAATGCTTCTGGCAAGATGGATTTAAAATCAAATGGTCTTTTTAGTAAAATGAAATTCAAGAAATGGTTCCAGCATTGGGATCTTGATGAAAATAAAAGAGTTATCTTTGGTCATTGGGCTGCATTGAATGGTAAGACTCTAAACAGGCAATTCATCGGTCTCGATACTGCATGTGTTTGGGGCGGAAAGCTAACAGCTTTTAGGCTAGACGATGAAACATTCTTCCAAGTAAAAAAAATATGAAAACTTATCAGGTTGGTGGAAGTGTCAGAGATGAGCTTCTTGGCGTGGAACCTCATGATAAAGATTGGGTTGTTGTCGGGTCTTCTCCGGAAGAAATGATCGAGGCTGGATTTAAACCAATTGGTAAGGATTTTCCTGTCTTTCTTCATCCAGATACAAAAGAAGAATACGCACTTGCAAGAACTGAAAGAAAATCTGGCAAGGGCTATCATGGGTTTAAGTTTTACTATGATCCCTCAGTAACACTTGAAGATGATTTGCTAAGAAGAGATCTTACAATCAATGCTATTGCTAAAGATAGTCAGGGCAAACTTATTGATCCCTTTAATGGTCAGGATGATTTATTCAATAAAAAACTTAGAAATGTTTCCGATGCGTTTTGTGAAGACCCGCTAAGAGCTATAAGACTCGGAAGGTTTCTTAGTTATAAACACATTTCAGATTTTTCAATAACTCCACAACTTAAAGCCATTGTTAAGAAAATCTTAGACTCTGGGGAATTAAACTATCTTTCAGGTGACAGAGTATTTGCTGAAATAGATAAAGCAATGCAAAACCATTTCCCTGAAAAATTTTTTAATTTTGTGGTTGAGAATAAACTTGATAAGCCATGGCTAAAAGATATCAACTCACTTGATAGTTTTAGTGCTACGAGTTCAGATCTTAGATGGGTGGAGCTGTCGTGCTTAAATCATTTCACTGATTTTGATCAAATCCCACTGCCGAGCAAGATTAAAAAACTTATAAGTCTAGCCAGACAACTTGCTAATATAGAGATCGATAATATTCTTATCGATAATATTGACTCTCTTAGAATCCTAAGAAATGAAGAAGATATTATGAGGATTGTATCCTTGGGACTAGAATGCATGGATCAAAAACTAATCACAAAGATTGTGGATTTATATAAGGATATTAAGTTTGCAGAGCTTGAAAAATTAGATCCGAATGAGAGAAAAAACGAAAAGATTAGTTTATTAAAGGACTTGGTGAGTAAGTTATGAATAAAGTTGCGCTGATCACTGGCGGTGCCTCTTGATAATGCACAAGATGTAAAAAGGCTGATAGTAGAGACTATCAAATGGCACTCAAGAGTTGATGCTCTTATCAATAATGCCTCAACATTCTTCCCTACCCCGCTTGGGGAAATAAATGAAAACAATTGGGAAAAATTAATTAATAGCAATCTAAAAGCGCCGCTTTTTTTAATTGATGGCTTGGCTGATGAGCTCAAGAAAAATCATGGCAATATTATTAATATTACTGATATGAATATTGAAAAAGGTTTGCCGAATCATGCCATTTACATTGCTGCTAAAGCTGGTCTTGAGGCTATTACCAAAGTATTTGCAAGAGATCTTGCTCCTACCATAAAAGTAAATGCTGTAGCACCGGGCGCAATATTAGAGCCACCAGGTATTGAATGGTCTGAGGATGTAAAAAAGAAAATACTTAGAAAAATCCCACTTAACAGAATGGGAAATGAAAAAGATATAGCTGAGGCGGTTTTATTTTTAATTAATTCGCCTTATATTACAGGTCAAACAATCAATGTAGATGGTGGGAGATCAATTGGCTGATGGATGATTTATTTTCAGGTACTAAAGCTGTAGATCAAAAGCTTAAATTTGATGAGCAAGGTTTGCATGATTGGTTTTCAAAAAATCTTTCTGAATTTGGTTCCATTGAAAAAATTGAACAATTTAGAGGTGGCCAATCCAATCCCACTTATAAAATTACAACTGCTAATAAAAAGTTTGTTCTCAGAAGAAAGCCACCCGGAAAATTATTACCTTCTGCCCATGCGGTAGATCGAGAATATAAAGTCATAACAGCATTAAATTCTACTGATGTGCCAGTCCCTAGGACATTTAGTCTGTGTGAAGATGAAAATATTATTGGTACATCATTCTTTGTCATGGAATTTTTGG
>LUMQ01003483.1_pt1 | contig 11338 bp, 15 predicted proteins | sample 729621 | NCBI WGS metagenome assembly LUMQ01 (sample SAMN03860259, study PRJNA289734) | marine metagenome | biome: seawater column; feature: ocean; material: water; isolation source: Red Sea water column Station 12 - depth 25m | place: Saudi Arabia: Red Sea | collected 2011-10-15 | depth 25 m | reverse complement strand
GTTCCTCAGCCGCGCCTATCAGACAGCCGACAGCAGCTGGCTGGCGCCGCTTGATTTCATCTATCTGCTGTTTGTCGCGATGTGGGGTCGGGTGCTGTTTGAAAGCTGGCCGGCCCCGCTTGCCTGGCTCGGCATGGCGATGATTGCCGCTGCCGGCATCGTCACCGCAATGCGCGAACAGCGTCGTGACCCATCCTCCGCGCCGCCGGCGCAAGCGGGGTCTGGCAGGCGCGAGTGAAATCCTCTACATCATGCGGGAGAACACGGATGACCCGTGACTGCGTAGGGGTAGAGCGCCGGATGGCCGACAAGAACGACATCAAGATTATCGTCAAGGAATCGTCCATCCACGGGCTTGGCGTCTTTGCGAGGCAGGATATCGCCGCAGGCGAAACGCTTGAGCGCTGTGCCTATATCGTTATCGATGACGACGACCTTCAGGAGGTCAACAGGCTGAATGACTATCTGTTCACCAGTCCGGACGACCCGAACGACTATCTGGTGGTGATGGGCTGCGGCATGCTCTACAACCACGCCTCGCCGCCAAATGCCAAATGGGAAGTGGACGAGACCGACAACAGGTTCCTGCGGTTCTATGCCGATTGTGACATCGGTGCCGGAGAAGAAATCTTCCATGATTATGGCGAGGAATACTGGACCACCCGCGCCGAGGACTAGCGTCAGCCTGCCGCCGGAAGGCCCTTCAGTGTTTCATAGGCTGTGCCTGCCGCAAGCCAGGCGAAGGCCAGTGCGCACAGACGATATGTCCATACCCGCCAGAGCTCGCCCCGCCCGCCGAACAGCCAGCTGACAGCGCCGGCGCACACAAAGCACCAGAGCACAGACGAGGCCATGAAACCGGCAAAGAATATGACATAGTCGATCCGGTCAGGCTCGCTCACGCCGAGCGCGCTAAAGGCGCTGCCAAGCGCCGCCCAATAGGCGACATTCTGCGGGTTCGAAAGCGCCAATATGGCCCCCGACCGCAAGGCGGTGCCGGTGGCGCCGGCAGTATTGGTGGCGGATGGCGGTGTCAGGCTTTCCCGCCAGCTGTCAAAGGCAAGCCATGCAAGATAGGCCGCGCCGCCAATTCCCACCGGGATCCGCAGCATCTCCGCCTGCAGCAGCAAGCCGATACCGGCAAGGCCGAGAATGGCCCATGCCGCGTCACCTGCAAGCGAGCCGATCTGGACTGCCAGCGCCGGCCGGTAGCCGCCATCAACCCCGCGCCGGATGGTTTCGGCAAACACCGCGCCCGGCGCGGCATTGAATATCAATCCGAGCAGGAAGGCCATGCCGAACAGGCTGAGAACAGGCGTGATCATGGGTGGTTTCTTGATCCTGTGCGAGCTGACGCGGGACGGGTGCCGGGTGCAGCATGGGGCGTGTCAGCCTTGCTTTTCAAGGGGCGAGTTCTAAACTGGCCCGCATCCGCGGCCTGCGGAGACCTCGTTATCTGCTTATTGGGAAAATGGAGCCATGTCGCCCTCTGCGCTGCCGCGTGCAACCAAAATAGTCGCCACCATAGGGACTGACAGCGGAACGCCAGAGGCGTTGCGCGCGTTGCTTGAGGCAGGTGTCAATGTGTTCCGCCTGAATTTCTCGCACGGGACCCAGGGTGAACAGGCCGAGCGGATCAGAGCCATCCGTGCGCTGGAGGAAGAGGCCGGGCAGCCGGTCTGTATCCTTGCCGATCTGCAGGGGCCGAAACACCGGGTCGGCCCGGTCGAGGACGGCGTGGTGCTGGACGCCGGCGACAGTTTTGTGTTCGACCGTTCGTCCGATGTCGGCAACGCGTCGCGGGTCGGCCTGCCGCATCCGGAAATCTTTGCCGCGCTGCAGCCCGGCGCACGCCTGCTGATCGATGACGGCAAGCTCGTCCTTCGGGTAAAAAGTATCGGCGATGACAGTTTCACCACTACGGTCGAGGTCGGTGGCCCGCTCAGCAGCCGCAAGGGCGTCAATCTTCCCGATCTTGTTCTCGACAGTCCGCCGCTGACCGAGAAGGACAGGTCCGATCTCGCCTTTGCGCTTGATTGCGGTGTCGACTGGGTGGCGCTGTCCTTCGTGCAGCGCGCGCGCGACGTGATCGAAGCCAAGGCGGTGATCGACGGCCGTGCCGCGCTGATGTCAAAGATCGAGAAGCCTGCCGCGCTCGCCGAACTGTCAGATATCGTCACCGCGTCGGACGGTGTGATGGTGGCGCGTGGCGATCTCGGTGTCGAGTTGCCGCCGGAAGATGTGCCGGGCTGGCAGAAGCGGATTGTCGCCGAGTGCCGGATGGTCGGCAAGCCCGTGGTCGTCGCAACCCAGATGCTGGAATCAATGATCACCAACCCGACCCCGACAAGGGCGGAGGCCTCGGACGTCGCCGGCGCGGTGTTCGACGGTGCGGATGCGGTGATGCTGTCCGGCGAGACGGCGGTCGGCAAATATCCTGTCGAGACGGTGCAAATGATGGGGCGCATTATCGCTGCCGCCGAGGGGCACATCATGGCCCACCCGGAAAATGCGCCACCGAAGCTGCCGACCGAGCCGAGCCTGTATCACGCCGTCGCACTTGCCACCGTGTCGCTTGCCGAAACGGTCGGTGCCGAAGTCATCGTGGCCTTCTCGACCTCGGGCAACACGGCGGTGCGCATCGCGCGAGAGCGTCCCAGAATCCCCTTCTTTGTGCTCTCTCCCTTTGTCGAAGTGCGGCGCAGGCTGGCCATTCTGTGGGGAACGCAGACAGCCGGAAGCACAATCACCGAGGATTTCGAAGCTGCCATCGCCGAGGGTGTGGCAGAAATCGGCAACCGCGGCATTGCCGCTGCCGGTGCGCATGTGGTGATTGTCGCCGGCATGCCGTTCGGCATTGCCGGCACCACGAACTCGATCCGGGTCGCGACAATCTAGCGGGCGACATGGCCACACGGCTGACCAGGGTGCGACTGCTGCCGGCGGAAAGCGTCAGTTCGCGTGATGCGATCGGCCGCGTCATCAGAATATTGCCTTCCGCGTCCAGCAGGTTCACCGTGACCCGTTCCGGCGCGCCTTCGGCGGTTCCCAGATTGGCGAGCGTCACCGTGACGAGAAGCGCATTCTCGTCATCACCACTATAGGAAAAGCCGGCATCTGTGACGGCAAGACGCGCCGCAGGCGCCGCCATCAGTCCCGCAAGCGGTGTGCTGTTCGGCGTGACGCGCTCGATCACCGCTAGGCCTACGCCGGCCAGAATGGCCCCGCTGACAATCACCCAGATGGCTGTTTGCAGCCAGCCTCGTCCGTTGCCGTTTCCCGTAACCCGTTTACCGGCCGCCGCGTTCATGCCGTCGAACAGCTCAAGGCGCGCGTTGGCGTGCCCAATCTCGTCGGGCGCCATCTGGTGGCGGCAATGCGGACATTCCACAAGAACAGAGTCGCCAGCCGCCAGTGGCGGCACCGAAAAGCGGTCGCCGCAAGCGGCGCATATGCCGACGCGGCGGTTCGGATTGGGCCTGCTCGGCGTCGCAGACCCGGCTGAACTGTCGGCGACCGGCCGGAAAATCTCGTCACATTTGTGGCAGGCAATCCGGACTTTCTGGCCAGCATTCGCCGCCGCATCGAGCATTCCGTGATCGATGGCGCAATTGGCGCCACATGCCGGGCATCTGTGGATGTCACTGTCCGGCGCTGCAAGAATCAGGGTCACCGCTCTGTCACCCCATGACAAATTCAGATCGTCCGGAAACCACCTTCCGGCTGGTGCGAGACACTCTACGGCCGGGCAGGAATAAGTCAATCTGGGGGGATGGCTAGAGCGCCCGGCCACGAAGTGTGGCGCGCAGCTCCCTGATCATCGCTTCGGCCTGGTCCATATGCGGGTTCACCCGCACTGCCGCCTCGAAAGCCTGCAGCGCTGCCGGAAGATCGCCGGACCGCATATTGATCATCCCGAGCCCGCTGAGAGCCCCGAAATGGCGTGGCTCAAGATCGATGACGCGGGCTATGTCGCTTCGTGAGCCCTTGTCGTCGCCGCGCATAAACCTCACGGTTGCTCGCTTGTTCCACGCCTCGGCATGGGTCGGGTGGGCGCTGATGATTTCGGTGAAAATACGTTCTGCATTGCGGAGCTGGCCGAGATTCATCTGGCGGACCCCGATGGCCATCAGGCTTGTCGCGCGCGGGTCGTCCTCGAATGCTGTCCATCGCTGCCAGATTTCGGCAACCACGTCCTTGGCGGCGGCATCGCTGGTAACCCGCTGGAGTTCGGAAAACAGGCCGTCCAGATCAGGGTCGCGCTGGTCCGCAGCGGCATGGCCGGCAACGAGGCCGACGACCAGTGCCGCGGCGATGAACCTGCCAGCGCGGTGTTTCAGCAAACTGAGTTTCATTGATGTTATATAGGCACCAACCGGATGGCAGCCAAGGGGCCCAAAAGGCCGAGGGCAGCGCCGCCAGGCTGTTCCGGCTCTTCAGCTCTGCGTCCATGGCAGCCCGTGGAACTTCCATCCGTCGACATTGTTGCGATGGCCGTTTTCGTCGCCGCGGCCCTCGAACCCCTCGACGACATTAACCAGCGAGCTGTATCCCTCGGCGGCCAGCAAGCGGCATGCATTTGCCGAGCGGCCGCCGACACGGCAGATGACATAGACCGGCGCGGCCGGATCGACCACTGCCTTCACCTGCTCGAGAAATTCCGGGTTGGGCCGTCCGGATTCATCGGAAATGGCGGCGAGAAGCGGCTTCTTGCCAATCTGCGACAGGTCGGGCGTGCCGGTAAAATGCCACTCGGCAGGCGCGCGGCAGTCGATCAGGACGGCATCGCTCTTCTGCGAGAGTTCCTCATAGGTTTCCAGCGGGGTCAGTTCACGAAACATGGCTTTCCCTTTTTTCTGCGTTCTGGCAGTTTGAAACGCCAGCAAGACACCATCCGAATGTCCGGGCCACCGCGACATAAGTAGCAAAGGTAACGACCATGATTAAAGCGCTAATTGTCGATCAGGCAGATGACGATTCCGTATCCGCAAGCATCCGTGAGATCGAAGCGTCGCAACTCCCCGATGATGGCGAGGTCGATATCGCGGTCGAATATTCGACGATCAACTACAAGGACGGCCTGTGCCTGAACGGCCTTGGCCGGCTGGTGCGCAATTATCCGCATGTCCCGGGCATCGATCTTGCGGGAACCGTCATTTCCAGCCGTGCTGACGGGATTGCTGCCGGCGACCGGGTGAGGTTCTGGTGACCGGCGCCGGCGGCGGCGTTGGCTCGGTGGCGACCGTGCTGCTGGCGAAACGCGGCTATCAGGTGGCGGCAATGACCGGCCGAGCCGAGATCGCCGACTACCTGACTGATCTTGGCGCCAGCCGTATCGTCAGCCGCGAGGAGATGCTCGACGATCCCGGCAAGCCGATGGAATCGGGTGTCTGGGGCGGCTGCATCGACTGTGTCGGCGGCCAGATCCTCGCCCGTGCCATCAAGCAGATGAATTACGGCTGCGGCATCGCCTCGCTCGGCAACACCGCGGGTGTGAAGATGGAGGCAAGCATCATTCCCTTCCTGCTCCGCGGCGTCGCCGTCCTCGGCATTGATTCGGTCATGGTTCCGGTTGCCGAGCGTGAGAAAATCTGGGCGGCGCTCGATGCCGGCATGCCGCGTGATGTGCTGGAGAGCATGGCCGAGGAAATCGGCCTGGCCGATGTTCCGGGGTACGGGAAGAAAATTCTCGAAGGCAAGGTTCGCGGCCGCATTCTGGTGAATGTGAACAAGTAGTATTTTCCATGCTGAATTTGCTTGCGGCGTTTGAAAAAACGCAGCACGGTTTTTTCACGAGAACCGCCAGCTTGTGAGGCATGTGATGGACCAGACAATCATTGGCTCGAACCGCCGGATCGACCCGACCCGGCGCGCGCATCTGAAACCCGACCTGACACCCGACGACAACGACCGGGTGGAGATCGGGCCGACCGACCTTGCCTTCGCCGAATGGAAGGCTGCCGGGATCGAGGCGCCGGACATGCCGGCGCTCCGCGAATACAGGCTGTCGCGGTTGCAGGAGCAGATCCGCAAGCATGACTGCGCCGGCTTGCTGCTGTTCGATCCGCTGAACATCCGCTATGCCACCGACACCACCAACATGCAGCTGTGGATCGCGCATAACGCGGCGCGCGCCTGCTTCGTGCCGCCCGAGGGCAAGGTGATCCTGTGGGATTTCCACAATTGCGAGCATCTGTCCGCGCATCTGCCGCTTGTCGGCGAGGTGCGCCACGGCGCCAGCTTCTTCTACTTCGAGACCGGCGACAAGACCGAGGCGGCAGCCGCCCACTTCGTCGACGAGGTGATTGATGTGATGAAGTCTCACGGCGGCGCGAACAAGCGTCTTGCAGTCGACAAGATCGAAACCCCCGGCTATGTGCGGCTTGTCGAGAAGGGCATCGAGATCATCGAGGGTCAGATGCTGACCGAGCATGCCCGCGCCATCAAGAACGACAACGAGATCCGCGCCATGCGCTGCGCCGTCCATGCCTGCGAGATGGCGGTCGAGGAAATGCGCTATGCGATGCGTCCGGGCGTGTCGGAGAACGAGATGTGGGCGGCGCTTCATGCCGGCAACATCAAGCGGGGCGGCGAATGGATCGAGACCCGCATCCTGTCGTCGGGCCCGCGCACCAATCCGTGGTTCCAGGAATGCGGCCCGCGGATCATGCAGGAAGGCGACATGATGGCCTTCGACACCGACCTTGTCGGCACTTATGGCTATTGCTGTGATATCTCGCGGAGCTGGATTGTCGGCGACGTCGCCCCGACCGAGGAGCAGAAAACCCTCTACAAGGTCGCCTATGAGCATGTGATGACCAATATCGGGCTGATCAAGCCGGGAATGAGCTTTGCCGAGATGACGGCAAAGGCGCACAGACTCCCCGAGGAATACCGTGCCCTTCGCTACGGCGTTCTCGCCCATGGCGTCGGGCTGTGCGACGAATATCCGTGTGTGCGCTATCCCGAGGATGTCGAGGCGCATGGCTATTCCGGCACGTTCGAGCCGGGGATGACGCTGTGTGTCGAGGCCTATATCGGTGCCGTCGGCGGGCTCGAAGGCGTGAAGCTCGAGGAACAGGTGCTGATCACCGAGACAGGCTGCGAGATGCTGTCGACCTATCGCTATGAGGACGCGCTGCTGGCCTGAACCGGTTCATTATCTGGCCGGGGTATTTTTGGGCCGGGGTATTTTCGGGTCGTGGCGTTATTTCCTGACGACCACGCCGATATGCGGCAGGTTGCGGCCCTGCTGCGCGAAGTCGATTCCATAGCCGATCACGAACTCGTCCGGAATTTCGAAGCCGACCCAGTCGATCTCGACCTCTACCTCGCGCCGTGACGGCTTGTTCAGCAGCGCGCAGACGCGGAGCGAGCGCGGCTCGCGCGTTTCGAGAATGTCATAGACCTGTGACAGCGTGTGGCCGGTGTCGATGATGTCCTCGACGATCAGCACGTCGCGTCTCTTGATCGGAGTTTCCAGGTCCTGAATGATTCGCACCTGGCGCGATGATTCCATCTTGTCGCCGTAGCTCGACACGGTCATGAAATCGTCAGCTTGAGCTTTCGCGATCTCGGTCTCGGTGATCAGGATTTCGATGTCATGCCCGGTGGAGAGGACGGTCATGGCGGGCTCCGCGCCTTGGCAATGAATAAGCGGGCGCAGTATAGGCCAGCCTTCCGCGAATAGAAAGGAAGGGCTTGCATCCGCTTTCACTTTCGAACCCGGTTGGGGCTGCCGGCCTTCCGTAATATTGTGGCCGTGATATTGTGGCGCTAGTTTGCAATGTGCCGGCACGGGCGGCAGCAGGAGGATCTGGAACGAATGTCGAAAATCGCGTTTCTCGGGCTTGGGGTCATGGGCTACCCCATGGCAGGACATATCGCCGCCGCCGGTCACGAGGTGACCGTCTATAACCGCACCACCGCACGGGCCGAGGCCTGGGTGGCCGAACATGGCGGCAGTCATGCCCCGACACCGGCCGCCGCCGCCGCCGGCGCCGAGAACGGCAAGCTGACGGTGATGGTCGGCGGCGCGAAGGACACGTTCGACGCAGCGCTCGCCGTCATGCAATGGCCGGCGCCGAGAACGGCAAGCTGACGGTGATGGTCGGCGGCGCGAAGGACACGTTCGACGCAGCGCTCGCCGTCATGCAATGCTATGGCGCGCGGGTCGTTCATATGGGCGAGGCCGGCACCGGCCAGCAGGCGAAGATGGTCAACCAGATCTGTATCGCCGGCGTGCTGCAGGGCCTGTCGGAAGGGCTGAATTTCGCGATCGAGGCCGGGCTCGACACCGACGCGCTTCTCGAGGCGATTTCCGGCGGCGCGGCGCAGTCATGGCAGATGGTCAATCGCGGCCAGACGATGGTGCGGAACGAATTCGATTTCGGGTTTGCGCTCGACTGGATGCGCAAGGATTTGCGGATCTGTTTCGAGGAGGCGGAACGCACGGGTGCGACCCTGCCGATGACCGAAATCGTCGCCGGCTATTACGACGAGCTGTCCGCCGCCGGGCACGGCCGCAACGACACCTCGGCCCTGATCAGGCGCCTGCGGAAGAGCTGACGGCGGAATAACCCGAACCCTCCGCGTAAACGGAAATTTAACGGCTCCGGTGGCATGCTGCCGGGGCCGTTTTGTTTCAGGAGAGCGGGTGATGCTATGCGCTAGGATATTCGGCCCTTTGGTGTCGGCCCTCTGGTATTCGGTTTGCCTGCTGGCGCCGTCGTCAGCTTCGGGGCTGGCGGCCGATCCCGATGACGTGCTGCTTACCTGCCAGCAACGGGTGGACGATGCCTATCTGGCGGGGCACGTCTATGTGCTGGGTGAGGATAGGCTTGCCAGCAGGGCTTCGGGCTGGACCGGGACCCGGATCCCGGTTGGCACGACCCGGCTTGTCCTCGACGATCTGGGATTTGACATTCACCTCTCGGACCGTTTTCACAGACCGGCGAGCCTTCGCAAACACGGTACCAAGGTCACGCCATTGTCGAACACCGACCGGGAAATTGTGATCCTCGCCTTGCATCCCGGCCGGATGGCGATGGTCTATTTCTTCGACCTGGCGTCGCTGGAATTCACCATCAGCATCAATCGCTGGGACACGCCCCGCAACAACGCCTCGCTGCTGGCCGGCCGCTGCCGAAGTGGGCATTGAACAAAAAAGCCCGGCGGTGACGCCGGGCTTTTCCGTCTGGATGGTTGCGGGTGCGGATCAGAGTCCCACGCAGACGAACTTGATCTCGAGGAACTCGTCGATGCCGTATTTCGAGCCTTCGCGGCCGAGGCCCGAGCTCTTCACCCCGCCGAACGGCCCGACCTCGGACGAGAAGATGCCGGTATTCGCCGAGACCATGCCATATTCCAGCGCCTCGCTGACGCGGAACAGGCGCGAGGTGTTGTTGGTGAAGATATAGGCGGCAAGCCCGAATTCGGTGTCGTTCGCCATCGCCACCGCCTCGTCGTCGGTGGAGAAACGGAACAGCCCGGCCACCGGCCCGAAGGTTTCCTCGCGGAACATCTCCATCTCGGGCGTCATGCCTGTCAGCACGGTCGGCTCGAAATAGGTGCCGCCAAGCGCGTGCCGGCCGCCGCCGGTCAGCACCTCGGCGCCCTTGGCGCGGGCGTCGGCGACATGGCGCTCGATCTTGTCGAGGCCCTGGCCATCGATGATCGGCCCCTGCTCGACCCCGTCCTCCATGCCGTTGCCGACCTTCATCGCGGCGGTCGCCTCGGTCAGGCGGCGGGCGAACTCGTCATAGATTCCGTCCTGCACGAAGATACGGTTGGCGCAGACACAGGTCTGGCCGGCATTGCGGTATTTCGAGGCCATGGTGCCGGCGATCGCCGTGTCGATATCGGCATCGTCGAAGACGATCAGCGGCGCGTTGCCGCCGAGCTCGAGGCTCATCTTCTTCAGCGTGCCGGCGCTCTGGCGCATCAGGATGCGGCCGACCTCGGTCGAGCCGGTGAAGGTCATCTTGCGGATACGGTCGTCGTCGCACAGCGTCTTGCCGATGGCCGGGCCGTCCATGCCGGTGACGATATTGATGACACCCGCGGGGATGCCGGCGCGCTCGGCCAGCTCGGCAAGCGCCAGCGCCGACAGCGGCGTCTGTTCGGCGGGTTTCAGCACACAGGCGCAGCCGGCGGCGATTCCCGGGGCGACCTTGCGGGTGATCATCGCGATCGGGAAGTTCCACGGGGTGATCGCGCCGAACACCCCGACAGGCTGCTTGAAGGTCAGGAAGCGCTTGTCCGGGATCGGGCTTTCCATGACATCGCCGCAGATCCGGCGCGCCTCTTCGGCGAACCAGTCGATGAAGCTCGCGCCATAGGCAATCTCGCCACGCGCCTCGGTGATCGGCTTGCCCATCTCGGTGGTCAGGATGACGGCCAGGTCCTCGGCGTTCGCCATGATCAGCTCGTACCATTTGCGCATCACCATGGCGCGGTCCTTGGCGGTGCGGGCGGCCCAGGCTTTCTGTGCCGGCACAGCGGCGTCGATGGCGGCTGTGGTTTCGGGGCCTCGCCGGTGGCCGGGTTGGTCACGGCAAACCGCCTGTCCCCGGGGGCGGCGGTCCAGGCGCCGTTGACATAGGAATCGGTGCGAAGAAGGGTCGGGTCGTTCAGGTTCATCTTGGTGTCACTCCGGAAGAAGAAGATGCAGAAGCAGCGGTGATCTGCGAGGTGTCAGTTTTTCGGCGGCAGCTGGCGCCAGTGCATGTCGTCGAACGGTGCGCCGCCGGCGCCGAGCCGGTGGGCGCGCGCCACCTCGACATAATGTCTCGCCGCGCGGGTGATGTTGGCGACATCGTCGTCGCTCATATCGCGCATTTTCTGCGCCGGACGGCCGGCCCAGATTTCGCGGGCCGGGATCACCTTGCCGGGGGTCAGCATCGCGCCGGCGGCAAGCATGCCCTGCGGCTCGATCACGGCGCCGTCCATCACCATCGACCCCATGCCGACAAAGGCGCCGTCGCCGATGGTGCAGGCATGCACCAGCGCGCTGTGCCCGACCGTGACATTGTCGCCGATGATGGTCGGGTGGTTGCGGCTGTCGATGTGGAGGCAGCAATTGTCCTGGATGTTCGTGTTCTCGCCGATGATGATGTAGTTGTTGTCACCGCGAAGCGTTACCTGATGCCAGATCGAGCTGTTCGCGCCGACGCGCACGGCGCCGATGATGGCCGCCGTCGGGGCGATAAAGGCGCTGGCGTCGATCTCGGGGACAAGGTCCATGAAGGGTGCGATATAGGCGCGCCGCACATGCGCGCCGGACGGTCCGTCCTCGGTCAGGTCATAGCTCATGGGTCTGTGTCTCCGGACAATGGGT
>LUMQ01001478.1_pt1 | contig 11366 bp, 17 predicted proteins | sample 729621 | NCBI WGS metagenome assembly LUMQ01 (sample SAMN03860259, study PRJNA289734) | marine metagenome | biome: seawater column; feature: ocean; material: water; isolation source: Red Sea water column Station 12 - depth 25m | place: Saudi Arabia: Red Sea | collected 2011-10-15 | depth 25 m | reverse complement strand
CAACAAAACCAATTTTAGAACTAATTACGAAGTTTACATTCCTGTAATGTCAAAAAAAATGGAATTTATTGTCAACAGAAAAATTCAATCTAAATTTGGAAGTGTTGAATACGGTTTTAAATTGTAATTATGAAAAATTTATTTTGCTACCTGCTTGTCTTTCTGTCTCTTAATTTATTAGGACAAAAAAAAATATTAGATCATCCAGATTTTGATATTTGGAATTCAATTCAAAGATCAAACATTGAATTAATCTTATTTTTACTTAATTTCATTTATAAAATAGCAAACTTAACTAAATAAGCATGAAAAAATTACTAGCATTTATTTTTATATGTTCTATCCAAATCAATGTTTCTCAAAATTCCAATAAAGTAACTGCTCAGATAATTGGAGTATCAAGTAATCCAGATTTTGAGAATGTTTTGATTAAAACATCCGCTGAGTGTAAATGTGAAGATTATAATTTTGAAACTGGCATAGAGTTAGAAAAATTAACTTTCAATAATATACGAATCAATAACTCTGAATACTATAAACTCAAAGAAGATGTAAAGGCAGTAGTTCTGAACAAAATAATTGAAATACAAGACAATCCTAATAGGATTTTTACAAATGTAAAGATGGAAGTAGAGTTAGAAAAAAATGGTAAAATCAAAAAGAAAACCGTCTCAGTAAAAGGCGATAAGAATATCTCTAATTTAAATTTTATTTATTTCAATCCATTTTTTCACTTTAATAATAAAGTAGAATCTTTCAAGTTTGTCATTGACACCAAAACCAATTTTAGAACTAATTATGAAGTTTACATTCCTGTAATGTCAAAAAAAATGGAATTTATTGTCAACAGAAAAATTAAATCTGAGTTTGGTCGAGTTGAATATAACTTTAAATTGTAAAAATGAAATTTAAATTAATACTTCTTTTATTTTCATTAATGGTTTTATCATGCTCTAATAATGATGAACCAGTAATTGAAGTTAAGGCTGAAATAATACTTAACAAGGAGTATGAGGTTGAATTTAATTTGGATGGAATTTCATTAATAAGTGAAAGATTTGACTACGAAGAGGATCTAGATCTAAATGATGATGAAATTTTAAATATAAAGGAATTAGACATTAAAGAAATTGAAATTACATTTGATGATTTTTCTGGAAATTCAGGTGGGTTTGACTTGGAAGTCAAATTCGGGAAAGATTTTGATAATTTACCATTTGAAGTAGATTTTAAAATTGAAGACATAAAAAATTTTATTTCAACAAATAAAAAAATTTCAGTATCCAACTATCTTGATATTAATGAAGTATCTCAAATGTTTTTTGATGAAGAAGTTTTATATTTTCTCGGCATAATTGAAACTATAGATATTTTACCGATTCCCTCAAAAATGCTAGTCAAATTGAAAATAGTTCTTGATGCAGAAATTACTGATTAGTCTACTATTTATAAGTATCTTTTTTGTTGAGCAGTTAATTTCGCAGGAAATTAAATTAGATAATTTTTCATCATTAAAAGAAAATATTTCTTTAGAACATTTTAACAGAAAAAAGATTTGGTCTAATAAAAAATATTTCAATAAAAATTTTTATTTGAAAACTGGTGTCCCTTATGGCGTGGGACTAGGGCTTGAAATAATTCCAGAATCAAAAGATTACCTTAAAAGCTTTTGATATAAAACTGGAAATAAATCTTTCTTTAAAAGTGAATTAGGAGTTGCTTATTTTTTTCCCGAAAAAATTCAGTCAAAAGGCAACTTCACTACATCTAGCACAATGGTTTCTGCTAAAATTAATGTTTATCCACACAACGCAAACATTCCTCTTTTTTATAAAAGAGGATTTTTAATCTTTAATTTGATTTGTGGATTTGGTTTTGATAAAAAATTAAAAAAATAAAATTGCTTTTTGTGTATAAACCTTTGATGCGTTAAAATGTCTTAAGGTTGAAAATCAATTTTTCATTTATAAAGTTTTTAATAAGTGGCTCCCGCGAATTGCTTGAGTTTTTATTTGAACTATTCTGAACTCATTATCCAGTCAATAGAAAGTGACATAAAAATATTTGAGGTGTAATTATCCGCCTCATAAAATATTCCAACATCACCATTACTTAGTTCTGTCATAGATGAATAAGCAGCTTCACCTTCATAAATAACTTTAGGGGTTGACCAGTTCACGCCTTCATCTTCACTATATCTAATTACTATTTCTTTTCTTTCCTTTTGATTATTTATGTTAGTAAGAAGTAATAAATTTTTGTTGTTGTAATTATATTTCAAAATACTTCCATTACATCCAGGATCAATTATGTTTTCTTCTTTTTTTGATATCCATGATTTACCATTATCATTACTAATATGAGAATATCTGTAGCCTAAATTATTAACTCTCGAATTAACCATCCAACTTCCATCATTTAGTTCAATAATTTTGGACTCATCTCCAGGCGATGTTGGTGTTTCTGTGATAAACCAAGAATTACCATTATCATTACTTCCAAAAACGTGTGTCCCTTTTTGAAGATTTACTAAACAATGAAGCAATGTCCCATCTTGAGTCTGAATTCCTCTACCTGATGTAATGAACTTGAAGTCTTTTTCCCAACCACTTTTTGAAATTTGATCAGTGATATCAATACTTTCTGACCATGATTTACCATTATTAACTGATTTTTTATATCTCAAATAATAAATATCTTTTTCATTGTCTAAATCCATGTAATTATAAAACATAAAAATTGTATTGGTTTTTTCATCTAAAATCATTGAAGGATCGGATGCTGATTGACCTAAAGGATAATCAACCACAGTTTCAATATCTGTCCAAGTTTTTCCATTATCAAAACTTTTTCTCATCACTATATTAATATCCCTACTCCATTTCAAATCTCCACAGGACGGGACTCTCTCATCTATCATAGCAATCAAGTCGCCATTTACAGCTGTTATTATTGATGGTATTCTGTAACAAGACACATTAGGGTCATTCTCAGCATTAAATAAATCAATCATTTCTGATTTTTGTGTTTCACAGCTAATAAAAAGTATAGTAATAAGAAATATTATTTTTTTCATTTTTTAAATATTGAAAACAAGAAATTTTGATTTGTATCAAATGGGGTTTTATGATCAATTGTAAAAGATTCGATCATCTTAAATTCTGGATTGAATATTTTTTTCAATGATTCAGGGGAGTATCTAGAAACATTTAATCCACTACATTTTTCTGGACCGTTTTCTGAAAAAGTTCCTAGGATTAAATAACCTCCCGTAACAATATTTTTTAATGCAACTTGTTTATATTGCTCTACATCTTCTTTTGAAATTAAAAAATGGAAGACTGCCCTATCGTGCCATATCGAAAAATTCTTTTCTGTATTAAAATCTAAAACATTTACCACATGCCACTCTACCAAATCTTGTTTGTTTCCAAGTGAAATTTTGGATTTAGAACACGCTTCTCGTGAAATGTCTAAATATGTTAAATCATCATATTCATTCTCAATTAAATTTTTTAGAATTTTACTTCTACCGCTTCCAATATCAATAATAGAGATCGATTTGTCAGTAGAATACTTTTCAATAAGATCAATTGAGGTTTTTGGATGTTCTTGAAACCAACTAACACCATCCTCTTTTTTGGAAGAATAGATGTTTTCCCAATGAGATTTTAAATCTGAATTCATAATTTTACAATCACAATTTAATTAAATCAAATGAATTTTTTTGATAAACACTTTTTTGGTTATTTGCCTGACATGGCTAGAAAAATTGTTAGGGGAGTGTGTGTAATTATACTCGTTTATTTAATTTTTCAACTTGCACTTACCTTTATAATAGTTCTTTTTCTTTTTGGAATTACATCTAGATTATTATCTAGATTTTTCAATTGATTGATTAATTAAAAACTCTGTTTCTTTTTTCATTTCGGGAATTGGAACATGAAAAAAAGTATGATAATTAGGATGAAGAACTAAAAGATTCATTGAGCTTATTTTCTTTCCATAATACTCCTCTAATATGTATTTATAAAGATTCTGTTGTAGTGCATATTTATTAAAACTATTATCAGCAACATGTGAAAGCTGATCAAAACCATATTTAAAATCACTTTGAATTAATAGTCCGGCATTATTTACAATTTTTGTACTTCTTTTCCAATCAAATAAAAATAAATCCCCGTTTTCTTTTTCATATACCATATCAATAGTACCTGCAAGCGTTAACTCATCATTATAAACTCTCCATTCCGTCCTATATGGTTTTAATTTTGGGTATTTAGATATAAATTCTTTAAAATAGCTAAACTCAGCTGGTGGTGATCCTATTTCTTCTTTATTGTAAAATTTTTCAATTAGGTCATGTAAGATTAATCCTTTTTCTGATGAATCTTTTCTTTTGATTTCCCATTGATTTAGCAATACCTTTTGTTCAAAAACAACATCAGATTCTACATATAATTCTCCTCTGTTTTCTAATTCTTCAATTGCTTTGATTCTTGACCAGTGATTTGAATCAAATTCTGGAAAATGAATTTTTATAATCTCGCTTACAGAAAATTTAATTTTTTTACCATCAACAAAATAAGAATGATCATTTTCCATAAACTGGATTTTTTCATCTTTAGGATGAATGTTTTTTCTAAAATGTTCAGGGATATGGTTCAATTTGCTTTAAATAATTCTTAAATTTAACCTTAATATTGAAAGCTCTAAAATTTTTATTCCCCGTTTTATTTTTTCTTTTAATTTCTTGTGGAGATGACAGAAATTGTGGTGAAATTGTTCAGAAGTTTACAGAAAATGGAAAATATTATTTCGCTATGATTGCTTTTGGAGGAAGTTCATCAAACTCTGACGACCCCTCAGGAGGTGATGTTTTTGGAGATGCTGAAGTAACTTTAGATGTTTATAATTCTTTCAATATTGGTGACGAATATTGTGTAAATTAAATTATTATGAAAAAATTTCTTTATATCAGCTTGCTTTTAATTCTATCATGTAACGATAATGATTGTGGTGATATAGTAGATAAATATGAAAGAGATGGAAAGTATTTTTTTACCCTAACAAGAGGAAATAGCAATAACAACAACAGTGAAGGAGGAGGTCAGGCAGAAGTAAGTAGAGAAACTTACGATTCCTTTAAGATTGGAGAAGAATATTGCATTAACTAAAAATTTTGAAAAAAATATTTCTATTATTAATAGCATTTTCGAATTTCTTGATAGCTCAAGAGGTTCAAAAAGTTGAAGTTGTAAAAAACGATAATCAAATTACTGATTTGTTTGAGGAATTGGGCTCAAATGAATTTAAACTAGATTTACTTGATTTAATAGCAAGTACATCCTTTGATATTACTTATGAAAGGATTAAAGATCCATACTCATCATTTGGTGCAAGTATGTATATAAATTTAAATGATGATAATTCCCATTCTACAGATTCTATTTTTTTAACAAAAAAGATTATGGTGGTGCTGGGTTTTTTGCTGAAATTTTTTCAAAATTTTCATCTATGAAATATGATGTTGAATATTATAATTATAACCCTGACCCTAATCAGCCAGGAATTGATTACTGGGAAATTATGGAAGAAACTGGTTTTAGTATAGCTCTCGGAGCTGGAATAGGACAAAAGTGGATTAATAAAAAAGGTTGGACTTTTGAAATTAATTTTGGAGTAGGAAGGTTCATAACAGATAGTAAAGGAGTAGATGATGTAGCTGGGAGATCAGTAACTTCATATAGACCTGAAGCAGCCATAAAAGGCGGTTTTTCTATTGGAAAAAGATTCTAGTACAGTAAATATTTTTTAGAATTTTCATTCCAACCAGCCTGGGATTTATACTTGACAAAGAAAATTTTTAAATCTGCTTGAGATTTATAATCAACAAAATAAATTTTTTTATCAGCATCCGATTTATAATTCACAAAATACCACAAACCATCATTTTTTATTGCCTGTGATTTATAATCAACTTTGAATACTTTTAAATCGGCTTGTGAAGCATAATCAACTACATAAACTTTAAAGTCTGATTGGGATGCATACTTAACTGAGTATATTTTTTGACAAAAAGAATTTATACTTAAAAATAAAAATCCAATACAAATTATATTCTTCATATATTTAAGACAATAAAATTATAAATAATGGTTCTATAGTACAAATTAGTAAGTGTCCTAGCTGCATGGGCAAAATTAAATCTCCAATGTGCTGTGGTGAAGATATGCTTTGTGGGGTTTAAAGTTTAAGAACTAATCCTTCCTGAGCTACATTATATCCTTTACTTATAACATATTTGTATTGGTCACTCTCTTTATCAAGTAAAGGGTTTGTGTGGTTTAGATGAATAAAATAAATTTTATTTTTTTCTTTTTCATTTAATGAATCAAAAAGCTCCATACTTTCGATTACAAAAGGATGAGGAATCTCTGAAATATCTCGATAGTTAACCTCTTTAGAATCATAAAAAGTTGCATCAACTAATGCGTAATCAACTTTTTTTATTTCATCAATAATTGATTTATCCCACAAATACCATTTGTCAATATCCGGGATAAATAGAGCTTTTTTGTTCGGTCCATAGATTTTATAACCAACAGTTTCTGAAAATTCAGGTCTATGAGGGACCTCAAATGGTTGAATTATAACATTTGAATCTACTGAGATCTTTGAATTATTGTTTAATTCTTTAATTGAAATATTTTCTAATGAAACCAATTGGCTCCAGGGCCCATTTTGCTCAAGAAATTTTTTCATTCTAGGCATTGCATAAACATTAATTGATTTAGAATTCAAAGCTTCTCTCCCAAAATACATTAATCCAGTATAGTGACCAATATGCGCGTGAGTTAAAAAAATTCCTTTTAAATCTTTTTTGATTCTATCCCCCATAAAATTTAGTTGTTCGTTAATGTCTGGTGATGCATCAAATAAGTACGAATAATTATTTCTGTTATTAATTAACATCAACGAAGTAACATGCCTCTTGGATTGAGTTTCATCGCAACATAATTTATTTGATCCGAGATGTGGCAATCCTCCGTCTTGAACAACTCCTAAAACTTTCAAGGTATAGGTTGTATTTACTTGGGCAAAAGCAATTAGTGGAAGAAAAAAAATAAATACAATTTGAATTTTAAATTTCACTTACTCAAAAATCGATTTAAGTTCAGTGGCCTCTTTTGGTTTCATTTTTCCAGCTAAAACTAAACTTAACTGTCTTCTTCTTAGAGCTGCATCATATCTCTTTTTTTCTAAATCAGTTTGAGGGACAACATCAGGAACCCTTACTGGTTTTCCGTTTTTATTTAAAGCAACAAATGTAAAAATTGCTTCATTGACCTTTTTCTTTTCTTTATGAGTTTTATCTTGCTTGTAAACATCAATAAAGACTTCCATGGATGTGTTGAAAGCTCTAGAAACTTTTGCTTCGATAGTTAAGATACTCCCTTTATACACAGGTTCTCCAAAGGATATGTTATTAACTGACGCTGTAACTACAATATTTTCAGAGTGTTTAATTGCTGCAATACTAGCTACTTTATCCATCCTAGCCATTAATTCACCTCCAAATAATGTGTCTAAGCTATTAGTATCAGCAGGTAAAACAATGTCAGTTTGAATTGTTTTAGAATCTTCAGGAAATTTTGATTTCATATTATTCTTTTTCAAAAATCCAAGCATCTTTATTTTCAGATTTTTGAAATTTTCTCAATGCAATAACAGCATCTTTTCTATTTGAAAAATTGTCAAATGAGATTGGAGTTAAGCCCTTATCATTAAGTGGAAGTTTTGTAGGATTATATCCTTTTTCAAGAAGTAAATCAAATAAGTTATTTGCATTAGACTCTAACCTAAATGAGCCAGCCATAATATGATATTTTCCTGAACTCACAGGGTTATTAATTTTTAAATTAATTGAAGGAAGTGTCCCAAAATCAAAAATAGCTTTTTCAGCTTTTTTTATTGACTCTGCTCTAACTTCATTTTGAAATGATATTTCTTGACTTATTTTAAATTCATTATAACTGTTTTCAGCAAAATAAGTTCCTGCTATAAGAGTAACAAAAACTGCTGCAGTCTTTAAAAATTGAGGAGTTGAATTACGAGATTCAGATTTAGAAAGTTTATTATATCTATTAAGTGTAGTTTCATTATATGTTAGAACATTGTTTTCTACTTTATGAATATAAATAGGCTTTAATCCGTATGAATCAGCTAAATGGTTATAATTAAAATCGGGTTTGAATACAAGTGTTTTTTCTGTATTAAGACTAAAATCTCCAATTCCATCTAGAGACAGTGGCTCATTATTAATTTTTCTTTTCCATTTAACAACCTCGTTATGAATCAATTCAAGTGACTTTTTAAACGAAATCTTTGACTTTTCAGAAATATAATTAGCAACTAATCCGTCATTGTTTTGAATTTTAGAATTAAAAGATAATCTCCTTGATGGTGGATAAAATTTAGACTCAGATTCATCATAAATTGACGGAAATTTGTTTGCGATAAAACTTCCAAAACCTGGAATGGTTACACAATCATTTGTGTAAACTAAATCCTTAATCGCATTGACTAGTTGCATTTAATAAATGTACGTTTTTTTTAGAAAGTAAATAAATTAAAAACCGAGTTTTGTTTTCACTCTTTTTATTACTTGTTTAGCAGTTATCTCAGCTTTTTTTGAACCCTCACTAAGTATCAAATCAATTTCTTTTTTATTAGACATTAAATAGTCAAATTTTGATCTATTATCTTTATATTTTTCAAGAATTAAATTTAATAAATCAGTCTTCGCATGACCATATCCGTATCCTCCACTTTGATATTTATTTTTCATTTCATTAGTTTGGTTCTTATCAGCAATTAGCTTAAATATTTTGAAAACATTACAGTTTTCAAAATTCTTTGGCTCTTCAAGCGGTGTACTATCAGTTTGAATTGACATTATCTGTTTTTTTAACTGCTTTTCTGGTAGAAAAATATCAATAATATTCCCTTTTGACTTACTCATTTTTTCTCCATTAGTTCCAGTAACATACTTGGTTGAATCATTAATTTTTGCTTCTGGAATTACAAATGTTTCACCATGCTTATTATTAAATTTAATAGCAACATCTCTTGTAATTTCTAAGTGTTGTAGCTGATCTTTACCAACTGGCACGTAGTTAGCATCGTAAAGTAAAATATCAGCTGCCATCAACATTGGATATGTAAACAACCCTACATTAACATCTTTAAGATCATTTGATTTGTCTTTAAAAGAATGTGCTAATGTGAGTCTTTGATATGGAAAGTACGTTGAAAGAATCCACGCTAACTCAGTTGTGATTGCTACATCAGATTGCTTGTAAAAAACTGTTTTGTTATGGTCTAGTCCAAAAGCTAGCCAAGCTGCAGCAGTTGCATATGTATTTTCCTTTAATAATTCTCCATCTTTAATTTGAGTCATTGAATGCAAATCTGCAATAAAAAGATATGAATCATTGGAGGCTTTAGATTGTTGAATTGCAGGTATTATTGCTCCCAAAATGTTGCCTAAATGTGGAGTTCCTGTACTTTGTATTCCAGTAAGTATTCTTGACATCTATTACAAAAGTAATGGTTTTATGAGATTAAATACAATTACTTATTTTTGGCATGTGTTTAAACCAATTAAAATTCTTTTCATTTCAATTTGGAATGTGTGGTTTTATATTTTGTCATTTGTTGGTATAGTAATCTGCTTACCCTTTTTTTTAGTTCTTTCAATTAAAGAAAGTTACTATCCTTATTTCTATTGGTTTGCAAGAAATATTTGGTCAAACATCATAATGTATGGTATGGGGTTTTATCCAAAGTTAAAAATGAAAGAGCCTTTGATTAAAGGTAAAAGCTACATGCTGGTTGCTAACCACAAAAGTATGATTGACATTATGCTTATGCTTTCTATTGCAAAATATCCTGTAGTATTTGTTGGTAAAAAAGAGCTTGAAAAAATTCCAATTTTTGGATATCTATACAGAAGAGTTGCTATACTTGTTGATCGATCAAGCCCTGAAAGCAGAAAAAGAGTTTATGAAAAATCTAAGAAAAGATTAGATAAAGGATTATCAGTTTGTATTTTTCCTGAAGGTGGAGTTCCTGACCCGTCAATAATACTTGACCAATTTAAAAATGGAGCTTTTAGTTTAGCAGTTGAATTTCAAATACCAATTGTCCCAATGACATTTTTAGATTGCGAAAAAAAGTTCCCTTATTTTTTTGCTTACAATCACTTTGTAGGAAGTCCAGGTGCATTAAGAGCAAATGTTCACAATTTCATTGAAACTAAAGGCTTGACTAAAAAAGATGTACCAGCCTTAAAACAAAAAGTTTTCGATATAATTTATAATGATTTAAAAGCTGATATTAATCAGACGAGTTAAGGGTTTCAGAAATTTTACCTTCAAGCTCATCGCAGAGTTCTGGATTATCTTTCAATAAATTCTTAACGGCATCTCGACCTTGACCCAATTTTGTATCTCCATAACTAAACCATGAACCACTTTTATCTACTATTCCCGCCTGAGTTCCTATATCTAAAATTTCTCCAACTTTAGAAATTCCTTCACCATACATGATGTCAAATTCACAAACTTTAAATGGTGGAGCAACTTTGTTTTTTACAACTTTAACTCTTGTTTTATTGCCCATTGCATTTCCAGTTGAATCTTTTAATTGAGTAGATCTTCTGATATCAAGTCTAACAGAAGCATAAAACTTGAGTGCATTTCCACCAGTTGTTGTTTCAGGATTTCCAAACATAACACCAATTTTTTCTCTTAGTTGATTTATAAAGAAAACCGTACAATTTGTTTTACTTATTGTTGAAGTTAATTTCCTAAGAGCTTGTGACATTAACCTTGCATGAAGTCCCATTTTAGAGTCTCCCATTTCTCCTTCAATTTCACTTTTTGGCGTAAGTGCTGCAACAGAATCTATTACAATAATATCAACTGCTCCGGATCTTATTAAGTTATCCGCAATTTCGAGAGCTTGTTCACCATGATCTGGTTGTGAGATTATTAATTCATCAATATTGACACCTAGATTCTGAGCATAGAATCTATCAAAAGCATGTTCAGCATCGATAAAAGCAGCAATCCCACCAGCCTTTTGACATTCTGCAATAGCATGTAGAGTTAGGGTTGTTTTTCCAGAAGATTCAGGTCCATATATTTCAACAACTCTTCCTCTTGGATATCCTCCAATACCTAAAGCATAATCTAAACCAATGGAACCTGATGAGATAAACTCTATGTCTTCTTGAACAGCATCTCCCATTTTCATTACAGTACCTTTACCGTATGTCTTATCTAATCTATCAAGTGTTA
>LUMQ01000413.1_pt1 | contig 11385 bp, 11 predicted proteins | sample 729621 | NCBI WGS metagenome assembly LUMQ01 (sample SAMN03860259, study PRJNA289734) | marine metagenome | biome: seawater column; feature: ocean; material: water; isolation source: Red Sea water column Station 12 - depth 25m | place: Saudi Arabia: Red Sea | collected 2011-10-15 | depth 25 m | reverse complement strand
GCTAAAAGATTAGGTGCGATTGTTTATGCAACTGATGTTCGAATTGCATCTAAAGAGCAGGTGGAGAGCTTAGGTGGAAAATTTGTGATGGTTGAGGATGAGGAATCTAAAAATGCTGAAACCAAAGGTGGTTATGCAAAAGAAATGAGTGCTGAGTATCAGAAAAAACAAGAAGCGCTTTTAGCAGAAACTCTTAAAGAAATGGACATAGTTATATGTACAGCTCAGATACCCGGAAGAAAAGCGCCTTTAATTTTAAAAAAAGATATGCTTGATAATATGAAACAAGGTTCTGTCATAGTTGACCTTGCTGTGGAGTCTGGTGGAAACTGTGAGTACAGCCAACTAGGCAAAGTAGTTTCCAAAAATGGTCTCAAAATCGTAGGTCATGCTAATGTTCCAGGCAGAGTAGCCAATAATGCATCAAGTTTATTCTCTAAAAATATATCCAATTTTTTAAAACTCATGAATTTTGAGGATAAAAAGAAATCAGTTATTAACAAAAATGATGAAATTATCAAAGCAACTTTGGTTTGTTCAGCAGGAAAAAATTTAATTAAGTAAAGGAGAGATTATGTCAGAAATTTCAATTCAATTAGAAAATTTATCTTTTAAGGCCCAACAATTATCAGATCAAGCTAGTCAATTGGCTTTAGCAGCTGTTGAATCATCTGGGGGCCATAGCGATTTTATTATTTTTGGTATTACCGTTTTAGTACTTGCGTGTTTTGTTGGCTATTATGTTGTTTGGTCAGTGACTCCTGCATTACACAGCCCATTAATGGGTGTTACGAATGCTATCTCATCAGTAATCATAGTGGGTGCTTTACTCGCAGCTGGTCCTATAGATGCAACGATTTCAAAATATTTTGGTTTAGCAGCAGTAGGTTTAGCAGCTGTAAATATCTTTGGTGGCTTTGTTGTAACCAACAGAATGTTATCAATGTTTAAGAAGAAAAGTTAAGGAAGATTACAATGTCAAATTTAACATCAGTAGCTTATTTAGTTTCATCTGTTCTCTTCATTTTATCATTAAGAGGACTTTCGCACCCCACAACTGCTAGAAGAGGTAATTTTTATGGAATTGTAGGTATGGCCATCGCCATTATAACCACCGTCTCAAATCCTGGCGTTTTAAGCTATAAGGAGATCGCAATTGCTTTTGTCATAGGTGGTTTAATAGGAAGTGTTATCGCTGTTCGAATTCAAATGACAGCACTACCTCAGTTAGTAGCTGCGTTTCACAGTCTTGTTGGTTTAGCGGCAGTTTTTGTTGCTGCCTCTGCTTTTTATAATCCAAGCGCATTTAATATAGGTACTGTTGGAAATATTCCTCTTGGAAGTTTAATAGAAATGGCTATCGGCACCGCAATTGGTGCAGTTACTTTTACAGGCTCAATTATTGCTTTTGGTAAACTCCAAGGTTTTGTCTCTGGAAATCCATTAGTCTTCAAAGGTCAACACCTTCTCAATCTTATCCTTGGTTTAGGGATAATCGCATTAATTGCAAAATTTTGTATAGATCAAAATCCAGAATACTTTTGGATGATTGTAGCAGCATCTTTTTTAATTGGAGTATTGCTTATCGTTCCTATTGGTGGTGCTGATATGCCAGTAATTGTTTCTATGCTTAATTCCTATTCAGGTTGGGCAGCAGCAGGCATTGGATTTACATTATCCAATAATCTTTTGATTATTACTGGAGCACTCGTAGGATCTTCTGGAGCTATCTTGAGTTATATCATGTGTAAAGGAATGAACCGATCATTCCTCAATGTTTTACTTGGTGGTTTTGGTGGTGAACAAGCAGCAAGTGAAGGTGGAGCGAAAGATGATCGTGTTGCAAAACAAGGTAATGCTGCGGATGCTGCATTCGTGATGAAAAATAGTAAAACAATTATCATTGTTCCTGGTTACGGTATGGCTGTAGCTCAAGCACAACACGCTCTGAGAGAAATGGGAGATTTACTTAAAGCTGCAGGAGCTCAAGTCCGATATGCAATTCATCCAGTCGCTGGAAGAATGCCAGGCCACATGAACGTTCTTTTAGCGGAAGCTAACGTTCCCTATGATGAAGTTTTAGAATTAGATGAAATTAACAGAGATTTTTCTGAAACTGATGTTGCTTTTGTTATTGGAGCAAATGATGTTACTAACCCAGCAGCAAAGACAGACAAAACCAGTGCAATTTACGGAATGCCAATTCTTGATGTTGAAAATGCAGGACAAGTATTTTTTGTAAAAAGAGGAATGGCTAGTGGTTATGCTGGAGTACAAAATGAATTATTCTTTCGTGACAACACACTAATGTTGTTTGGAGATGCAAAAAAAGTTTGTGAAGATATTATTAAGGGATTAGAAGATTAATCGTATTTCTTCTTACGCATTAGCTTTTTGAATCTCTTGATAGATTCTTCTTTTTCACGAAGCTTTCTTTCAGATGGTTTTTCGTAGTGTTTTCTGAGTTTTAACTCTTTGAAAATACCCTCTCTTAAAAGCTTTTTTTTAAGAACGCGAATAGCAGCTTCTACGTTATTATCTCTAACTTGTACTTCTATAGTCAATCTAGTAACCTCATAAAGGCGTAAGTTATATATAATTATGAAATCAAAGCAAGAAAAATTAGCCAATTCATTTGTTCAAGATGTACCTAAATTTGGCTGGTCTAGAGAAACCTTACTTCAATGTGCAAAAAAATTGAAGATTTCTACACCAAATCTTGCTCTTCTATTCCCATCATTTGAATATGATGTTTTGAAGTTCTTAATTGCTCAAAATAATGCTCTCGTTGAAAAAAATTATAATTCTTTCAATAATTCTCGTCTTAAAGTGAGAGATAAAATCAAGACGATCTTAGAATTAAAGTTTGAGAGTAATGCCTATTTAAAAAAGGCTTTACCAGAGATGTTAAAGTTCTTACTTCGTCCTGGTAATATTTTAATGTCAGTAAAGTTGCTTCATGAAAATAGTGATTTTATATGGAAACTTTCCGGAGATAAATCTAACGACTTTAGCTACTATTCAAAGAGAGGTTTGCTCTCAATGATTTACCTAGCAACTCTTATTTATTGGTTAAATGATAGATCAAACAAAAATATTGCTACTAAAAACTTTATAAGCAAATCAGTAGATGGAATTGTTGATGGAGTTTCAAAATTAAAGCAACTAGGCACTTTAAGAAGTCTTGCACAAAGTTTTATGGAGAGATATTCAACTCGCAAAGCTTCCTAAGGGCGAGCAGTTAAACCTCCATCAATTATTAACTCAGTCCCAGTGATATATTCGCTTTGATCGCTTAATAAAAACAATATTCCCTGAGCTATTCCTTCAGGCTGAATAACTTTTTTGATTGGCATAAATTCTTTTAAATTTTTTTTTGCATTTGGGATTTTTTTCCAGCGATCTTGCATAGGAGTCTCAACAGCACCAGGAAGGATACAATTGCTTCGAATATTATAGGATCCAAATTGGATAGCCAGTGATTTAGATAGTCGGATCATGGCTGCCTTACTTGCACCATATGCATCTTGAGGTTTGTCATCTCCAGAGAGCGCATCCACTGAGGAAATGTGAACCATAGATCCAAATTTATTTTTTTTCATTACAGGTATGATTAATTTTGAGAGCAGCACCATAGTCTTAAGATTAATATCAAAGACCTGGTCCCAAATTTTTAAGTCAAGATCTACCGCAGAAATATCCTTCCCAAACCACAAAACTCCAGTTGTATTTACTAAGTAGTCAATTCTCTTATTGGATTTAACAAAATTATTGATAGCTTTTTTAAGTTCATCTTGTTTAACTAAATCTAACTGACAATATGTAATTTTTTTATGTTGTAGGATTTTTTTAGTTGGTTTCTGAATATCAAGAGCAAGAATTTTAATGTTGTAATTGAGCAATAACTTTATTGTAGCTAAACCCATTCCTCCTGCAGCTCCTGTGACAACCACAGTTTTTCCTTTGAGATTTAAATTCACAACAAAAATCTAAATTTTTATAGTTATAAGTAAACCCAGTAATTTAAAGAAAGCCATTGACTTTTTTTAAGCAAATTTTCATTATATTGGTCTTAACTGTGGAGCAACTATGAGTATTCAAAAAACTATTACCCCTATTGACAATTCTGTTTATTTAGAAAGACCTTTATCAACCCAAAATGAAATCGATAATGTTATTGAAAATTCTAAAAAAAGTTTTCAATCATGGAAGAGTACTTCTATTGATGATCGTATAAAAATTATTAATAAGTTTATTGATAATTTAATAGCTCTTAAACCTGAGGTATCAAAAGAAATTTGCTGGCAGATTGGAAGACCCATCTCTCAATGTGGAAATGAGTTACGAGGCTTTGAAGAGAGGTCAAGACATATGGTAGAAATTGCAAAAGAGTCTTTAAGAGACATTCCTGCAACTAAAAATGATGAATTTGATAATTATATTTATAAGTCTCCTTTGGGGGTTATTTTTGTTATGGCACCTTGGAATTATCCTATTATCACTGCTACTAATACTATTGTCCCGGCATTATTAGCAGGCAATACAATAGTCATAAAACATTCCTCTCAAACACCTCGATGTGCAGAATTAATATCACAAGCTTTTGACAACACAGGATTACCTGAAGGTGTTTTTCAGTTTGTTCATACAGATCACCAAGCATGTGAAAAAATTATTGCTGATCCACGAATAGCTCATGTAGTTTTCACAGGTTCTGTGAGAGGAGGTCAAGAAGTTAAGAAATATATTGGAACTCGTTTTATTAACGTTGGCTTGGAATTAGGAGGAAAAGATCCTGCTTATGTTCGTTCAGATGCGGATTTAAACCATGCTATTGAGAATTTAGTAGATGGTGCAATGTTTAACTCGGGACAGTCTTGTTGCGGCATTGAAAGAATTTATGTTGACCAGTCTATTTATAAGGATTTTATCGATGGATTTAAAACTATAACTGAACAATATAAATTAGGTGATCCCTCTCAAGAAGATACAAATTTAGGACCAGTTGTTCGCCTTTCTGCTGCAAACTTTATTCGCAGTCAAATTTCCGAGGCAGAAAAGCAAGGAGCAAAGCGACTAATAGATGAATCAAAATTTTCGATCGCGAAAGATGATAATTGTTACATAGCTCCCCAGGTCATGATTGATGTTGATCATTCTATGAGGTTTATGATGGAAGAAACTTTTGGACCAGCTGTAGGAATTATGCCAGTGAAAGATCATCATGAGGCTAAACAATTAATGAATGATAGTCCTTATGGTTTAACCGCATCTATTTGGACTAAAGATTTAGATTTTGCTAAAGAATTTGGAAGAGATATTGAAACTGGTACTTTTTTTATGAATAGATGTGATTATCTTGATCCTGCTCTTGCTTGGACAGGAGTTAAGGACACTGGAGTAGGATGTTCTTTATCAGTTTTAGCTTTTGATCAATTCACTCGCCCTCAAAGCTTCCATATGCGAAAAGTTGTCTAAGAAAACTCTATAGATATTCAATCTTTTTATGTTAGCTTAAAAACAATGCCTTCGATCTTTATTATCTATGTAAAATTAATAGACAAGATTACAGATATCATCGGCCGCATCACTATGTATACGGTTTTTGTCATGATGGGCGTTTTAGTTTTATCTTTCGTAACCAGAAATATCATAAACTTTCCATTACTTTGGATTATTGAGATGGCTCAATTTATTATGACTGGCTACTATTTGATGGGCGGAGCTTACTCGATGAAAGAAAATCAACATGTCCGCATGGACTTGGTTTATGGAAATTTATCTGAGAAAAATAAAGCTCGAATGGATTTATTTACAAGTGTGTTTCTAATTTTCTATCTCGTTGTCTTATTAATAGGATCATATAATAGTTTGGTTTACACTTTAGAGACAAACAAAAGACTGTTTACTGCTTGGGCGCCGTATGTATGGCCTATCAGCAGTATTATGTTTTTAGGAATTTTATTGATGCTTCTTCAAACATTTTCAACAGTATTTAAAGACTACGCAAAGGTTAAGGGTATAAAAATATAATGCTCGCTGAATATTTTAGTTACGAAGCTATTGCTATCCTCATGTTCGCTACGATGCTAGTGATGTTATTGACTGGTCAAAGAGTTTTTGGAGCAATTGGTTTTGTTGCTGCAGCAGCTGCTTTGCTTTTATGGGGCGATGGTGCTGTAGAAATGCCATTCACAGCATCTTGGAAACTTTTCAAATGGTATCCAATGCTCACACTTCCTCTCTTTATATATATGGGATACATGATCTCAGAGTCAGGTATCGCAAACGATTTATATAAAATGTTCCACGTATATTTTGGAGGAACTCGAGGTGGACTAGCAATTGGAACGATGTTTATGATGGTCGCTATATCAGCGATGAATGGTTTAAGCGTTGCGGGAATGGCAGTAGGGGCAACAATTGCCTTACCTGAAATGTTAAAAAGAAATTACGACAAACGGATGATCAGTGGTGTTGTCCAAGCTGGAAGTTCGCTTGGGATATTAATCCCCCCCAGTGTTGTATTAGTTCTTTATGGAATGATTGCACGACAGCCAGTTAGTAAATTATGGCTAGCAGGATTAATTCCAGGATTAATCATGGCATCACTTTTTATCCTATATATCTACATCCGTTGTAGATTGCAGCCAGAGCTTGGACCAACTCTTCCTAAAGAAGAAAGAGAAATGCCCTTTATTGAAAAATTAAAACTTTTAAGAGCAGGTATTATTCCTTTTGCAATTTTCTTTGTTATGACAGGTCTATTTATTATGGGTATCGCAAGCCTAGTTGAATGTTCTGCGGTTGGCGCTCTAGCAGCCACCATCGCTGCGTGGTCTAAAGGAAGGTTGAACTTAAAAGTCATAGAGGATGTTTGTAAAAAAACCTTAGGTGTTTCATGCATGTTTATGTGGATTATCTTAGCTGCACTTTGTTTTGGCGCAGTTTTTGATGGTATCGGTGCAGTAAAAGCCATTGAAACTTTGTTTATTGAGCGATGGAATTTAAGCCCATGGGGTGTTCTTATAATGATGCAGTTATCTTATATTTTAATGGGAATGTTTTTAGATGACACTGCAATGTTAGTGATTGTTGCTCCATTATATGTTCCATTAATTATAGCTCTTGGTTTTGATCCTATTTGGTATGGCGTTCTCTATACGATTACATGTCAAATAGCATATATGACTCCACCTTTTGGTTATAATTTATTTTTAATGAAAGCAATGGCCCCAAAAGAAATAACGTTAATTGATATTTATCGTTCAATTATTCCTTTTGTTTTGGTTATGTTATTTGGATTGGTGATTATGATGATGTTCCCACAAATCGCTCTCTGGCTTCCGGCTACTCTGCTTTAATAATAAATTCAAGCCATAATCTTTATTCCTAATTCAAATTTTTTTTTATATAATTTGACTCCGGAGGAAAATTATGTCGACAAAAAAGAAAAATAATATCTCTCCATCTTCAAGGAGAGGTTTTCTAAAAAAAGCCGGATTAGTATCAGCCGCAGCTATTGGCGCAACAGCTGCAAAGGCTCCATACGTCTATGCTGCTTCTAATCCAATCAAATGGAGACTGCAAACTTATTCAGGCGCTCCATTAGGTGCACACGTTGTTCTCCCTCAGATTGAAGCTTTCAATAAAGCTGCTTATGGGGAAATGGAAATTGAGTTGTACTATGCTGATCAACTAGTACCAACTGATGAACTGTTTAGAGCAATGCAAGCAGGAACTATTGATGCTGTTCAATCAGACGATGCAACTATGGGTTCACCAGTAGATATCTCTGTTTTTGGTGGATACTTCCCATTTGCTACTCGTTATAGCCTCGACGTTCCAGCGATGTTTAGATACTACGGTCTTGATAAAATCTGGGCTGAAGCATATGGCGAAGTAGATAACGTAACATGGTTAAGCACCAGTGCTTGGGATCCATGTCACTTATTTACGGTTAATAAGAAAATTGAAAAGCTTGAGGACATGAAAGGTCTACGAGTATTCGGTGTTCCAACTGCTGGTCGTTTCCTAGCTCAATACGGATTAATTCCTGTGATTGTTCCTTGGGATGATGTGGAAGTAGCAATGCAGACTGGTGAACTTGATGGTGTTTGCTGGTGTGGATTTACTGAAGCTTACGAAGTTGGATGGGCAGACATTTGTAACTATGCTCTTACTAACTCAGTAACTGGTGCATGGTTTGGTTCTTATTTTGCTAACAGTGAAAGCTGGAACAAACTTTCACCAAAACTTCAAGAGCTTTTCAAAATGTCAATTGACCAATCTCACTACTATAGACAAGTATGGTATTGGGGTGGTGAAGCTGACCTACGTGTTAATGGTAAGAAGATGGAATTATCAAGTCTTCCTGCAGACGAGTGGGCCGGTGTTGTCAAAGACGCTGAAAAATTCTGGGATGATGTTGCAGCTTCTTCGCCAAGAAGTGGCAAAGTGGTTGAGGCATTCAAATTGTATGCAGCAACTATGGACAAAGCAGGTTATCCATACAGATAATATAATTTTAGCTCACCTCATATAGTTATGGGGTGAGCTTTTCTTAAATAAAATGTCATTAAATTTTAAACAATTAGAAAAAAAGATTAAGTCAGGCGATATTGATACGGTTCTTGTGGCTTTATCAGATATGCAAGGAAGATTAGTGGGCAAAAGAGTTACAGGTAAAGCTTTTTTAGACTATGTTCATAAAGAAACTCATTTTTGTAATTACCTTTATACTGTTGATATGGACATGTTCACTGTGCCTGGGTTTAAATCTTCCTCTTGGGAGACGGGCTACGGAGACATGACCGTAATCCCCGATCATCAAACAATAAAAGAATTACCCTGGTTAGAAAAAACCGCATTAGTTTTAGGAGATGCCTTTGAGCATGATGGAAAAACTCCAGTGGCGCATTCTACAAGACAGGTTTTAAGAGAGGCTATAGCTAAAGCAAATAAAATGGGATTTGAGCCAATGCTCGGATCGGAATTAGAATTTTTTCTCTTTAAACAAACTTATGAGGAAATTCATGCTAATCACTATAAAAATTTAAAAGAGACCTCTTGGTACATTGAAGACTACATGCTTTTTCAAACTTCAAAAGAAGAACCTTTTAATCAAGAGTTAAGAAATAGTCTTTTAGCTGCAGGAATTTATGTAGAGTGTACCAAAGGTGAAGCGGCACCAGGCCAACAAGAAATTAACGTTGTCTTTACTGATGCGTTGAACATGGCAGATAATCATATTTTGATTAAGAACGCCGCAAAAGAAATTGCATTCAAACATAATCGAGCAGCTAGCTTTATGGCAAAATATAATAAAGAGGCTTGTGGTAGTTCATGTCATATTCACAATTCTTTATTTGATAAAAAAACTAAAAAAAATACTTTTGCAGACTCTAAAGACAAATATGGAATGTCTAAAGTTTTTAAAAGTTACGTTGCGGGACAGATTTTATTCTTAAGAGATCTTTCTATTTTCTTAGCTCCAAATATTAATTCCTATAAACGCTTTCAAGAGGGTTCATTTGCACCAACGACAGCTGCTTGGGGTATCGATAACAGAACAGCTGGTTTTCGCTTAGCCGGACATGGGGGGTCAATAAGAATTGAATGTCGAGTGCCAGGTGCTGACGTTAATCCTTATTTGGCTTTTGCCGGTTTGATCCAAGCTGGTTTATATGGAATCGAAAATAAATTAGAGCTTGAAGACCCTTTAATGGGAAATATTTACCAAAACAAAAAAGCAAAAAGTGTCCCTGGTACTTTGAGGGAAGCTATTAATTTAGCTAAAAAATCTAAGTTACTCCCCAAAATTTTCCAACCTGATGTTTTGGAGCACTATATTCATGCTGCTGAATGGGAACAATCTGAATATGATAAATCTGTTAACGATTGGGAACACCAACGTTACTTTGAACGAGGATAAAATAGGAGACTAAAATGCAAAATATGAATTGGAATTACCCAACCACTGTCTGGTTTGGCCCTGATCGATCTCAGCAAATACAACAAGCTTGTGATGCTTTGGGTATAAAAAACCCTCTTATTGTGACTGACCCAGGTCTGCTGCAAACTCCTATTATTGATGAAATTAATTCTAATCTTTCATCTAAAACAAATGTCTATTCTGATGTTCAAGGAAATCCTACCGGTTCAAATGTTACCAATGGAGTTAAGGTATTTTTAGAAGGTAATCATGACGGGGTTATTGCAATAGGTGGTGGTTCCGGAATGGATGCTGGTAAGGGAATTGCTTTTCTAGCTCATCAGTCAAGACCATTATGGGATTTTGAAGATATTGGAGATTGGTGGACTCGAGCTGACTCTAATGTAATCAAACCTATTATTGCGATTCCAACCACAGCAGGAACAGGTTCTGAAGTTGGGAGAGCGGGGGTTTTCTTGAATGAAGATAATCATAAAAAGAAAATTATTTTTCATCCAAAGATGTTACCTCAAATTGCAATCTTAGATCCTTCTTTAACAATTAACCTACCAAAAGGAATTACAGCTGGAACAGGGATGGATGCACTAGCTCATTGCTTAGAAGCTTACTCATCTCCTTTTTATCATCCTATGGCAGAGGGTACGGCTTTAGAAGGTCTTCGTTTAGTGAAAGAAAATATTCAAGAGGTTTATCATAATGGAAAAAATATTGAAGCTCGAGCTCATATGCTTGTTGCATCAATGATGGGTGCAGCTGCTTTTCAAAAAGGACTAGGGGCTATTCATTCAATTACACACCCTGTTAATTCTCTGTATCATACTCACCATGGTACCACGAACGGAACAGTGATGCCTTTTGAATAGTACAATGGGTTATCGATTTGAAAAAAGAAATGGAAATTCCCGAAACACTCAAAGATATGGGCGTTCAACCAGGAGATGAAGTCAAATTAGCGCCGCTAGCGCAAGAAGACCCAAGCACAGGCGGTAATCCATTGGAGATGACTGAAGAGAAATTCCAGGAGCTAATTGCGAACTGTATTTCAGGTAAATATTAAAATTTATAATTTTAAAAACTGCTTGTGTGCTTTAGCAGATATGCTCGCTACCACATCGCCGTTAGACTGAAAATTAAGTGATTTTCCATGCCAATCCGTAATTATTCCCCCAGTTTCCTCAATAACATTTACTAAAGGTAAATAATCAAAAGGCTTTAGAAAAGACTCTACAACAAAAGGAATTCTTTTCTCAGCTAAGAGTCCATATTGAACACAGTCACCACCAAATGTGATGTATTGGGTTTTTTTTGCCAAGGATCTATATTTCTTATTTTTTGATGAGTCTTGATACGCAGTCATTCCCGATGTACTAAAGAACAATTCTTTTAAAGATTGATCTGAGGATACTTTTTTAAGTTTTTGATTATTACAA
>LUMQ01000469.1_pt1 | contig 11414 bp, 12 predicted proteins | sample 729621 | NCBI WGS metagenome assembly LUMQ01 (sample SAMN03860259, study PRJNA289734) | marine metagenome | biome: seawater column; feature: ocean; material: water; isolation source: Red Sea water column Station 12 - depth 25m | place: Saudi Arabia: Red Sea | collected 2011-10-15 | depth 25 m | reverse complement strand
ATTTTTAATACCTGATTTTGGATCAACATCTCTACCATCAGTAAATGCATGTATATAGATTTTATCTTTAATCTCGGATAACGATAAGATAATCTCTTTTAAATGGTCTATATGAGAGTGAACACCTCCGTCTGAAACTAGACCCATCAAATGGACATTTGAAGAATTTTTTTTAGTATAGTTAATTATATCATTAAAATGACTTTTATTTCTAAACTCACCTTCTTTAATACTGTTATTAATTTTAAGAAGATCTTGCAGAACAATCCTTCCGGAACCAATATTCATATGACCAACTTCACTGTTTCCCATTTGACCTTTTGGCAAACCAACTTTTTCACCGTGAGTTATTAAAAAATTATTTGGGTAATTCTCAATTAACGAATTAAAATTTGGAGTGTTTGCCTTGTCAGGTGCAGATGCATCTTTATTATCTGCAATTCCCCATCCATCAAGAATTAATAGTAAGACTTTCTTGTTCAATTTTTTTGTTTAAAGATACAAATATCATTAAGTAGATTTGTTAATATGATTAGGAAAAAATATATTGTTATATAATATGTTAGAGGGTAAAGTATATAAATCAACAGGGAGTTGGTACCTAGTAAAATCAAAAAATAAATTTTTTGAATGTAGAATAAAGGGAAAAATTAGACTTAAGGATATCTCTACTACAAATCCAATATCAGTTGGTGATGATGTAATATTTGAAATAGAAGATCAAAATACCGGTATTATTTCAGATATTTTACCTAGATCAAATTATATAATTAGAAAATCAGTAAAACTTTCTAAACAGTATCATATAATTGCCTCTAATATCGATTTATCAATACTAGTTGTTACACTAGATAACCCTGTAACAACAAATAACTTTATTGATAGATTTTTAGTTACCTGTAAGGCTTATGACATTCCTGTTATTTTGGCCTTTAACAAAATTGATACCTTTCAAAAAAATGAAGATGATAAAATTAAAGAAATGATTAACATGTATAATCATATAGGATATAATTGTGATTTAATCTCGGCCAAATTTGGGGATGGAGTAGATAATTTAATCGCAAAAATGAAAAATAAAACTTGTATGATATCTGGTCATAGTGGAGTAGGTAAATCAACTTTAATTAATTACATATCTCCTGGTTTAAGCCTGAAGACAAAAGAAATATCATCCTCGCATAATCAGGGTCAACACACAACCACACATGCAGAAATGTTTGATCTAGATTCAAATATAAGGGTAATAGATACTCCTGGAATAAGAGGATTTGGTCTTGTAGATATTTCAAAAAATGAACTTGGGGATTTTTTTCCAGAATTTTTTAAAGCAAAAGACAAATGTAAATTTAAAGATTGTCTTCATCTAGATGAACCAAATTGTAATATAAAAAGTGAAATAATAAATGGTGAAATTTTTGAATCGAGATATAACACTTATTTAGATATGCTGAAAGACCATAATATTTATAGAAAATCAGATGAAAGTAGTAATTCAGAGAGTTAATAAGTCATCAGTTGAGATAAATAATAAGATTAAATCTGAAATTCAAAAAGGATTACTTGTCTTAATAGGAATTGGTTTAGATGATGATAAAAAAGATGCAGAATGGCTAGCAAATAAAGTTCTTAACTTAAGAATATTCAATGATTCAGAAGGAGTTATGAATAAATCCGTATTGGATATTAATGGTGAATTGCTTCTAATCTCTCAATTTACGCTGTTAGCATTAACTAAGAAAGGAAATAGGCCATCTTATATAAAATCTGCTAATCATCAAATTGCAATCCCTCTATATGAGCATTTTATTAAGACTTGTAAAGATCAGATTGATGATAAGGTAAAAACTGGAACTTTTGGTGCTGATATGAAAGTTTCACTTATTAATGATGGACCAGTAACAATAATAATTGATTCAAAAAATAAAGAGTAATATTACATTACAATTACTTCTTCTTCAAGCTCAATATCAAATTCATTAAATACTGAGTCCTTAATTCTTTTAGCAAAATTTATAATTTCATTCCCTGATGCATTGCCGAGATTAATTACTACTAAAGGTTGATTCTTATAAACTCCTACATTTTTATCATTAATTTTTTTAAATCCACATTTATCAATTAACCATGCAGCTGGAACTTTAAAATAATTTGAATCAGTTTTAAAGAAAGGAATTTCAGTAAATTTTTCTTTAAGTTTTTGAAATTTAGAATAGCCTATAACAGGGTTCTTAAAAAAACTTCCACAATTACCATATTGTTTTGGATCTGGAAGTTTTGAGTTTCTAATTTTAATTACCTCATTTGAAATCTTTTTTAAATCTAGGCTAGATTCTGAAAGACTATTCAAATCTGGATAATCAATATTATATAAATGATTTGATTTTGTTAGATTAAATCTGACAGAAGTTATTATAAATTTATTCTTAAGTTTTTTTTTAAAAATGGATGATCTGTAAGTAAATTCACAATCTGACTTACTTAAGTTAACTTTATCAAGAGAGTCAATCATTATACCTGAGCAACTATCGAATACATCTTCTAACTCTACACCATAAGCCCCTATGTTTTGAATTGGAGAAGCACCAACATTACCAGGAATTAATGACAAATTTTCAATACCACCAAAATCTTTATCCACTGCCCACTTAACAAATCTATGCCAGTTCATGCCAGCAGATACTTCAACTTGAACTTTGTCAGGACCTTCATCTAAGATCTTTATACTTTCTTCTTTTAGATTAATAACAGTTCCTTGATAATGCTTTGTAAATAATATATTGCTACCACCTCCAAGAATAAATAGATTGTTATTTAACTCTTTGTTGTTTAATACCTCTAAGAGATCATTGGTGCTACTTGACTCAACTAACACATCACAACTAGCATCTACTTTAAATGTATTGAGCTTTTTTAATGAAGCATTTTTATTTACAATCATAAGCTACCCAATAAATTCTTTAAGACCCAGTTTAATAATCTTAATTGCATTTTTTAATTTTTCTGAATTTAGAACAAATGCAATTCTTACCTCATCTTTTCCGTAATTTTCTGAACTATAAAAACCTGAAGCTGGAGATAGCATTACACTTTGATTTTTATATGAAAAATCTGTCAAAAGAAACTTTGCAAAATCTTCTGCATTTTCAATTGGTAACTTTATAATAGAATAAAATGCACCCATTGGATTAGAAAACTTAATATTATCGATTTGACTTAATTCATTAATAATAACTTCTCTTCTTTTATAGTATTCCTTTATTACATTTTCTATATAGTCTTCTCTTGAATTTAAAGCATGATTCGCAGCAATTAATGCTAAAGTAGGAGGAGATAATCTAGTAAGAGCAAACTTTAAACAAGTCTCAATGAATTCAGAGTTTTTAGATACAATAAATCCAACTCGAGCACCACATAGACTATATCTTTTAGAAGTTGAATCAATTAAAATAGCATTTTCCGAAAATTTTTCATCTTCAAGAATTGAAAAATGCTTAGTATCGGTATAAATAAACTCTCTATAAACTTCATCAACAACTATAAATAAGTCATTTTTTTTAGCAAGATTAGCAATGTTTATTATTTCCTCTTTAGAGTAGACATATCCTGTTGGATTACAAGGATTACATAATAAGATTGCTTTTGTTTTACTATTAATCTTCTTTTCAAATTCATGAATTGATGGTAAAGCAAAATTATCTTCAATTTTTGATGTAATTGGAATAACATTAACATCAGAAGCCAATGCAAAACCATTATAATTTGCATAAAAAGGTTCAGGAATAATGACCTCATCACCTGGATCACAAATAGAATTCATTGTAAAAGAAAGGGCTTCGCTAGCACCAACAGTAGTTATAATATCATCAGGAGAAACATATATACTATGTTTTTTGTAATAATTGCAAACATTGTTTCTAAATTCAAGTGATCCTTGAGAATATTCATATTTTAATAAATCTAAATTGGTTTCCTTAACTGCATTAAGAGATTCAACTGGAGATTTTATATCAGGCTGACCAATATTTAAATGAAGAATTTCAATTCCTCTTTTTTTTGCATCATCAGCATATGGTACAAGTTTTCTAATTGGTGAAGCAGGAATCTTATTACCTTTTTTTGATATTGATGGCATTTATTTAACTTAATTTTGTAAATATACTTCAAGGTATGTTATTTTTGTTTTACTTTAAAATATTTATCATCTGATGCCAATTCCTTCTAAATATGAACATATTGAAATTGAAAAGAAATGGTATTCATATTGGATGAAAAATAATCTTTTTAAATCTATTCCAAATGATAAAGAACCATTTACAATTGTAATACCTCCTCCAAATGTTACTGGACTTCTTCATATGGGTCACATGCTTAACAATACTATCCAAGATATATTAGTTAGGAGGGCTAGAATGTTAGGTAAAAATGCATGTTGGGTTCCTGGAACTGATCATGCATCGATTGCAACTGAAGCAAAAGTTGTTGAGAATCTAAAGGAGAAAGGAATAGATAAGTTAGATATTTCTAGGGATGAATTTTTAAAATACGCATGGGAGTGGACCGAAAAATATGGAGGTGGAATACTTGAACAATTAAAAATGTTGGGATGCTCATGTGATTGGGATAGAACTAAGTTTACACTGGATGATGATATGTATGAATCTGTTTTAATTGCATTTAAAACTCTTCATGATAAAGGATTAATTTATAGAGGATACAGAATGATTAACTGGGACCCAGAGGCTAAAACTACTGTCTCTGATGAGGAAGTAAATTATGTTGAGGAACAATCAAATTTATACTATCTGAAATATAAAATCGTGGATTCAGATCAAGAGATGATTATCGCAACGACAAGACCTGAAACTATATTTGGTGATACTGCAGTATGTGTTAATCCTAAAGATAATAGATATAAATCCATGATTGGTAAACAAGCTATTGTTCCAATTTGTGACAGAAAAGTACCAGTAATTGCTGATCCTTATGTTGATGTTGAATTTGGAACAGGATGCCTTAAGGTGACCCCTGCGCATGATATAAATGATTACAACCTAGGAAAAAAACATAGCCTTGATACTATAGATATTTTTGACACCAATGCTAATCTTAACAAACATGGTCTTCATTATGAAGGTAAAAATAGATTTGTTGTCAGAAAAGAGATGGAAGATGAGCTTATTAAAAATAAATTATTAATAAAAAAGGAAAATTATGTCCATAATGTTGGTAGATCAGAAAGAACAAATTCTGTGATTGAGCCCAAAGTTTCAAAACAATGGTTTTTAAAGATGGATGAAATAACTAAGCCAGCTATTATAAATGTATTAGAAAACGAAAACATAAAGTTCTTTCCTAATAAATTCAAATCAACATATAAGTACTGGCTTGAAAATATAAAAGACTGGAACATATCAAGACAGCTATCTTGGGGTCATCAAATCCCTGTTTTTTATTATGGTAACGATGATGAGTATATAGTTGCTACTTCAAAAGAAGAAGCTCTTAAAAAAGCAAACGAGGACTTAAAATTAAATTTAAAAGATTCAGATCTGAGTCAGGATCAAGATGTACTCGATACTTGGTTCTCTTCTTGGTTATGGCCAATCTCTGTATTTGATGGAGTTAGAAATCCTGATAATGATGAAATCAAATATTATTATCCTACACAAGATTTAGTTACAGGTCCTGATATAATATTTTTTTGGGTTGCAAGAATGATAATTTCAGGTTATGAATTTAGAGACGAAAAACCATTTTCTAATGTATACTTTACTGGAATTGTTAGAGATAAACTTAGAAGAAAAATGTCTAAACAACTCGGCAATTCACCTGATGCTATTAAATTGATTGAAGAATATGGTGCAGATTCAGTAAGAGTAGGTTTAATGCTAAGCTCAGCTGCTGGTAATGATCTATTGTTTGATGAATCACTGTGTCAGCAAGGTAAAAATTTTACAAATAAACTCTGGAATGCATTGAGACTTGTTGATGGTTGGGATACTGACTCACAAATTAAACAGCCTAAAGTTAATCAACTGGCATTAAATTGGTATAGAAATAAATTCAACAATACTTTAGAGTCTATAGATAGTAACTTTGAAAGTTACAGGATTTCAGATGTTTTAATGTCTTCATATAAATTGATATGGGATGACTTTTGTTCATGGTTATTAGAAATATTAAAACCTGAATATGGTAAGAAAATTGATCAAAAGTCAAAGTCTGATTTAATTGAATTATTTATCAATAATTTGAAAATTATCCATCCATTTATGCCTTTTCTTTCAGAAGAAATATATCATAATCTTGAGGGCAAAGTCTCTAAACCAATAACAATAAGTTCATGGCCAAATAAGGAAGAATATGATATACAGCTGATTAATAATTTTGAAATTACAAAAGAAATTATTTCACAAATAAGAAATTATAGAAAGGAAAAAAATATTCCTTTTAAAACATCAATTAAATTATACTGCATTCCATCTAATAAACCAATTGGTAATATTGATGTTATTAAAAAAATTGGATTTGTTGAGGATATAATTGAATCTGAAAAAGCTGACTTTGGTTCAGTTAAATCTTTTATAATAAAAAATTATGAGTTTTTTATTCCACTGGATGAAGGTTTTGATAAAGATTCTGAAATCAAGAAATTAAATAAAGAACTTGAATATAATATTGGTTTTCTTAAGTCTGTAGATAGTAAATTAAAAAACAAAAATTTTATAAGTAATGCACCTAAAGAAATTATAGATAAGGAAAAACAAAAAATTATCGATACAGAACAAAAGATAAAATCAATAAAAAAGTCAATTTCAGAACTTTCCTAACTTGGCTATTTCAGAAATTCCTCCAATAACTCTATCTCCTTCCTTAATAAGAAGTTGAGAATTCAATGGAAGAAATAGGTCAACTCTTGATCCAAATTTTATAAAGCCTGAGTCCTCACCTTGAGCTACCATTAAGCCTTCATTTGCATAATTAACTATTCTCCTTGCAACCATTCCAGCAATCTGTCTATACATAATATTTCCAAAATTTTTATTTTTAATTACTATAGTTGTTCTTTCATTTTTATCAGAAGATTTTGGGTGCCAAGCTACTAAATATTTACCATGATGATGTTTTGAGTATAACACTTCACCAGATACTGGATATCTGTTGACGTGAACATCAAATGGGGATAGAAAAATAGATACTTGTAATTTATTTTCTTTAAAATACTCATTTTCAAATACTTCCTCAATGTTGACAATTTTACCATCTGCTGGACTTATGATATGATCAGTCTTTTTATTTATGTTTCTTTTTGGGTTTCTGAAAAACCATAATATAAATAGTAAAACAATTAGAGCACTAGTTTGAAGAAGACTCTTTATAGTTGATGGTTCTTCAAAAAGAACTTCTAAAATAATAACGTCCATAGACACAACTATGAAAAAAAGAATTATAATATTAAAGCCTTCCTTATGAAACATTATAAAATGGTTATTATTAGAACAATAAAGGAATTACCAATTGCACTATCTAATCTATCAAATAAGCCTCCGTGTCCAGGTATTATATTTCCGCTATCTTTTACACCAGCTTTTCTCTTAATTTTGGATTGAACAATATCTCCAAAAAGTCCAAAAATTGGTATAATGAATCCAAGCACTATAGTTTTCCAGAAAGGGAATATTTCTTGTATAAAATTAAATGAAACATAACTGAATAAAACTGAACAAAATAATCCACCAATAAAACCCTCCCACGTTTTATTTGGTGAAGCTTCAATTTTTAAATTATTTCTACCAAATAATGATCCAAAAAAATAAGACATAGTATCACTTATCCATATTAAAATAAAAATAAACAAGATTAGATATGGGTTGTATATAGCATTACCACTAAATGGAATATAAATCAGAGCTATCATTGATACTGAAACATATAACGGGGGGATAAAAGGATGATTATACTTATATCCCTTAGATTTAATTTTTTGATACAGTGAATTAGCTTCATATGTTGATATTAATGTAAAAATTAAAAAAACAGTTATGAATGTCTCCATACTAATAACTATTGATGCAAAAATTATTACTATGTAGAGAATTCCACTAATTAATCTTGGAAGAAAATTAATCATCACTTAAAATAAGATAGATATCTTTGGCACTATTACCGTAAGTTAAAAAGTTATCTTCATTCAGCTTATTTTTTACTACAATAGTTGTAATATTTGAAGGAAGCTTTGTTTTGTATTTATATTTAAGCTTAGTCATACCTTCACTTAGGTCAGATACAAATTGATCCATACGAGCCAAAATTATTACTACTGGAGGAAGATTTTCAATTTTGTTATTCTTAATCTGTTTGTTACAAATTAATATTCTTCCTGAATTTGAAAGTAAATATTCACAATCAGTGACAAGTGCTTTGACTTTTTCGTTATCAATATTTCTAATCAATCTTATATCAAGATTTTTAGAGATATCTGTATCAAGTGAACAAACATTGTCTATCTCCCAATTATTTTCTCCAATAATTTTTTCAAAGACATCTTTTGTAGAATTTTCATGATCTAGATAGATAAATCTACCACCTGATTCTGTAAAATTTTTGGCAAAAATTAAATCCAGAGATGATTCATCAGAAATAGAGGTATCATCAGGCTCCTGGTTATCTTTCTTCTTATTTTTTAAAAAGTTCCAAAAGCTCAAAATAATTATTTTTTATTTTCATCTTGTTCATCTTTTTTAAAAGGTCTTTCACCAAGAATTTTAACAAGATCTTCTTTAAAGATTACTTCTTTCTCTAACAGTCTTTTAGCAAGTTCTGATAGTTTGGTTTTGTTTTTCTTAAGAATATCACAGGCTCTTTTATATTGTTTTTCAATAATAAGTGATATTTCTTCGTCTATTTTTTTTGCAGTTTCTTCAGAGTAAGGCTTAGTGAAATTATAATCAGTCTGCCCACTTGAGTCATAGTATGTAATGTTACCGATTTTATCATTTAAACCATAAACAGAGACTATTGCTCTTGCCTGTTTAGTAACTTTTTCTAAATCGCTTAAAGCTCCAGTGGAGATTTTATTAAACATTATCTTTTCTGCTGCTCTTCCACCTAGAGTAGCACACATTTCGTCTAGCATTTGTTCTGTTCTTACAATCATTCTCTCCTCTGGTAAATACCAGGCAGCCCCAAGAGACTGACCTCTTGGAACAATTGTTACTTTAACAAGAGGAGCTGCATGTTCAAGAAGCCAACTTACAATAGCATGACCTGCTTCATGAAAAGCTATTGTATTCTTCTCTTCTTTAGTGATTATTTTATTCTTTTTTTCTAAACCACCTACAATTCTATCTACTGCATCAAGAAAATCTTGTTTACCAACAGATTTCTTATTGTTTCTTGCAGCTATTAATGCTGCTTCATTACAAACGTTTGCAATATCAGCACCAGAGAAACCAGGTGTTTGTTTTGCTAAGAAGTCAATGTCTAAAGTCCTACTCTTTTTTAATGGCTTTAAATGAACCTGAAAGATTTCTCTTCTTTCATTCAAGTCAGGTAGGTCTACAAATATCTGTCTATCAAATCTACCAGCCCTCATTAATGCTTTGTCAAGGACATCAGCTCTGTTTGTTGCAGCAATAACTATAACATTAGTATCTGTACCAAAACCATCCATTTCTGTTAAAAGTTGATTAAGAGTATTTTCTCTTTCATCATTAGATCCAGTAATATTACTTCTACCCCTAGCTCTTCCTATGGCATCTATCTCATCAATAAAAATTATTGATGGAGATTTATCCTTTGCTTGCTTAAACAAATCTCTAACTCTTGAAGCACCTACTCCAACAAACATTTCAACAAAATCAGAACCAGAAAGAGAAAAGAAAGGAACTTTAGCTTCACCTGCTACAGCTTTTGCAAGAAGAGTCTTTCCAGTTCCTGGTGCACCTACTAAAAGAGCACCTTTTGGAATTTTACCACCTAAAACAGTATATTTTTTTGGATTCTTTAAAAAATCAACTATTTCTTGAACTTCTTCTTTTGCACCCTCAAGACCAGCTACATCCTTAAATGTAACTTTTACTAAAGTATTCTGATCAAATAATTTTGCTTTTGATTTACCAATATTAAAAATTTGCCCACCTGCACCTCCAGCACCACCAGACATTCTTCTCATTAAGAAAATCCATACTCCAATTATTATAATAATTGGCAGAAATCCTAAAAGAACATCAAGCCATCTATTCTCCATAGTCATAAATTCTATTCCCAGCTAGGTTATCCTGTCCTAAAAAGTTTTTTGATCTAGCTCTTTTATGTATGTCTTTTTCAAGAGCATTTTCATTTAATGTTACTCGGGCATATCTCTGGTTAATTATTGTGACTCTCTCCACATCTCCATTCCTTAAATAATTTTCAAAAGATGAGATATCAGTTGGTTGAGTATTTTGAATACCATTATCTCCACCAAGTAGTCCAATACTGATTATAAAAAAGACAATTGATGCATAGAACCAGTATATATTAATTTTTGATTTATTATTTTTTTTCTTGTTTGCCATTTTCAAGCATTTAATTCAACGTTTGTAATTTTTGCATCACCCCATAGGTTCTCAATATCATAATATTCTCTAATTTCTCTTTGAAAAACATGAACTACTACATTAACATAATCAATTAGAACCCATTCCTGATTTTCATTTCCTTCAATACTAAATGGTTTTTCCTTTAATTCTTTACTCACATGTTTTCTAATTGAACTAACAATTGCTGTAACATGAGTATTTGATGTGCCTGTACAAACTATAAAATATCCACAAACAGTGTTAGTAATATTTGTTAGGTCCATTATATTTACATCTACACCCTTAACATCTTCAATACCGAATATAATTTTACTAATTAATTCAGATTCTGCTGACTTGGGTTTAACCATTAATCTTTTCTTTTTTCAAATTTATTACTTTTAATAATATGACTGCATATAACATCATCAAAGTTAATGCCACTAAGTCAACAAATGACAAAGTGAAGATGTTAATTAAATCAAAAAAAATTAATAATAAAGATGTTATATCTGCAAAATATCAGTACAAGGGTAAAGGACAATTAGCTAGAAGGTGGTTCTCTAGTTATGGAAATAACCTTTTATGCTCGTTATATCTTGAATTTACTAAAGATTTTATCTCACCTATATATGCATTAAATTTTGCAACATCACTTTCAGTTCTTAAAACTGTAAATTTTTTTAGTAAAGAAAAGTGCTTTATTAAGTGGCCAAACGACATTTTGTCAGAAAACAGGAAGATATCGGGAATATTAATTGAAAATAATTTTAAGAGTAGTCATTTATCATATTCAATTATAGGTACTGGGATAAACGTAAATCAAACAAGATTCAATAATCTTAAGCA
>LUMQ01000513.1_pt1 | contig 11417 bp, 12 predicted proteins | sample 729621 | NCBI WGS metagenome assembly LUMQ01 (sample SAMN03860259, study PRJNA289734) | marine metagenome | biome: seawater column; feature: ocean; material: water; isolation source: Red Sea water column Station 12 - depth 25m | place: Saudi Arabia: Red Sea | collected 2011-10-15 | depth 25 m | reverse complement strand
GTGCAGAGGTCATCTAGGTAAAGAATTAATTAAAAAATTTGAATTAGATAAAGATAAAGATCCACAACAATATGGAATTGGTTTTAAAGAAATCTGGGAAGTTGATGATAGTAAACATGAAGAGGGGTTAGTGATGCATACTGCTGGATGGCCATTAGACAATAAAACCTATGGAGGTAGTTTTATCTATCATGCTGAGAATAAACAAATTTTTTTAGGATATGTAATAGGGCTAGATTATCAAAACCCCCACTTGTCACCCTTTGATGAATTCCAAAGATTTAAAACTCACCCTTCAATAAAAAAAATGATTGAGGGAGGAAAAAGAATTTCTTATGGAGCAAGAGCGCTCATAGAGGGTGGTTTACAAAGTTTACCAAAAATGTATATGCCAGGTGCTTTACTTGTTGGTTGCGATGCAGGAACTTTAAACATGCCAAAAATAAAAGGTTCACACACAGCAATGAAGAGTGGGATAATAGCTGCCGAGACCATTAACGAATTTATTAAAGATAACAAAGATTTATCAAGTTATGAGGAAAAATTCAAAAAAAGCTGGGTTTATGAAGAGTTACATGCGGCTAGAAATGTGAAACCGAGCTTTAGTTGGGGACTGATTTTAGGAATAATATTTACAGGCATCGATCAGATACTCTTTAGAGGCAAGTTACCATTTACTCTAAAACATAAACATGCCGACCACGAATGTTTGAAGCCTGCTAGTGAGATGCCTAAAATTGAATACCCAAAACCTGATAATAAAATCACATTTGATAAAACAAGTTCTGTTTATCTAACAGGAACAAATCATGCAGATAATCAACCAGTGCATTTAAAATTAAAAGATAAAGATTTACCAATTAAATACACTCTTGAAAAATTTGATGAGCCAGCACAAAGGTATTGTCCAGCTGGAGTTTATGAAGTTCAAATAGAAAGTAACATTCCAAAGTTTGTAATCAATGCACAAAATTGTATTCATTGCAAAACTTGTGATATCAAAGAACCATCACAAAACATTACTTGGGTCACCCCAGAAGGCAGTGGTGGACCACGATATGGAAATATGTAATTAAGAAAGATCTATTGCAAACTTTTTCAAAGTTTCAATTGGGATTAGTTTTAAAGTATTTTCATGAGTTTTTTTTAAATAAATAGGACAACCTTTTCCAGCCTCAACTGCTTTAGCATACCAACCCGCACAAACACACCAACTATCACCATTTTTTAAACCAGGAAAGCCAAATTCAGGATGTGGGGTAATTAAATCATTACCCGCTTGCTTGCACCATTCTAAAAATTCATCATTTACTTTTGCACAAACTGTATGTACTCCAGTATCATTTTCATCTGTTTTACAACAACCATCTCGATACCAACCAGTTAAAGGATCTAAAGAACAATCTTCTAAAACTTCACCCAAAACATTTTTTTGTTTATCAGACATTAAATAGTCTTTGAAATTTTTTTATCTACTTCAAGATTAAAAGAGAAAGATCTTCTTTCACCCTCAACCGAAAATGGATATGCAGTGTGCATCAAGTAGTTTGGGAAAATTATCATATCTCCAACTTTAGGTACATGGTTGTGTATACTATTTGAAAGAAAGGATTTTTGACCACTTATAAAATCTATTGTTCCATTTGTTTTTGTATTTTTTTTATTCTTTGTTACTTTGCTTGTGAATTGATCTGATAATTTTATTTCTTGGTATACTTGTCCAACAACTTTTTTAGAGTAATCATTTTTTTTTGACAATTTTTTATTAAAAATTATCTTATCAACTTCTAAATTTATTTTATTAACAATTTTTTTTGGAATTTTAACTTTTGCTAATACTGGTCCAAACGGATTAAATACTTTCATTTTTAAATTTTTGTTGGATTTGGTTGACCTTTATATACTTTTTCTGGATCAAATTTTTTCTCTTTTTCTTCAAAATTCATTTTTATATTTCTTGCATTATCTATTTTTCCAAGCGGAATAGATCTATAAAAACAAGATCTATATCCAACATGGCAACTTGACCCATCTCCAATATCAACACTTAACCATACAGAATCTTGATCATCGTCAATTCTAATTTCTTTTATTTTTTGAACAAATCCACTTGTTTTACCTTTATGCCAAATTTGTTTTCTCGATCTACTCCAATAGTGTGCCTCTTTTGTTTCTATTGAGAGTTTAAGAGCTTCAACATTCATAAATCCATGCATTAAGATTTCTTTCGTTTTTGCGCAAGTTGTCACAACAGGGATCAACCCGTCATTATCAAATTTTGGTGATAATAGGCTACCTTCCTCAATTTCAGCGACATTTTCTCTTTTTTTAAACATTTCAAAGATTTTTTAACATATTAAGAAATATAATAAACATTTTAAAATTATAGAATTAATATATAAATCTCACTTTATGAAATTAGTAAAAAACGAAAACGAAAAAAAACAAGAAAAAGTTACAGACGAAGAAGCTAGAGAAGCATTTGTAAAAATTCTTAAATGGATAGGTGAGGACCCAACTAGAGAAGGGCTTCTTGAAACTCCAAAAAGAGTAACTAAAGCATTTAAAGAGTATTTTAAAGGTTACCAAGAGGATCCAAAAGAAATATTAAACAAAACATTCGGTGATGTTGAAGGTTACAGTGATATGGTGGTTCAAAAAAATATATCAGTGCAAAGTCACTGTGAGCACCACATGGCACCTATAATTGGAATTGCGCATGTTGCATATATTCCAAATCAAAGAGTAGTAGGGCTCAGTAAAATTGCTAGAGTAGTTGAAGTATTCTCAAAAAGATTACAAACTCAAGAAAGACTAACAGTTCAAATAGCCAATACATTAATGGAAGCATTAGATGCTAAAGGAGTTGCGGTAACCATAGATTCAACTCATCAGTGTATGACTATGAGAGGTATTAAAAAAGAACAGGCTACAACAGTTACTAATTTTTATTTAGGTCAATTTAGAGACGATTTAAGTTATCAAAATAGATATTTGAGATTCATCGCAAAATAATATTAATTAACATAAATGTCAGATAAATTTAAAGCCTTGGTTTTAAACCAAGAGGGTGAAAATTTTACTAGAGAAGTAAAGGACCTAGATAAAAGTTTTTTAAAACATGGGGATGTTACTGTTAAAGTAGATTACTCAAGTTTAAATTATAAAGATGCACTAATTTTAAAAAATGGTGCAAGATTAGTAAAAGAATTTCCACATATTCCAGGTATAGATTTTTCAGGTACGGTTGTTGAAAGTCAAAATCAAAAATTTAAAGAAGGCGATGAAATAATTCTTACAGGATGGAGAGTAGGTGAGATTTATTTTGGTGGCTACTCTCAATATGCAAAAGTGAATGGAGAATTTCTAGTTAAAAAACCTAAATCTCTTACATCCAAACAAGCAATGATATTAGGTACTGCAGGGTTTACTGCTTTACAATGTGCTTTTACTACAAAACAAACCAGAGAAGTTTTATTACTTGGAGAGAAAGTTCAAGATGTTTTAGTTACTGGAGCATCTGGTGGAGTGGGTAGTATAGCAACAATGATTTTAAGTAAGTTGGGATGTAATGTAACTGCTGTTACAGGTAAGGATAGTAACAGTGAATATTTAAAATCAATTGGTGCTAAAAATGTAATAAATACAAGTGAATTAGATAAAGAAGCAAGACCATTAGATAAAGGCATTTACGATGGAGCAGTTGATACAGTTGGAGGAAATGTTTTATCAAATGTTTTATCTCACGTTAAAGATGCAGGAATAGTTGCAGCTTGTGGAAATGCATCAGGCATTAAATTAAATACCACGGTAATGCCTTTTATTATAAGAGGCGTGAAGCTTTGGGGTATAAACTCTGTTACAGCATCAATTAAAAGAAGGGAATTTTTGTGGGGGGAAGTAGAAAAACTAGTTGATTTTGCTTTACTTGAAAAATCTATAAAAGAGGTAAGTCTTGGCGAATTGATTGATGTATACCCAAAAATGTTACAAGGGAAAACATCAGGAAGATATATCGTCAATTTAAACAAATAATGGATTGGGATAAATTAAAAATTTTTCACGCTGTTGCTGAAGCTGGGAGTTTTACAAGTGCCACAGTAAATCTAAATCTTAGTCAATCAGCTATCAGTAGACAAATTCAATCCCTTGAAGAGGATTTAAAAGTAAAATTATTTGAAAGACATGCAAGAGGACTTACTTTAACCGAAAATGGTGAATATGTTTTCAAAACTGCCCATGAAGTGATTAGTAAATTAAAAGAAGTTGAAACATCTCTTTCAGATCAAAAAAATCATCCAACAGGTAAAATTACTATTACAACAGTTAGAAGTTTTGGTACTCACTGGCTAACACCTAGAATTCAAGAGTTTATGCAACTTCATCCAGAAATTGAAGTTGAGTTAATTTTTGATGATAAAGAATTAGATTTAAGCACAAGACAAGCAGACATTGGAATTTTTATGAGAAGACCCAAACAGCTTAATTATATTCAAAAAAAGCTAATTGATATTAATTACCATATTTATGGATCTACTAAATATCTTGAAAAACATGGTATGCCAAAAACCATTACAGATTTAAATAAACACAGATTTATATCATTTGGAAAAGGAACACCCTCACCTGTATATAATCCAGATTGGGCACTTAAAATTGGTATGAAAGACAATAAAAAAAGAAAATCTATTATGAAAGTTAATAGCGTTATGGGCCTATTATTAGCTGTGGAAAGCGGTGTTGGATTAGCTGCGTTACCAGATTATTTAAGTTATCAATCAAATAATATAATTAAAGTTTTACCTAAAGTAGAAGGACCAATTACAGAGGCACATTTTGTATACCCACAATCAATGAAAAACGTTGCTAGAGTTCAAGCTTTTAGAAATTTCCTTTATAGCAAGATTTCAGAGTGGGAATTTTAAGATTGACATCTGCGTCAATTCGTGCGATTGATAATCATTATCATTGAGAATAGTTCTCAATATCAATAGTAACAGTGCGGAGAAACGGAGATAAATGAGGAAAATAGGCATAATATCAATCTTATTTACTTTGATTTTTGGTTATTCAGTTGCATCTGAAGTTAATGTTTTTAATGCAAGACATTATAAAGCTGATGCTGAACTTTATAGCAAGTTTACAAATAAAACTGGAATTAAAGTAAATTTAATTAACGGGAAAGCAGGAGCTCTTGAAAAAAGAATGATTGAAGAGGGCGCTGATTCTTCTGCAGACCTTTACATAACAGCTGATGCTGGAAGATGTGGGGTTTTCAAAGCAAAAGGAATGACGCAAGGTGGATTAATTTCACCAGCTATTAAAGCTGCTGTACCTGCAAATTTTAGGACTTCGCATTGGACTGGGATCGCGAAAAGAGCGAGAATAGTTTATTACGCACCTGAACGAGTTAGTGGAGCTGAATTGTCAGGCTTAACATATGAAAGTTTAGCCGATCCAAAATGGAAAGGTAGATTAGTAATCAGAAAATCTAGCAATATCTACAATAAGTCTTTAGTGGCTTCATTAGTAAAAAATAATGGAAAAAAAGCTACAGCTGAGTGGGCAAAAGGCGTTGTTGCCAATATGGCAAGAACACCAGAAGGTAACGATAGAGCACAAATTATGGCGGTAGCTGCGGGAGAAGCTGATATTGCAGTTGCTAATACTTATTATTTGGCACTTATGCTATCTGGTAAAAAAGGTCCAGAGCAACAAGAGGCTGCTAAAAAAGTTAAAGCATTCTTTCCAAACCAAAATGATAGAGGAACTCACATGAATATTAGCTGCGCTGCTTTAGTAAAAGGTGCACCTAATAAATCAAATGCAATTAAACTTGTAGAGTTTTTATTAACTCCAGAGTCCCAAGAGCACTTTGTTAATAATACATTTGAATTTCCTATGATTGATGGTGTTTCAGCAAATCCATTAGTTGTAAACAATATAGGTTTAGATTTTAAACAAGATCTAAAAACTAAGGTTTCTAGCTATGGTGCAAAACAAGCAGATGCATTAGAGGTAATGACTACAGCTGGTTGGAAATAAGTATGAAAGATAAAAAAGAATTTATTTCTGAGATTAATTATAATAAATCAGCAGAGCCATGCCCTGCATGTGCAACTGAATGTGAAAAAATTAATAACAGGATAAATAAAAGAAATTTATCTGAGATTAAAAACGAGGAGGTTCCGCACATCCTAAAAGTTTTTGATTTCTAAATTTCTTAATTTACTCGTCCACGGTATTTTACCCTTACCGTGGACGTTTTTTTTACGATTATAAGGCGGATTATAATATGAAAAAAATTAATTTTTGGTATTTATCATCTTTCCTAATATCATTTGTTGTAATAATTCCAATTATTACAGTAGGAATTAGTTTTTTTGAAGAGACCAGTAATTATTATAAAATTTTAAAAGACACTTTTTTAGTAGAATATATTTTAAATTCATTAACTTTACTTGTGTTGGTTTTAATATTCACATTTGTAATAGGAACAGGAACCGCTTACTTAGTATCATTTTTTAAATTTCCTTTTAGCGATTTTTTTAAGTGGGCATTAATTTTATCTTTTGCAGTTCCTCCTTATATTTATGCATACTCTTTAACAGCCTTTTTTGATAATTATGGAATTGCTTATACTATTTTAACAAATCTATTTGGTGAAGGTGAATACAACAAAATAATTCCAAAAGTTAATGGAATGTTTGGTGCGACTTTATCAATGACATTTTCTCTTTTTGCTTATGTCTTCATACTCTCAAGAGCATCATTTCTATATCAATCTCAAAACTTAATTGATCTAGGAAAAAACCTTGGTTTTTCAAGATTTAAATCGTTTTTTAATATAATATTGCCAGCAGCACGTCCTGCAATAGTTGCTGGATTATCTCTTGTGGCTATGGAAACTTTAGCTGAATTTGGTGCAGTAGATTTTTTTTCCATAAATACGTTAACAACAGGCATTTATAACTCCTGGATTGCTTTTGATGACCTTGCATTTGCCAACAGAATAGCTTCATTACTGTTACTTTTTATATTTTCTTTGTTCATAATAGAAAACCTATCTAGGAAAAAAGCCAAATATCACTTTAATATTAAGGGGGGTTTCAAACAAAAGGAAAAAATAAAACTCTTTGGTTATAAGTCCTTGTTAGCATTTATTTTCTGTTTTTTTGTATTTTTCATGAGTTTTTTATTTCCACTAAGTCAAATGTTGTATTGGACAATAAAGTTTCCTGAAAATTTATTGGATTTACAAATTATTACTCTATTATTAAATACACTTTACCTGGCTTTATTATCGAGCTTGGTTTTAATAATATTTTCGTTAATTTCAAATTATGGAAACAGAGTAACAAATAATAAAATACTTAATATACTATCTACTTTATCAATTTCAGGTTATGCAATACCAGGTGTAATACTGGCAGTTGCTTTTATAACTTTTATTGCGTGGTTTGATAATACTATTGTTAAATCATTAGGGTTTTTATCCATAAAAAAAGTATTTATTGGTTCAATATTAGGATTAGTAATAGTTTATTTCATAAGATTTTATTCTTTAGCTTTTAATGGAATTAAATCTGGTTATGAAAAAATAAATATTGCAGTTGATGAAAGTGCTTATTTGCTTGGTTACTCAAAAAGAAAAACTTTCACGAATATACATATACCTTTTTTAAGAAACTCGTTATTATTTATAATAATATTGATTTCTTTGGAAATAATAAGAGAGTTGCCTATCACATTAATTTTAAGACCCTTTAATTTTGAAACTTTTGCTACCACAGCATATATATCAGCATCAGAAGATTTACTTGAAGCAGCTGCAGTGCCTTCTTTATTTTTAATTTTAATTGCTTCAATCTTTATTATAATTGCATCAAAATATATTTTAAGAGAAAATAATGGATAATTTTTTTGAAGTTAAAAACGTTGATTTTATTATTGATGGGAAAACAAAAGTTAAAAATATGTCGTTTTCAATTGAGAAAGAAGGTGACATTGTTTGTTTGTTAGGACCATCTGGAATTGGAAAAACTACAATACTCAGAGCTATCGCTGGACTACAAAAAATTAAAAATGGCCATATTAAATTAAAAGGGAAAGTTTTAGCCTCAGATAAAATAAATATTGAGCCTGAAAATAGAAATATATCTTTAGCGTTTCAGGAGAATAGTTTGTTTCCACATTATACTGTGGAAAAAAATATATTATTAGGCGAAGAAAAAAATGCAGATAATAAAGATAAACAAATAAGTTTTAAGGAGATAGTTGATATATTAGATATTTCTCAAATACTAAATCAATATCCTCATCAAATTAGTGCAGGTGAGGCTCAAAGAGCGTCTCTTGCAAGATCACTTTTATCTAAACCAGATCTACTTTTATTGGATGAGCCTCTTTCAAATGTAGATCAAAGTCATAAAGAAGATATTCAAGAAAAGTTAAAAAAAATGCTATCAAAATTAAAAATAACAACAATAATTGTAACACATGACTCTTATGAAGCTTTTTATCTAGGATCAAAATGTGGAATAATCTTAAATAATCAGCTTAAACAGTATGATGATCCTTACAATGTTTATCATCTACCTAATTCTATTGAGGTTGTTAATTTCTTAAATAGAGGAATTTTAATACCCGCTAAAGTAACGAGCCCGAAAAGCTTAGAAAATGAGGAACTAGGTACTATTACTGGAAATTTTGTTAAACCATTTCCATTGGGAGCAGATGTGAAACTTTTAATCCAACCAGAAGATTTAGAGCATGATGATAAAAGTAATCTTCAGTTAGAAGTTGTTGATAGAAAGTTTAGAGGTACAAATTTTATTTACACTTTGAAAACTATCAAAAATTTGCTCATTCCCGTATTTGTTCACTCTCATCATATTCATCAACATGATGTAGAAGAAAAATTTGGAATTAAAAGACCAATACACATAGAGCACTTAGTGTGTTTTTAAATATTATTTGTCACTAACATAAACAGAAACACCTCTAGCGTTGATATCTACATCAAATTTTTTATGAAGAGGAGGGAATGCTCTTTGTGAGCAATCTAATCTATCGCAGGTTCTACATGAAACACCAATTGGTATTTCAGTTTTTTTATCGTTAAGACTCAAGTTCTCAGTGTAAACAAATTCTTTAGCATATTTAGCCTCGCAACCTAAGCCTATTGATAAAATACTTTTTGATTGACCAAATCTTCCAACACCTTTCTCTACAGTTCTTGCAATACAAACATATTTTTCACCATTGGTCATTTTACTTACAGCAGCTTGTATAACACCTGGTCTGGTAAATGCAGAATAAACATTCCATCTAGGACATGCTCCACCATATCTTGGAATTTCAATACCAGATAAAGAAAATCTTTTTGAGATATTTCCAGCAACATCAACTCTTAACATATGAAAAGGAATTCCTGGTAGTTTTGGATCTTGTAAACAAGTTACTCTATGAGCTACTTGTTCAAAGGATGTAGCAAAAGTATTTTGAAGTAATTCTAAATCATATTTCAATTTTTTACATTCAGAATGAAAAAGTTTATACGGCATTAATATAGCTGCTCCACAATAGTTTAACAAAGCTATTTGCGTTAAACTTTTAGATTCTTCAGAGGGAAATTTAAATTCAGATAAATAATCATTAATTATATCTATAGCACCTTCTTGAGCAATCTGCGCAGCTGCATGAAGCTTTTTTGTTTCAAGTGAATTATAATCGCTTAATAAAAGTTCTTTTTTGTTTTTGTTATAAATTTTTGAAAATGGTTTTGACTCCTCAGGTATTACATCTTTAACAGTAATTGAATATTCTGTTTTAAGAAATTCACAAAGAGCAATATATCTTGTACGATTGTTCATTTGTACTCTTTCAAAAACTTTATTTGCAAAATCTTCAAGTTTTGGAAAATAGTTTTTCTTTTCTTGTAAAAAATCTGAAATTACTTCTCCTGGAAAACTAGTTTTTCTACTATCAATAATTTTGCCAGATAAACTTTCGACCTTATTAATCATCTCATGGTCTTTTTCTTTAAATTGGTCTCCAAGTTTTATTAACGCTCTTGCAATTTTAGGATTTGTATTTACGAGATCTTTTACCTCTGGACCCACAATATCTAAATCCTCAAATAATTGGTCGTCTAATAGTTCAGAAATGTCATTAACTAAATTTAAATCAGATTTCTTTGTTAAATCAGAAAGCTCAATCTTCAGTTCTTCGCAAACCTTTAAAAGCAAATCTCCATCAATTTTTCTTTTCCCGCTTTCTATTAAGTTAAGGTAGCTTGCTGATATACCTAATTGCTCAGCCAGCTTATTTGCTTGAAGTCCTAATTGCCTCCTAAAAGACTTTATTTTTGGCCCTATTTTAAGATCTAATTGACTCATATTTTCTATTTGTAAATTTTGTAAATAATTATTTACAATAAATTTCCATATTTTACAAGCTTTTTAGAAAAAAAAGTAGCTTTTGTAAACTTTGTAAATTATAAAGTTTACATGAACGACAAAAACAAGATCAAAAACCAAGATAATAAGGCTCAAAACTACAATAATGAGCCTCAGAATCACGAAAATAGATCAGGCATTTATTTAAGAGATGATCATTGTGATTGGGGTTCAAGCGGTATGAATGAATTTACCAACGAATTTGGTAAAGATAATTAATACCTCTAAGTCTTATAAATCTTACAAAATAGGAATTTAATATGAGCTCGGAAACTAAAGTTTCTTATGAATTAAAAAGGTTTGCTGGAATTAAAAGAGATTACACACCAGAAGAAGTGGAGAGATTAAGGGGCTCAATAAAAATTGAATATTCGATGTGCAAACATCAATCTCAAAAGCTTTGGAGATTATTAAACACAGAACCATATGTTAATACATTAGGTTCTTTATCAGGAAATCACGCAGTGCAACATGCAAAAGCAGGTTTAAAAGCAATCTATTTAAGTGGATGGCAGGTAGCTGCTGACGCAAACAGTGCAGGTGAAATGTATCCTGATCAATCGTTATACCCGTATGACAGTGCTCCTAAATTAGTTGAATCTATGAATAATGCTTTAATAAGAGCAGATCAGATTCAACACATGGAAATAAAAGATGGAGATATGAAATCAAAAGATAGAGTAGATTACATGCTACCAATTATTGCTGATGGTGAGGCAGGTTTTGGTGGACCTTTAAACGTTTTTGAACTAGCTAAAAAATTTATTCGGGCTGGAGCTGCAGGAGTACATTTTGAAGACCAGTTAGCAAGTGAAAAAAAATGTGGTCACATGGGTGGTAAAGTTTTAGTACCTACAGGCACAATGATTAAGAATTTAAAGGCCGCAAGACTTGCTGCAGATATTGCCGATGTTCCATTAATTATTTTAGCTAGAACAGATGCCAATGCTGCAAAAC
>LUMQ01000497.1_pt1 | contig 11419 bp, 9 predicted proteins | sample 729621 | NCBI WGS metagenome assembly LUMQ01 (sample SAMN03860259, study PRJNA289734) | marine metagenome | biome: seawater column; feature: ocean; material: water; isolation source: Red Sea water column Station 12 - depth 25m | place: Saudi Arabia: Red Sea | collected 2011-10-15 | depth 25 m | reverse complement strand
GCCGGAACCATGCCCCAGGCCGAGGCGAATCGGAACATGCTCCTGCCTCAGAACGTTGCTGGCTGCAGCGCGATCAAAGGCCACGGGTTGACCGGCCGCCATCAGTTGATGGGGACCAATCCAAAGAGCAACCGCATCCGGATCGAAGGACACACCGGAGCGGCCTGCTGCCGCCACGATCCGCCCCCAGTTCGGATCCCCACCATGGACCGCTGTCTTCACCAGAGACGAACCACAGACCGTGCGCGCCACCTGCAATGCCGCGGCCTCGTCAACGGCACCCTCCACCTTCACGTCGATCAGACAGGTCGCCCCTTCGCCATCCCGGGCAATGGCCTGAGCCAGCTGCTGCATGGCCTGGGTGAGGCCCTGTTCCAGAACGGCATGGTGCTGTTGGGCCAGCGCTGGGCCTGCCGCGAAGGCCAGAACGGTGTCGTTGGTGCTGGTGTCTCCATCCACGGTGATGGCGTTGAAGGAACGCTGCACCGCACGTCGCACCATCCCCTGCCAAACGCCGGGGTCGATGCCGGCATCACAACTGAAAAAGCCGAGCATCGTGGCCATGTCGGGGTGAATCATTCCCGAGCCTTTGGCCAGCCAACCCGGCCAGAAGGGTGGGCATCGGAATCGGCACACCAATCACTCCGGTGGAACAGATCAACACCGACTCCGCATCGACGCCGAGCTGATCGGCCAGCACCTGAGTGGCGCGCTGACTGTCGACCAGACCGCGATCGCCAGTGCAGGCATTGGCCTGACCGGAGTTGATCAACACGGCACGGGCCTGGCCGGCAGCACTGACGAGGCGATCGCGGCAGAGATCAACACAGGCCGCCCGCACCACGGAGGTGGTGAAGGTGCCGGCACAAACCGCCGCCTCCGGGGCCAGAACCAGTGCCAAATCAGGCTTACCCGAAGGCTTCAGGCCGGCAACGATGCCAGCGGCCTGGAACCCATTCGGTGCCGTCACACCACCCTGGATCGGTTGCCAAGAAGAAGCCATCGCCACCGATGATCCGCCGCGAGACACTGGGTGCATCCTGCTCCGACACCATGGCGCCTGGCGAGCCGTTCTCGCAACGACGCATCGGACTCACGGGCGGGATTGCAAGCGGCAAGAGCAGCGTGGGCCATTGGCTGGCGCAGCAAGGTCTGCCGGTGTTGGATGCGGATCAATTCGCCCGAGAGGCCCTCGCACCCGGTCGCCCGGCCACGACCAGCGTGATGCAGCGGTACGGCGCTGGAGTCCAGGCTGAAGGGGGCGCAGCCGTCGACCGCGCTGCCCTGGGTCGGATCGTGTTCCAGGACCCCGCGGAACGGCGGTGGCTCGAGCAACTGGTTCACCCGATCGTGCGGGAGCGCTTCGACCAAGAACTCAGCCTCCATGCCAAGGCACCAGCCGTTGTGCTGATGATTCCGCTGTTGTTCGAAGCGGGGCTGGAGTCGCTCTGCAGCGAAATCTGGCTGGTCGACAGCCCTGACGCCGCTCAAGCCCGCATTGCCGCCCAATGGCCCCTGAGCCGCAAACGTGGCTTGGCAGATCACGTTCTTGCCAATCGAGGCCAACCCGGCGCATGGCAGGCCCAAGCCTTGGGTCTGCTCAACACAACGGGGGCAGCAGATCCCGGTTAGCCGTTCCTCCCGAAGTCGGCACGGAACCACTTGGTGATCACCCATTTGTGGCCCGCCTCCACCGGCAAGGCCTCATGCAGCGTGAAGGGGTTGGGAGTGCCATCGGCCTGGAGGTTGTTCCAGGCCAACGCCATTCCAGGCACAGGCGTGAACGAGCGCCCCAGGCGGCGGAACAACGTCTCTCCACCCCGCTCCACAGGGTTGAGATAAACCATCACCGTCCACGTGCGTTGCCCGCCACTGTCGGTGTGGGTGGCGTATTCCTCCGTCCCCGGCGTAAACCAATCCGTGTGTTCCTTGAAGTATTCGCCGGGGTCGTAGCGCTGCCCCTGAATCGGTTCCGAGAGGCGCGGATCCACGCCGAACAAGGCCGCAAAGCGCTGATCAAGGCTCGCCGCCAGCTGGGGATGGTTTTGGCGCAAATGACAGGTGCGACTGGTGCGGTAATCGCTGCTGCCGCGGGTCACCGTTGACGGCTGCAGTGACGCGTTGATGGCGTCGATCACCTGCTCGCATTCCTCGTGGCTGAGCAGCCCTGGCAGCTCATAGACCTGGGCCAGCGACGTATCCAACCGCCAGGCGCGAGGCCGGTGCTCTGGCCGGGTGAGGGGGGCCTCGAACCAGGCGAGCCAATCGGGCGATGGTGGGTTCGTGGTTGTAAGCCCAAGGGACGACGAATCGAGAACTGCCGCAATCGCCTCTTGCGCAAACCCCTGGTCGAGGGCCCGCTGCATCAAGCCTTCAGGATCACAGCCGCGATCCCGGTTCTGCAGCAGCCATTCCTTCCAGGCATCGGGAATGGCTGCCGCTCCGCTCATCAACCCTTGAGCTTCTTGCTCAGAATCTGGTTGGCGAGCTTGGGATCCGCCTTACCGCCGGTCTTCTTCATCAACTGTCCAACGAAGAAGCCCTGCAGCTTGGTCTTGCCGCCGCGGAAGGCCTCCACCTCATCGGGGTGGGCCCCCAACAGCTCATCAACGATGGCTTCGATCGCCGCCGGATCGCTGATCATGCCGAGGCCGCGCTCGTCGACGATCGCCTTGGGTGAGCCGCCTTTCTCAAGCAGCTCCGGAAGGATCTCCTTGGCGATCTTGCCGCTGATCTTGCCGCCATCGATCAGTTGGACCATCTCGGCCAACTGCTCCGGCCGGAAGGGCAGTTCGGCATAGCTGAGCCGATTGCTGTTCACGTGGGCGGCGATGTCGCCGGTAATCCAGTTCGCCGCAAGCTTGGCGTCAGCGCCGGCACCCACCACGGCCTCGAAATAGTCGGCCATCGGCCGCTCATCGGTGAGCACCCGTGCGTCGTACTGGGAGAGACCCAGCTCATCGGCATAGCGATGCCGCTTGGCCGCCGGCAGCTCAGGCAATTCAGCGCGCCAGGACTCCCGCTGATCCGCGCTCACCTCAATCGGGCCGAGGTCGGGATCCGGGAAGTAGCGGTAATCGCTGGCGCCTTCCTTGCTGCGCATGCTCTTGGTGAGCTGCTTGCCCTCATCCCAGAGGCGGGTCTCCTGAACGATCGGCTCACCGGTTTCGTAGGCCTTGATCTGACGCTTGATCTCGTACTCGCAGGCCTTTTGGATGGCCGAGAACGAGTTCATGTTCTTGATCTCCACCTTCGTGCCGAAGGGCGCATCCGGCCCCCGTCGCACGGAGATGTTGACGTCGCAACGCAGGGATCCCTCCTGCATGTTGCCGTCACTCACCCCCAGATACCGCATGATCCGGCGGATCTCCGAGGCGTACTCCGCCGCTTCACGGCCGGTGCGCAGGTCCGGCTTGCTGACGATTTCCGCCAAGGCCACACCGGCCCGGTTGTAGTCCACGAGCGAATGGGTGGAACCCGCCAGGCGGTCACTGCCGGCATGCACCAACTTGCCGGCGTCCTCCTCCATGTGCAGTCGTTCGATGCCGATTTTCTTGAGATAGGTGTCCTTTCCCTTCTCCGCCACTTCCACCTCGATCCAGCCCTCCTCGGCGATCGGCTGGTCGTACTGGGAGATCTGGTAGTTCTTCGGCAGATCGGGGTAGAAGTACTGCTTGCGGTCGAACTTGCTGTGTTCGGCGATGTTGAGGTTCAGCGCCATCGCTGCCTTCACGGCGTACTCGAGCACCTTCTGGTTCAGCACCGGCAATGTGCCGGGCAGACCGCACACCACCGGGTCGATGTGGGTGTTGGGGTCATCACCAAAGGTGGTGGACGCCGCCGTGAAAATTTTGCTGTCCGTTCCCAGCTGCACGTGGGTCTCGAGACCGATCACGGCCTCCCAGGCCGGTTGGGTTGCTGCGTCGGCCATGCGCCCGTGATGTGAAGCAGATTCCGGGATCCTATGGAATCAGGATGAAGCCCTCTCCTGACACCATGACCAGCAAGGGCCTTTCTTGCGCATGACTGCCGCCTCTGCCTCAGCCGTCTGTGTTTTGGGCGGGGGACTGATGGGCTTAGCCGTTGCCCATCAGCTGGCCCGTCGCGATCAGAGCGTGACCGTGATCAGCCGCCGCCGCAGCGAAGCGGCAGGCTTTGTGGCTGCAGGGATGCTGGCGCCCCATGCCGAAGGCTTGAGCGGCAACCTGTTGGAGCTGGGTCAAGCCAGCCTCGCGCTGATCCCCCGCTGGGTGGCGCAGATCGAGGCGGACAGCGGCCTGAGCTGCGGCCTGCGCACCAGCGGCATCGTGGTGCCGTTCCGAACAGCGACCGAGCGGGACGCTTACCCCACCGCCAGCCTTGGGCAAACCCTGGACCGCACCGGCCTTGAGCGGGAAGTCCCAGGCTTGGGGCCGGAGTGGAGCACCGGGCTGCTGTTCGAGCAGGACGGCCAGATCGACAACCGCAGGCAGTTGATGCGGGCCCTGGAGCGGGCCTGCGTGTCCCTGGGCGTGCGGTTCATGGAAGGGGCCGAAGTGCTTGATCTGGAGCGGGAGTCCGCCGGACAGCTCTGCGGCATCCATCTGCGCAGCGCCGAAGGAGAACAGCAGCAACTGCGCTGCCAGCAAGCGGTGCTCTGCAGTGGCGCCTGGAGCCAACAACTGGTGCCGCAACTGCCCGTGTTCCCGGTGAAAGGGCAGATGCTGTCGCTGCAGGGTCCGCGGGAGGCACTGAAGCGGGTGATCTTCGGCCCCGGCACCTATCTGGTTCCACGCGAAGACGGATTGATCGTGGTGGGGGCCACCAGCGAACGGGACGCCGGATTTGCCGAAGGCCTCACCCCCGATGGCCAGAAACAACTGCAGGCGGGCATCGCCAGCCTGCTGCCAACAGCGGCCAACTGGCCCCCGATGGAGCGTTGGTGGGGGTTCCGGCCCTGCACGCCCGATGAAGGCCCCTTGCTCGGCCCTGGTCCGCTACCTGGTTTATGGCTGGCCTGTGGGCATCACCGCAATGGCGTTCTGCTTGCCGCCATCACGGCTGAGCTCACGGCCGGCGGCGTCATGAAAAAAGCCCCCAACGCCGCCGAAGAGGCGTTGTTGGGGGCATTCCGCTGGAACCGGTTCGAAAACTGAGCGATCAGCCTTCGACGCGCCACTCCTGATCGGAAGGAGACCAGTCGTTCAGCTCAGAGGCTTCAAACCAGAGGCCGATCTCGAAGGCAGCGGTTTCCGCAGCATCGGAACCGTGGATGACGTTGCGGCCGATGTTGACGGCCAGATCGCCACGAATGGTGCCGGGCTCAGCCTCGAGGGGCTTGGTGGCACCGATCAGCTTGCGGGCACTGGCGATCACACCATCGCCTTCCCAGACCATGGCCACCACGGGGCCGGAGGTGATGAAGTCGACCAGACCAGCAAAGAAGGGACGCTCCTTGTGGACGCCGTAGTGCTGCTCAGCCAGGGCGCGGCTGGGGGTGATCTGCTTCAGACCCACCAGCTTGAAGCCCTTGCGCTCAAAGCGGCCGAGGATCTCGCCCACCAGGCCGCGCTGGACGCCGTCGGGCTTGATGGCGATGAACGTGCGTTCGGCCATGGATTGGTGTGAATAAAAAGCGCCGCCATCGTCAGTGCTGGCCACCCCGCTTGGCAAGCACAGGCCTTGGGCAGCGCAGGGAATGTCCCTAGATTCCGGCCATCCACTTCAAGCAGACGCAGGTGTCAGACAGCGAACACTGGTCGATTCAGGACAGTGCTGCGCTGTACGGCCTCGACCGCTGGGGCGATCCGTATTTCTCCATCAATGGGCGCGGCCACATCAGCGTTCAACCCCAAGGGGATCGCGGCGGCAGCCTGGACCTGGTGGATCTGGTGTCGGAGCTGAAAAGCCGCAACCTGGCGCTGCCGTTGCTGATTCGCTTCGACGACATCCTCGAAGACCGTTTGGAGCGGCTCCACGCCGCCTTTGAACGCGCCATCGCGCAGTACAGCTACCCCGGCCGGTACCAGGGCGTCTTCCCGGTGAAGTGCAACCAGCAACGCCACGTGGTGGAGGAGTTGGTGAGCTGCGGCAAGCGCTGGAACTTCGGGCTGGAAGCAGGAAGCAAAGCGGAACTGCTGATCGCCCTCTCGCTGCTGGACGACCCCGAGGCGTTGTTGATCTGCAACGGCTACAAGGATCGGCTCTACATCGAGACAGCGATCCTGGCGCGACGTCTTGGACGGCAACCGGTGGTGGTGATTGAACAGCCGGACGAAGTCGACCGGATTATCGAAGCGAGCAAAAGCCTGGGAGCAGCGCCCTACATCGGTGTGCGGGCCAAGCTCTCCAGCCGCAGCACGGGGCGTTGGGGCAGCTCCGTCGGCGACAAGGCCAAATTCGGCCTTTCGATTCCCGAGTTGCTGGCCACAGTGGAGCGGCTGCGGGAGAACAACCTGCTCCCCGATCTGCGCCTGCTGCACTTCCACATCGGCAGCCAGATCAACGACATCGCCGTGCTCAAGGACGCCCTCCAGGAGGCGGGGCAGATCTATGTGGAGCTCACCCGACTGGGGGCTCCGATGGGGTTCCTGGATGTGGGTGGTGGACTCGGCATCGACTACGACGGCAGCCGCACCGCATCAGCAGCATCCACGAACTACTCGCTGCAGAACTACGCCAACGACGTTGTGGCCACGGTGCGGGAATGCTGCGAACCCAATGGTGTGGCCGTACCCACGCTGGTGAGCGAAAGCGGCCGCGCCATTGCCAGTCATTTCTCCCTGCTGGTGTTCGACGTGCTGGGCAGCAGCGCACTGCCGGCATCGGTTCCCAAGGCCAGCGGAGATGAACCACTCACCGTTCGCAACCTGCGGGACACCCTCGCCACGATTCAGGAGTTATCGGCGACGGCGGATGCGCAATTGGTGCGTCTGCAGGAAGCCTGGAACGACGCCTTGAAGTTCAAGCAGGATGCGCTGGCCGCATTCCGGCTCGGGTACATGGGGCTGCCCGACCGCGCCACCGCTGAACAACTGACGTGGGCCTGTGCTGATGCGATTGCGCAGCGACTGCCCAAGGATCAAGCCATCCCGGAAGAGCTCGCAGCCCTCAACAAGGCATTGGCGGGAACGTATTACGCCAACCTGTCGATCTTCCGCTCAGCACCCGACACCTGGGCCATCGACCAGCTGTTTCCAGTGGTGCCCATCCAGCAGCTGGATCAACGACCGACCCGACTGGCCAACCTCGCCGATCTCACCTGTGATTCCGATGGTCGTCTGGATCGCTTCATCGGAGATGGACAACCCAAACAGCTGCTGGAGCTGCACGAACTCGACGACAACAACCCCTATCTGATCGGCCTGTTCCTGAGCGGTGCCTATCAGGAGGTGATGGGCAATCTGCACAACCTGTTCGGCACCACCAACGCCGTGCACATTCGCCTCAGCCCCGGCGGTAGCTATCGCATTGACCACGTCGTGCGGGGTGACACCAATGCCGATGTGCTGGAGGCCATGGAGCACGACCCCCGTGCCTTGCTGGAGCGGTTGCGGGTGGCAGCGGAAGCGGCCATCAACAACGGCCAGCTGCGCATCGACGAGTCACGCCGGCTGCTGGATCACCTCGAAAGCAGCCTGCGACAGACCACCTACCTTCAGGACTGAGCCAACGCTGCCGCCAGCTCAGAGCGAGCGGACTCAAGAGCAGCAGGGAGGGCAGCACCATCGCGTCCCCCGGCCTGGGCCAGGTTCGGGCGTCCACCGCCGCCACCGCCGCACTGTTTGGCAATGCCGCCGATGAACTTGCCGGCCTGGAGCTTGGCAGCGATCACCTGCTTGCCGAAGGCCGCCACCAGGATCACCTTGCCCATGTCGCCAGGATCCGGCAGACCGCCGATCACCACGGCCGCACCATCCCCCAGCTGATCCGCCAGGCTCTGGGCTGCACCCTGCAAACCAGCGCCATCCACGCCGTCGAGGCGTTCCACCAGCAGTTGGAAGTCGCCCACGGCCTCGGCCTTGGCGGCCAGAGCGCCGGCTTTCGCCACCGCCAGTTCCGCCTGAGCCGCGGCCAGCGCCTTGCCGGTGGCCTTGAGCTCCTCCTGAAGGGCCGCCACACGATCCACGATCTCGGCCGGCTGGGCCTTGAAGCGATCCCCCAGCTGCTTCACCACTGCATCGCGCTCGTTCAGATACGCGAGCACAGCGGGACCAGCGACGGCTTCAATCCGGCGGATACCGGCCGCAACGCCACTTTCCGCCACGATCTTGAACAGGCCGATCTCAGCGGTGTTGGCCACGTGGGTGCCGCCGCAGAGCTCCATCGACACACCGGGCACGTCGACCACCCGCACCACATCGGCGTACTTCTCACCGAACATCGCCACGGCACCGGCCGCCTTGGCCTGATCGATCGCCATCTCCTGCACCTGCAGCGCATGGGCCTCGTTGATCCAACCGTTGATCAGGGTTTCAACCTGCTGCAACTGATCCGCCGTCACCGCCGTGGGGCAGTGGAAGTCGAAGCGCAGGCGATCGAAATCCACCAGTGATCCGGCCTGGCCGATGCCTGGATCCACCACCTGCTTGAGCGCTGCCTGCAGCAGGTGGGTGGCCGTGTGATTCGCCTGGGCCCGACGCCGGCAGGCACGATCCACCTGGGCCTTCACGGTGTCGCCCAAGGCGAGCTCGCCGCGTTCCACCCGCCCGGCATGGACGAAGACATCGCGGCTGCGGCTCACCGACTCAATCCGAACAATCAGATCGCTGCCCGCAAGCACGCCGCGATCGCCCACCTGACCGCCGCCTTCTCCATAGAACGGCGTGGTGTCGAGCACCACCTGAACCGCATCGCCCGCCTTGGCGGTGCTGGCTGGTTCACCGTTCACCACCAACGCCTGCACACAGGAGGCGTGATCGAGGGCTTCATAGCCCTCGAAACAGGTGGCCGCCTGATCCGCCACCACCTGGTCGATCGCATCCTGCAGGGTGAGATCGATGCTCACCGCGGCCGCCTTGGCCCGCTGGCGCTGTTCCTCCATCGCCGCCTCGAACCCATCGAGGTCAACGGCCAGGCCCTGCTCCTCAGCGATCTCCTGGGTGAGCTCCAGCGGGAAGCCATAGGTGTCGTACAGCTCAAAGGCCTGGGCACCGCTGATCTGGGTGGGCTTGGAGGCCAGCACCTCCGCCAGCAACTTCTCGCCGCGCTCAAGGGTCTCAAGGAAGCGGGCTTCCTCCCGCTGGAGCTCGGCCAGGATCACCTCCTGGCGCTCGATCACGCTGGGGTGGGCCCCCTTCAGCAGGGCAATCGCCGCCTCGCCCATGGTGACGAGGAAGGGTTTGTCGATGCCCAGCAGGCGGCCATGGCGCACCACCCGGCGCAGCAGACGCCGCAGGATGTAGCCGCGGCCCAGGTTGCTGGCGGTGACGCCATCGCAGATCAGCTGCGTCACCGCACGGCTGTGGTCGCCGATCACCTTCAACGACGTCTTGCCCTTGTCGTTGAGCTGGTGGTAGTCGACCCCCGCCAGATCGGCGGCCGCTTGGATCAGCGGAAAGATCAGATCGGTTTCGTAGTTGTTGGGAACCTTCTGCAGGATCTGGGCCATCCGCTCAAGGCCCATGCCGGTGTCGATGTTGCGGTTGGCCAGCGGCGTGAGGGTGCCCTCCGCGTCGCGGTTGTACTGCATGAACACCAAGTTGTAGAACTCGATGAAACGGTCGTCGTCCTCGAGATCGATGCCCTCATCCCCGAGCTCGGGTTTGAAGTCGTAATAGATCTCCGAGCAGGGGCCACAGGGGCCGGTGGGGCCGGAGGCCCAGAAGTTGTCGGCCTCATCCATGCGGATGATCCGCTTGGGGTTCACCCCCACCACATCGCGCCAGATCTGCTCGGCTTCGTCGTCTTCCCGGAAGACGCTCACCACCAGGTTCTTGGGGTCGATGCCGTAAACGCCGGTGCTGAGCTCCCAGGCCCACTCAATCGCCTGCTGCTTGAAGTAATCCCCAAACGAGAAGTTGCCGAGCATCTCGAAAAAGGTGTGATGCCGGGCCGTGCGCCCCACGTTCTCGATGTCGTTGGTGCGGATGCACTTCTGCGAACTGGTGGCCCGGGGCGCGGGTCGCTCCTGCTGGCCCAGAAAAACCGGCTTGAACGGCAGCATTCCCGCAATGGTGAGCAGCACCGTTGGGTCTTCGGGAATCAATGAGGCGCTGGCCATCCGCTTGTGGCCGCGCTCGGCATAGAAGTTGAGAAAAGCCTCACGGATCTCCTCCCCACTGCGCGGTGCAGACGCTGCAGAAGACGACGATGCGGCGGCAACCATGACAGGAAAGGGGGATCCTGCCGTCATGATCGCCTTTGAACCGCCGGCGCCCGTGGCCGTTCCACCCAGTGATCCCGAGATTCGCCAGCGACTGCGGCTGCAGTCGATCGGTTGGGCGCTGGCTGCCGGCATCAGCGCCGGGCTGCTGAGCTTGCCCTGGGGTCTGGAAGCTGCGGTGCGTTCGGGCGGTTGTGGCCTCTTTTACGGCCTGCTGGCCTTCCACCTGCAACGGGTGGACCCTGATGACGGGCATTTGCAGGCGGGTCTGGTGGGGGCGGTCTGCGGGTTGCGCAGCCTCGGCATGCCCCTACCCCTTGACAACTGGCAGGTCGATGGCCTGGCATCATTACTACTGGAGCTACTTCAGGCCTGGCTGCCGTTGATCGGCAGTGCTCTCCTGCTCCACGGCACCCTCCGCTTCCTGCCCGCGTCGCGGCCATGAGCCTGCTGCACGCCACCTGGCTTCCCGCCATCCGCACCTCCAGCAGTTCCGGTCAACCGGCACTGCTCGTTTGGGCTGACACCTGGCGGGTGGCCACACCGGAAGGCCCCGGCCTCACCCCCGCGCTGCACCCCTTCACCCTCAGCCATGACGACCTCAGGGCCTGGCTGAGCGAACGCGACCTTTTGCCGGGCGGCTGCATTGATGCCACGGCCTGTCTCACCCTGCCGAGCCGCACGGTGAAGCCGCGCAAAAGCCGCAGCAAAAAAGAGGAGCCAACACCGGAACCACCGGGCTGGACCGGGCTACCGATGCAGGCCGGCGAACCGATCCCCAAGCAAACCGAATGGTGGCCCTGGCAGGTGCAAGGGCTCGCGGTGGAACCATCGGCGGCCACGGAGTGGCTGTCCCGATTGCCCCTCTCCGGCACCAATCCAGACCTGGCTGACGAACTGCGCTGGTGGAGCCATCTGCAGCGCTGGGCCCTGAGCCTGGTGGCCCGGGGCCGCTGGATTCCCCAGATGGAGCTCAGCAAAGGGGAGGGCTATCCGCATCGGGCCCGCTGGGTGCCGCTGCTCAACCGGGAAGAAGACCGGCGCCGACTGGAGGATCTGGCGGCCAGCCTGCCCCTGGTGGCCACCTGCGCCTTGCCCTGGCGTGAACCCCTGGGG
>LUMQ01000390.1_pt1 | contig 11440 bp, 7 predicted proteins | sample 729621 | NCBI WGS metagenome assembly LUMQ01 (sample SAMN03860259, study PRJNA289734) | marine metagenome | biome: seawater column; feature: ocean; material: water; isolation source: Red Sea water column Station 12 - depth 25m | place: Saudi Arabia: Red Sea | collected 2011-10-15 | depth 25 m | reverse complement strand
AGGTCCAGGTAGAGGTTCTGGTGCGGGATCTTTAGTAGCCTACTCACTGACAATAACTGATTTAGATCCGATCAGATATTCCTTACTGTTTGAACGTTTTTTGAATCCAGACAGAGTTTCAATGCCAGACTTTGACATTGATTTTTGTATGGATCGGAGAGAGGAGGTTATACGATACGTTCAAGAAAAATATGGCTATGATCGCGTGGGTCAAATAATTACCTTCGGCGCTTTATTATCAAAAGCTGCTATTCGAGATATTGGTCGTGTCTTGCAGATGCCATATGGACAGGTAGATCGTCTTGCAAAGATGATCCCAGTTGAAGGTGTAAAGCCTGTATCGATAGAGAAAGCAATTGAAGAAGAGCCAAGACTCAAAGAAGAGGCGAGAAATGAGGAAGTTGTCGAAAGGCTTCTCAATTACGGAAAAGAAGTCGAGGGTTTACTTAGAAATGCAGCCACTCATGCCGCTGGTGTTGTAATAGGTGACCGTCCGTTAGATTCATTAGTTCCATTATATAAAGATCAAAAATCGGACATGCCGGCTACTCAATATAATATGAAATGGGTTGAGCAATCGGGATTGGTCAAATTTGATTTTTTGGGCTTGAAAACGTTAACAGTTATTCAAAATGCTGTGGAGCTAATTTTAAAATCTGGACGTGCTCTTCATGTAAACGCTGACGGGCAAGAACTTTATGTCCCACAAAGTGGTGCTGAAAATGAAATAAATGCTATTCCTTTGGACGATGAAGCCACTTATCAGCTTTATTCGTCGGCTAAAACCTATGCTGTTTTTCAGGTTGAAAGTCAGGGTATGATGGATGCGCTCAAGCGTATGAAACCCACCTGCATTGAAGATATTGTGGCTTTGGTTGCCTTATATCGCCCAGGGCCCATGGAAAATATCCCTGCCTATTGTGAAGTTAAAAATGGCTTGAAGGAGCGCACGTCAATACACCCTTTGATTGATGATATATTAGAAGAAACTCAAGGCATAATTGTGTACCAAGAGCAGGTTATGCAAATCGCTCAGGTTATGGCTGGTTATAGTTTGGGAGAAGCAGACTTACTTCGAAGAGCGATGGGTAAAAAAATAAAGGAAGCGATGGATGCGGAGCGCCCAAAATTTGAAAAAGGTTCTGCTGAAAATGGAGTTGATACAAAAAAAGCCTCTGAGATTTTTGATTTACTGGAAAAATTTGCAAACTATGGATTTAATAAATCACACGCAGCAGCTTATGCAGTGGTTAGCTATCAAACTGCGTGGTTGAAAACTAATCACCCTCTAGAATTTATGGCTGGGGTAATGAATTGCGATATTCATTTGACAGAAAAACTCGCAACGTATTTTGAGAAGGTTGTTAAAAAAGAACTAGAACTCCCATATGTGGCTCCTTGTATAAACAAATCCTTTGCGACATTTTCAGTTGTTGATGGGTCTTTGGTTTACGGCTTGGGCGCACTAAAGAATGTTGGGATTGAGGCTATGCAACTGATCGTAGAGGCTAGAAATTCAACTCCTTTTTCAACCCTTTTTGATTTTGCTAGAAGAGTGGATCTAAAACGAATAGGCAAAAGACCTTTAGAAATGCTGGTTAGAGCTGGTGCTTTTGATGAACTGGATAATAATAGGAAAAGAGTCTTTGAATCTCTTGAGGATTTAGTTAACTACTCTGTGGCTGTCCATGAACAAAAATCTTCAAACCAGGTTTCGCTTTTTGGAGAAACTGGGGATGACTTACCAGAGCCTCGGATCAAAGACTTTCAAGACTGGCTTCCTGCTGAACGACTGGCTGAGGAATATATAGCTATTGGTTTTTATCTATCTGACCATCCACTAGGTGATTATGCTACTGCTTTAAAACGCAATGGAGTTTTGACCTTAGATGAAGTAGTTAGAAAAGCTAAGGCAGGCCCTTTTGTTGCTAAAATGGCAGGAGTAGTAGCCAATCGGCAGGAACGAAAATCAGCGCGAGGCAACCGTTTTGCGTTCCTACAACTCAGTGATAAAACAGGGTCTTATGAGGCTACACTATTCTCAGAAGTTTTGGAGAAATCCAGAGAATATTTAGAAACTGGTTCCAAGGTTCTACTAACAGCAGAAGCTTCTCTGGAGTCCGATCAAATCAAGTTGTTGGCTAGATCAATTAGTCCCTTGGATGCCGGTATTTCAAATGTTGATGCAGAAGGAATGCGAATATTTGTAAATGATGAGAACGCTATAAGTTCAGTTGCTTCTGTTTTAGATCAATCTAAAGATCAAGTTAAACTTGGAGCTAAAGGTCCGATATATTTACGACTTATAAATTCCTCCTTGCCTGGAGAAGTTGAAATTGATTTAGGCGAAAGCTTTCCTATAAACCCACAAATCCGAGGAGCAATTAAAAGCTTGAATGGAGTTGTTGAGGTCGAGGAAATGTAGAAATAATCTTTTTACATAGTTAAAACTTTCCACCTATAAAATTTCTGCTAAGTGTTGAGCCGTAAGGGACTAAACATGAGCGATGAATTTAAAATTTCTTTGGCCCAACTTAACGCAACTGTTGGAGACCTAAGCGGAAATACTCAGAAAGTCATGGAAGCGTGGGAAATAGCGCGTGATCAGCGCAGTGACCTGATCGCTTTCCCAGAACTGTTTATAACTGGATATAATCCGCAAGATTTAATTTTAAAAACTGCTTTTCAGAAAGCTGCTACTAGTTCCATTGACCAAATAGCTAAAGCCTGTGCGCAGGGTCCCGCAATTGCTATCGGTGGTCCATTTTATGACGAGAATAAACTCTATAATTCCTATTACATTTTGGCGGATGGAAAAATACAGGCTGTTATTAAAAAACATCATCTTCCGAATGAAGAAGTATTTGACGAGGTGCGTTTGTTTTCATCAGGAAACGTTGATGGACCATTTCAGATTGGGAAAATGCGAATAGGAAGTCCAATTTGTGAAGATGCATGGCATACGGATATAGTAGAAACACTTGCAGAAACTGGAGCTCAAACTCTCTTGGTTCCAAATGGAAGTCCATACTACAGGGGAAAAACCGAAATTAGACAGAATGTAATGGTCTCGAGGGTAATAGAGAGTGGATTGCCTTTAGTTTATCTAAACCTTGTGGGAGGACAAGATGATCAGGTTTTTGATGGTGGATCTTTTGTTTTAAATCCAGGTGGAGAACTTGTATTGCAGTTGCCGCAATTTGAGGAAAGTATTGCTACTTGTGTTTTTAGAAAATCAGCGGAAGGTTGGTTAGCCGATACGGGGAAGAAGTCACGCATTTTAGATGCTATGGAGTCAGACTATTTCGCTATGGTTATCGGATTAAGGGATTATTGCAGAAAAGCAGGTTTTGAGCAGGTTGTTTTAGGGCTGTCCGGTGGTGTCGATAGTGCTCTCGTAGCAACTATAGCTGCCGATGCGTTAGGTCCGGAAGCTGTGAGAGCTGTTATGCTACCATCTGAATATACGAGTGAAACCTCACTTGAGGATGCTTTAGAATTAGCAAAAAATTTAAAATGTCGATACGATTATCTTTCGATAGAGGATAGTCGTTTGGCTATATCAAATACTCTTTCAGATCTTTTTAAGGGCACAAAACCTGATTTAACGGAGGAAAATATTCAATCTCGGTTGAGAGGTGTTTTGTTAATGGCGATATCCAATAAATTTGGGGAGATGCTCTTAACAACGGGTAATAAATCAGAAGTTTCGGTTGGCTACGCTACAATCTATGGAGATATGGCCGGTGGTTATAATCCAATAAAAGATCTCTACAAAACTCGAGTATTTGACATATGTAGATGGCGAAATGAAAATGAAAGGCCTTGGATGAAAGCCACTGGGACAAATATCATTCCAATTAACATAATTGAAAAACCGCCTAGTGCTGAATTGCGTCCCGACCAAAAAGATAGCGATAGTTTGCCAGATTATTTTGTTTTGGATGGGATACTTAAAATTCTCGTTGATGAGGATGGAACAATTAAAGATTGCATAGATGAGGGATACAGTGAAGAGGATGCAAAACGTATCCAAAAGCTTTTATTTATAAATGAGTACAAACGCTATCAGTCCGCTCCAGGAACCAGATTGAGCAAGCGTGCTTTCTGGCTTGATAGGCGTTATCCGATTGTGAACCGGTGGAACGAATAATGAAACTTTAAAATTTTAATCTTCATTATGCGATACTAAAATATGCCAGCTTTATGCAGAAAATGTTTCAATACTTTCAGTGAAAAAGGGCGATGTCCAATTTGCCGTTCACCTTTAGTTGTATCCCATAATGAATTGTTTGATCTCAATATTGCCCATATGGATTGCGATGCTTTCTATGCAAGTGTTGAAAAGCGAGATAACCCAGATTTAGCAGACAAACCTGTAATTATTGGAGGTGGGAAACGCGGTGTTGTTTCGACGGCTTGCTATATAGCAAGAATACGTGGTGTGAAGTCAGCAATGCCAATGTTTAAAGCTTTAGAAAAGTGTCCAGACGCAGTTGTCATCAGGCCACGGATGAAAGTTTATGCTGCAATAAGCCAACAGATCCGGGAAATGATGAATGATATCACGCCCTTAGTCGAACCTTTATCGCTTGATGAAGCTTTCATGGATTTATCTGGCACTCGTAAATTACACGGTGTTCCACCAGCTGTAATGCTTGCAAAATTGATGGAGCGGATAACCTGTAACTTGGGATTAACAGGATCGATTGGGCTTTCGCATAATAAATTTTTGGCTAAGGTAGCTTCTGATCAAAACAAACCAAATGGTTTTTCAATAATTGGTAAACAGGAAACTAGCAGCTTTTTAAAGGATCAATCCGTTCGTTTGATTTGGGGAGTGGGTGCCTCAACCCAAAAATCATTAGAAAAATCTGGTATCAGGACTTTTTCTGATTTGTTGAGATGGGATAGAAAAGATCTAGCAAACAAATTTGGAGCTATGGGCGAGCGTTTGTGGTTTTTAGCAAGGGGACAAGACAGTCGGCTGGTTTCAAATAACGATCGAATAAAGTCTATTTCTAATGAAACAACTTTATCTGAAAATACGAGTGAGTTACGCATTCTAGAGGTTCACTTATGGAGACTTTGTGAGAAAGTTTCATCAAGGGCCAAGTCCAAAGGTCTAGCTGGTTCAGTCGCAATTCTAAAACTAAAGACATCAAACCATAAACTAATAACAAGACGAGTAACTTTGCGAGATCCAACAAATTTGGCAGATGCTCTCTTCCGTATGATTTTTCCGTTAATGAAGGCATCGATTTCAAATGGTCCTTTTAGACTAGTAGGAGCAGGTTTATCTGGTCTCTGCTTGGCAAGCCAAGCAGAGCGTGAACCAGAGCTGCTAGATGGAGGTGCAACTAATCGAATTAAAGTTGAGCGAGTAACAGATCAAATTAGAGAGAAATATGGAGAGGAAGCGGTCATAAAAGGCAGATCGCTTCTTTGATTATTCAGCGGCAATTTTATTTGATTTGTAAATGATTGATGAAATTTGAATAAGCGCTGGGAATAGTTTTGATTTTAATTCTTCAAGACCTGAATGTGGCTGTATTTGCTCTTCATCCATGTATAACGAGCGATCTATTTCGAGTTGAAGAGCATGGATCCGTTCTTTAACTTTACCATGGTGTTTAGTTATAAATGCTCCAGCGAAAGGTGTGTTTTTTGCAACTCGGAAATTATGCTGTTTCAAGATTGAAATAACACGATTTGTGAACTCAGGGTCACTCGACATCCCAAACCTGTCTCCCACAACAATTTCTGGGCTCTTCAAAATTGATGACTGCGTTGATACCGCCTCATGTGGCATTGAATGCATATCTATCAGTAAACTTTGACCAAAAATAGATTGGGCTCTTTTTAAAAGTTTCGATAAATCAGTGTGATAAGGCTCCCAATAGTGTTCAATCCTTGCTTTTGCCTGTTCTAAGTTAAGTTTGCCACGGTATATTGATTTTCCATGGGAAACAACTCTTGGTATCACTCCCAGTCCAGATGAAATTCGAGGATTTCTGATATTGTTTTTTAGACCGCTTATTAAAGCAGGGTCTAATTCGTCAGTTGAACGGTTTAGGTCTATAAACGCTCTTGGTGCATGCGCAATTATTTTTGGTGCCCCATAATCTTCAATACCATCTATTAAGTGATCTAAAAATGCATCCTCTGATGATCGAATCGACTGAGCATCTAATACTGATTGACTCAAAAATGACATTCCATAGTCTCGCCCTGAATGTGGCAAAGCGAAAACAACACCAGATGTTAATGATCGTGGTTCAACTATACTATGTTGTCTTATATCGGCAAAAGCGTCGCTCATAATGAAAGGATAGCCTAAAAGATAATAAAGCAAAAGCTCTTGATGTCTGATCAATGTAATATTATAGACCGCCTATCGGCGCGGTATCCCCGCGCCCCTTTTGTTGGGGTGCTAGTTCGTCGGTTTGGGCGGTTAGCTCAGCGGTAGAGCACTACGTTGACATCGTAGGGGTCACTGGTTCGATCCCAGTACCGCCCACCATTTGAGCTCGTTTGAGCAAACTAAAGGTGCTTTTGTGCACCGCGAAAAAAAGGAGAGCCTTATGAAGGTTAAAAATTCACTCCGTTCGCTGAAGCAGCGCCATCGCGACTGCCGCGTTGTACGACGCCGTGGACGTGTTTATGTAATCAATAAAACACAAAGACGTTTTAAAGCTCGTCAAGGCTAAGCTGTTAGCGGTTGATTTCGTTTAAGATATCCTTTGCGGCACGCTTAGGATTTGAAGACTTAATTACTGGCCGGCCTACAACAATATGATTTGCTCCATTTTTTATAGCATCACTTGGTGAGGATACTCGTTTCTGATCACCTAAATCAGAACCTTCAGGCCGGACACCAGGTGTAACGATTATTTTTCCTGAAGCACTGTTTAAATTTCTAATACTTTTACTTTCAAGCGGAGAGGCAATGACTCCATCTGCACCCGCGTGAAATGCTTTTTCAGCTCTTTCCACAACTAAGTCACTGATATTGCCAGATTTGTATAGATTACTGTTCAAATCTTCTCGATCTAGTGAAGTTAAAATGGTGACAGCTAGAATTTTTAATTTTGAACCGGCAGCACCTTCTTTAGCAGCTTTTACCACGTTCGGATCGCCGTGCACTGTCAGAAAGTCTAAATCGTATTGTGCTATACCTTTTACAGCTGCCTCAATTGTCGCGCCGATATCAAAAAGTTTGAGATCTAAAAAAATGCGCTTGTCATGCTGTTGTTTTAATTCATCTGCTAGGGCAAGACCACCGCCAGTTAACATACCAAGCCCAATCTTATAAAAAGATACAGTCTCACCTAACTTGCTGACCATATCCATGCCGGCGATTACATTTGGAACATCCAAGGCAACTATTAATCGATCATCTGACATTTTTTTCCTGAATCTTGAGTATTGTTACATGCTTTTTTCAGTGAACTTTTTTGACGTCAAGCAAATAGCTAAAATATTTAATAAGGTTTTGATCCGTATGTTCCTGAGTTCCTAATCTTGAAATTTATCAACATCATTCCCACTTCATATGCGAGGCCAAATTGGACGCGCTGCATTTTAGGTGTTTGAGAAGGCGCTTAACAAGAAGGAGAGTCACCATGGACTTAAATAAGTTCACGGAACGAGCAAAAGGTTTCGTTCAAAATGCTCAATCGGTAGCAATTCGTGAAAACCATCAAAGGCTTTTGCCAGAACATTTGCTGAAAGCGCTAATTGATGACGAGCAAGGTCTAGCCGCAAATTTAATATCCAATTCAGATGGAAGTGTAGAAGAAATAGCAAGTTTTCTTCACAGACTCCTTGAAAAACAAGTTAAGGTTAAGGGAAACATACAGCCTTTTGCTGATCCATCCTTTTTAAAAGTTTTGGATGAGGCGGGAACGCTTGCACAGAAGGCCGGTGATCAATTTGTTGCTGCGGAAAGGCTTTTGACGGCACTTGCTATAGTAAAATCTGGTGCGAAAGAAGCGTTGCTCTCAGAAGGGATAAGTGCACAAAAAATTAACAAATCAATTGAGGCAATGCGTAAAGGCCGTACAGCAGATAGCCCCAGTGCAGAGGATAACTACCAAGCTTTGGATAAATATGCCCAAGACCTGACACAATCTGCTCGCGAAGGGAAAATTGATCCAATTATAGGTCGGGATGAGGAAATACGTCGCGCGATGCAAGTACTTTCCAGAAGAACCAAAAATAATCCTGTTTTGATTGGAGAGCCGGGTGTTGGAAAAACAGCTATCGCTGAAGGCATGGCTTTGAGAATTGTAAATGGTGATGTCCCAGAATCTTTGCGGAACAAAAAATTAATGGCGCTTGATATGGGCGCTTTAATTGCTGGCACCAAATATCGGGGCGAATTTGAAGAGAGATTAAAGTCAATTTTAATTGAAATCTCTGCCGCAGCAGGCGAAGTTATTTTGTTTGTTGATGAAATGCACACCCTCGTTGGTGCTGGAAAAACAGAAGGGGCTATGGATGCAGCAAACCTAATAAAACCAGCACTCGCTCGTGGTGAATTACACTGCATAGGCGCAACCACCCTCAATGAATATAGAAAATATGTGGAAAAAGATGCCGCTTTGGCGCGGCGATTTCAGCCAGTATTTGTTCAAGAACCAACTGTAGAAGATACAATTTCTATATTAAGGGGTATCAAGGAAAAATATGAATTACACCACGGGGTGCGAATTTCAGATGCTAGCTTGGTTGCATCTGCAACGCTCTCAAATCGCTACATTACAGATCGTTTTTTACCAGATAAAGCCATAGATCTTGTAGATGAGGCGGCCAGTCGGTTAAGAATGCAAGTAGATAGCAAGCCTGAGGAGCTTGATGCTTTAGACAGAGAGATACTACAAAAGCAAATAGAGGTAGAGGCCTTGCGCTTAGAAGAAGACACAGCTTCTAAGAAAAGGCTTTTATCTCTAGAAAAAGATCTGATTGGTTTGCAGGAAAGGAGTACTGAACTTACTGCAAAATGGCAGGCAGAAAGAGACGAATTAGCAAGTGCACGTGATTTAAAAGAACAATTAGAGAAAGCTCGTTCTGATCTTGATGCAGCAAAACGTTTGGGTGACTTGGCCAAAGCGGGCGAACTATCTTACAGCATAATTCCCCAGCTTGAAAAACTATTATCGACTGCTGAAGATAAAGAAGCGGAAGGTAAAATTGTTGAGGAGACTGTAAGACCTGATCAGATCGCTGCAGTTGTTGAGCGCTGGACTGGCATACCCACAACGAAAATTTTAGAAAGTGAGCGCGATAAGCTGCTCCGTATGGAAGAGGCTCTGGAAAATAGAGTAATTGGTCAGAAAAAAGCTGTTCGTGCGCTTGCAAATGCAGTGCGTAGAGCGCGTGCTGGATTAAATGATGAAAATAGGCCACTTGGTTCATTTTTATTTTTGGGCCCAACAGGTGTTGGAAAAACTGAATTGACTAAATCAGTTGCAGAATTTTTGTTTGAGGATGAAACAGCAATGATGCGAGTGGATATGTCTGAGTTCATGGAAAAGCATGCGGTAGCAAGATTGATTGGGGCACCTCCGGGTTATGTTGGGTATGACGAAGGTGGTGTCTTAACCGAAGCAGTAAGACGTAGACCTTATCAAGTAGTGTTGTTTGATGAGGTTGAGAAAGCTCACCCCGATGTTTTTAATATTTTGCTCCAGGTTCTGGATGATGGAATGCTTACCGATAGCCATGGTCGTGTTGTGGACTTCAAACAAACGCTTATTATTTTGACATCTAATTTGGGAGCGCAAGCTCTTAGTCAATTACCTGAGGGTTCAAATTCATCTGAAGCTAAGCGAGATGTGATGGATGCTGTCAGAGCTCATTTTCGCCCAGAATTTTTAAATCGACTTGATGAGATCTTGGTTTTTGACAGATTGGTTAGGGAAGACATGTCGGCAATCGTTGATATTCAACTCACTAAATTATCGAAGCGCTTAGCGTCTAGAAATATTCAAATTGATTTGGATGTCGGCGCTAAAGCTTGGTTGGCAAATGAAGGTTATGATCCAGTTTTTGGTGCTCGTCCTTTGAAAAGGGTTATTCAGAACGCAATACAAAACCCTATCGCTGAAATGTTATTGTCGGGAGATATTGATGATAACGACACGGTTTATATAGCGGCCGGATCGGATGGTCTAATCGTTGGTGATCGGATTGGAACATCAGGAGTTTCTCCTCCTGATGATGTTGTTGTTCACTAAAACGATAAGAATTTTTAATTTTCTAAAGAAGTTCTCTCACCTTTGAGAATCTTCGACTCAATATATAGTGGGTTTTTTAAGACGAATGACTAATTACAGGGTATGCGTAACTTTAGAGAAAACTTACGATAAAATAAGTTATATTATTTCTTACGGTTTTTAATTTAAATTATTATTTTTACTTAAAAAAATCCCATAAAAATATGGGAAATATGTGCTTGTATAAAGATTTTAAAAAAAAACTGTTTTTTTTATTAAAAAAGGGGTTGCGGGATACGATAGTAATGGTTAGAAGCCCCTTCACCGGCGACGTTTTGGCGTTTGTTGGTTCGGTTGGAACAGTAAATAACTATTTTGACTTAAAAAATTCAGAGGTGTTGATCGGCGGTAAGCGCTAAATTTTAATGCGCTACGGTTCGGTTTGTGTCTTTGGAACGCTATTTGAAAATTTGGAACACAGAAGAGATATGTGGGCAGTTTGGTTCTTTCGATGGATCATCTTCTGCATATCGCGCTACTAGAGGCAACTCGATGATGTAGTGTCAGCTTCACTGTTTGTCGGCTTTCGGTAACTTTGGTTACTGATGCAACAAACAGTTTTGATCGGTTTGAACAACCGATCAGTGATGTGCAGAGGTTCGAACGTCAAGGTTAAGCATTTATGCTTTTCAACTTGAGAGTTTGATCCTGGCTCAGAACGAACGCTGGCGGCAGGCCTAACACATGCAAGTCGAGCGCGCCTTCGGGCGAGCGGCGGACGGGTTAGTAACGCGTGGGAACGTGCCCAGATCTACGGAATAGCCACTGGAAACGGTGAGAAATACCGTATACGCCCTTCGGGGGAAAGATTTATCGGATTTGGATCGGCCCGCGTTAGATTAGGTAGTTGGTGGGGTAACGGCCTACCAAGCCTACGATCTATAGCTGGTTTTAGAGGATGATCAGCAACACTGGGACTGAGACACGGCCCAGACTCCTACGGGAGGCAGCAGTGGGGAATCTTGGACAATGGGGGCAACCCTGATCCAGCCATGCCGCGTGAGTGAAGAAGGCCCTAGGGTCGTAAAACTCTTTCGCCTGTGATGATAATGACAGTAGCAGGTAAAGAAACCCCGGCTAACTCCGTGCCAGCAGCCGCGGTAATACGGAGGGGGTTAGCGTTGTTCGGAATTACTGGGCGTAAAGCGCACGTAGGCGGA
>LUMQ01001192.1_pt1 | contig 11445 bp, 13 predicted proteins | sample 729621 | NCBI WGS metagenome assembly LUMQ01 (sample SAMN03860259, study PRJNA289734) | marine metagenome | biome: seawater column; feature: ocean; material: water; isolation source: Red Sea water column Station 12 - depth 25m | place: Saudi Arabia: Red Sea | collected 2011-10-15 | depth 25 m | reverse complement strand
GGTATAACTTTGCCTATGTTTGATAACGAGAAAATTAAACCCAACTATTTAGATGAAGAAGAAGTGCAAACAAATTTTTACCTTCGAAAAAAAAGTTTAATCGATCAATCAGACTTTTTTGTTGTCATGCCTGGTGGAGTTGGGACAGCAGACGAATTTTTTGATGTTTTTAATCATCTTTCACTCAATCTAATTGACAAAAAAATCTTTATTTTTAATAAAAACGATTGTTGGACAGACATTTTAAAATGGTTGAAGAAAAACGTTGAGCTTGGCATGTTGCCATCAATTTCTGATAAGCTTTTTGTTGCAGACACGATTGAAGAGCTAATTAAAACTATCAAATTAAATGAATTTTGATATAAAAGATTTTAAAAACCCAAACTTAAAAGATTTAGATGAATACAGATATATGTATGAGAAGTCTGTTACTGATCCAAGTTCATTTTTTCTTGAGCACGCACTTAAAGAATTAGAGTGGTTTGAAAAACCTAGCGTAGGTTATTCTGGAAAAATTACTAAACCAACTTGGTTTAGAGACGGGGTGCTTAATATTTCTTATAACTGTATCGATCGCCACGCAGCAAAAAACCCTAATAAAACAGCAATTATTTGGCAGGGTGACGAAAAAGAAAATACAAAAAATATATCTTATGACCAGTTACTAATTGAGGTGAGCAAGTTAGCTAACGGACTAAAATCAATTGGCGTCAAAAAAGGCGACAGAGTATGCATTTACATGCCAATGATTCCTGAGGCTGCTTATTCAATGTTGGCTTGTATGCGAATAGGTGCGATACATTCTGTAGTATTTGGTGGGTTTTCCCCAGAAGCAATTAGTTCAAGAATTCTAGACTCAGACTGTCAATATGTAATTACTGCAGATGAAGGGATAAGAGGTGGAAAGAGAGTAAATCTTAAAGAGAATGTTGATATCGCTTTGAAGAATTGCCCAAACGTAAAAAAAACAATCGTTTTTAAATACACCAACGCAAATATAGATTGGGATGATTCTAGAGACATTTGCTACGAAGAGCTCATTAGTCAAATGCCCGATGTTTGTAAGCCTGAAAAAATGCTTGCAGAAGATCCATCATTTATTTTGTATACATCAGGCTCAACAGGAAAACCAAAAGGTGTAATGCATACAACAGGTGGTTACTTATTGGGGGCAACAATGTCATTCAAATATATCTTTGGATTCTCTCCGGAAGACATTTATTGGTGTACAGCTGATGTTGGTTGGGTTACAGGCCACACCTATATTGTATATGGGCCTCTTTCAAATGGTGCTACAACACTAATGTTTGAAGGAGTTCCAACATATCCAGACCCGTCAAGATTTTGGGAAGTATGCGACCAACATCAAGTCAATATTTTTTATACTGCTCCAACTGCAATAAGGGCTTTGATTGCTAAAGGAGAGAAATATTTAGAAAACTCAGAAAGATCTTCTCTTAAAGTCCTAGGCACAGTTGGTGAGCCGATAAATCCTGAGGTTTGGGAGTGGTATTTTGCAAAAGTTGGAAAATCAAATTGTGAGGTCGTCGACACATGGTGGCAAACAGAAACTGGTTCTGTACTAATTAGCCCTATAGCCGGTATCACTACTAAAAAACCTGGATCAGCAACTTTACCATTTTTTGGAGTTAAGCCTTCACTGGTAGATAACGATGGACATGAAATTATAGGAGAAGGTAAAGGAAATTTATGTATTGACCAAAGCTGGCCAAGCCAGATCAGAACAGTATATGGAGATCATGAAAGAATGGTTCAAACTTATTTTTCTCAATACAAAGGAAAATATTTTACTGGTGATGGAGCAAAAAGAGATGCTGATGCATATTACTGGGTCACGGGAAGGGTAGATGATGTATTGAATGTCTCAGGCCACAGGATTGGAACAGCAGAAGTTGAAAGTGCAATTGTAACGCACCCAGATGTAGCTGAAGCAGCAGTAGTTGGAATAGAACATGATATAAAGGGCCAAGCCATCTATGCATTTGTCATATTAAAAGGCACGGAAAAAAGTAATGAATTGGTGGAAAATGAAATTATTGATACTGTCTCAAAATCTATTGGAAAAATTGCTAAACCAGAAGCTATTCATATAACCAGAGACCTACCTAAAACTCGTTCTGGAAAAATTATGAGAAGGATTCTTAGAAAGATAGCAAACAAAGATACAGCTAATTTAGGTGACGTGACAACCTTAGCTGATCCTAGCATCGTTGAAGAATTAATTAATTCTAGACAATAAAAATTTCAACCGATACGGAGCTATCCGCATCGATTGAGAGGTATTAAATTTTTGTTAGATTCTCCCACTTGCAAGTAGTAAATCCATTATTACGCATAACGACAAGTGAGTTTGTAATAAGATCGTCCTTAAAGAAAATTTTGTGATAGTTATGATTAAGAGGGCAGGTTTTCTTAGTTACAATATTGCCTTGAAGTGAAGTTCCATCAATCAGTTTAAAAATTATCTTATTTGAGCTTGTAAATAAAACTTTATCAATGTCATCTCTTTTTATATGATCATCTGCCTTAAAAACTAAACTCATCAAGACAAAAGAAGCTGTAAATAATATTTTTTTCACTATCATAACTCTAAAATACTTTATGTCACATAAATGTCACATAAATGTAATATAAATGTTTCAGTAAATTAAGTCAATTCTTCTCAGGTTCGATAGGGACGAGTTTAGGTTGATTTTTTCGAGTGTACTTCTTTTTATTTTTCTCAATTTTAAGGCGATATTTCGGTGTTCTAAGATCTTTAGCGATTAGATTACGTTTTTTTGTCATTACTAAATAATAATCCAATTTCAAAAAGCAAATACATAGGTACTGCCATTAAAAACTGTGAAATAATATCAGGCGGTGTAAATATCATTCCAAAGATAAAACAAAGAATCAGCACAAGACCTCTATAGGATTTCAATTTTATTTTATTTGTAATCTTCAACTTTATTAGAGCATTTACAATTAATGGAATTTGGAAGGCAATACCAAAACCAAATGATAACGTAAGCACAAAACTAAGAAAGTTTGAAATGTCAGTACTAACCTTTATTGATTCTGGACCTACTGTTTGAAAAAAATTGAGGACATTTGGCAAAACAACAAGAAAGCAGAAACCAACCCCTAAAAAAAAGAGCAAAGAACCAATTATGGTTCTAGAAAAAATAACCGACCTTTCTTTTGGATATAAGCCTGGAGACATAAACGCTAGAGTTTGATAAAGCAGAAAAGGAATAGAAATCAAAGCTGCAATAAATGCAGAAAGTTTTAAAGGCACAATAAATGGAGATGCTACCTCAACAGCTATTAAATCAATTGCTGTGAAGGTTTGTAGGTAATCTACGATATTATTAAAAAAGTAGTTATTAAAAGGGTATATGCATATAAAAGCTATAACAAAAAAGCTGAAACTATAAAGAATACGATTTCTTAGTTCTAAAAAATGAATACTAAGACCTTCATTCATCTTTTTCTAACTCCTTCATTCTTTTTTCATTATGTATATCCTGCTTAAGCTCTTGAATATTAAGTTCTTTTTCAATATCTTCTTTTGTGCTTGTGAAAAAATTTTGAATTTGAAGAAAAAAACTAAAAATACTCTTAATGTAATGCATTAATTTTTCTGGTTTTACAGAAAATAAAATTACCAATACTACTATTAGGAGTTCAAGAATCCCTATTTGGATCATCTTCGTCTTTTATTTCTTTTTTAAAACCTTTTAGAGCTTTGCCTAGGTCTGAACCTATAGATTTAATTCTAGAAGATCCAAAAACTATAAGAACAATTAATAGAACAACTAATATTTGCCAAAATCCAATACTCATAATTCTTCTACTTCACTATCTGTATATTTATATTTTGCTTCTTCAAATTTTTTAAGAAATCATATATGTAAGTATATGTTTTTTTGATACAAGATACTTCACTAAACCTTTTACACTGTACTTTTCTTCAATCCATTTCTTTATAAATGGTTGAGCAACTGACCAGAAATCAAGGTCTGGATAAATTTGTCTGCCCATGCCTTCTATATGAATTAGTGTTTTAACTAATAGCACTAAATCATTATCTAAATATAGGTCGAATTGCTTCATCCCATCAAACAGATTTAAAAGTAATTCTCCAAATAATATTTGTGATAGTGGTTTATCAAGAAGGCTCTCACAGTTTGCTCTTAAAACTGATTCGAGCTCTTCGGTTTTCGTGTCTTCTTTTACCCAATCAGCGAAAATAAAAAGCTGCGCAAGAGAGAAAAAGTCTCTTTCTAATAAACAAGAGATCATTTGTGCTAGCAATATTTGATTTGATTCGGTCAGAGATCCACATATTGCATAATCGACAGCGTAATAAAAAGGTTTTTCTGGGGACTCTTTTGATGCAAAAATATTTCCTGGATGCATATCAGCATGAAAAAAATTATCTTGAAAAACTTGTTTTAGAAATATCCTTACACCGTTTTCAGATAGTACTTTAAGATTTAAATTATGTTTCTTGAGGTTTGCAATATTGGTGATGGGAATACCATCAATATATTCCATCACAAGTATTTTTTTCGTTGTATATTTATCAAGAATTTTAGGCACGTATAGGTAATTGTTATCTGTGAAATTTTGATAAGTTTTTTTTGCGTTAGCTGCTTCTATCCGAAAATCTAGTTCATTCATAATAATTTTTTCATAATCATCAACAACTGAATTTAAATCTACTCTTGGGTAGCCTTTATAGAATGTTCTCAGAATTTTTGTACCCAACCTTATGGCTTCAATATCCACCTCTATCTGCTCATCTAAATTAGGTTTTTGTACTTTAACTACGAAATTCTCACCATCTTTAGTGAATCTATGTACTTGAGCAAGTGAAGCTGATGCTAGCGGTTTAGGATCTATATCTTCAAGTATATCTTTGGCATTATCACCAAGATTAGAAATTAATTGGTCTTTAATGTAATTGTAATCAATGGGTTCGCAATTATCAGTTAAGTTGTTTAGTTCTGCTGCCAATTCTTTGGAAATAATATCTGTTCTTGTTGAAAGGAGTTGCCCCAATTTGATAAATACAGGCCCAAGACTTTCTAATGTTTTCCTAAAATTTTGCTCAACATTATTTTTTGAATTAAAGGTTTTTAAAATTGGATTAAAGCCTTTTATAAAAGTATTAAAAATGCCGGTATTTCTTAAGACAGCAAAAATTTTTAATAAACGTATTATGGTCATTTTCTTCCTCTATGAAGGGACACAATACCATTAAACATATTTTCATAATTGTTGTCTTTAAAGCCAGCTTTATTAAAAAGTTTCAACATATCTTCTTGGCTTTCATGAGTTCTTATTGATTTAACTAAGTAGTCATAACTTTTTTTATCTCCTGAGATTGCTTGGCCCATCAAAGGGATAAAGTTGTAGCTATAAAAATCATAAATTTTAGAAAAAGTTTTATTTTCAACTTTTGAAAATTCTAAAATATGTAAAACCCCAGCTTTTTTTAGCACCCTTTTTATTTCTAACAAGCTTTGGCTCTTATCTGAAAAGTTTCTAAAACCAAAAGATATGAATACGTGATCAAATTGTTCATCTTTGAACGGTAATTTTTCAGCACTAGAAACTTGAAAATGACACTTATTAAAAAAACCTTCATTAAGCGACCTTTCTTTTGCTTTTTCAATCATTTCTTTATTTTGATCACACAAATAGATACTTTTTTTTGAGACTTTTTGTGCAATGAGTTTAGCGATATCACCAGTTCCTGCTGCTAGATCAAGACAAACATGATCTTTTTGAATATTTGCTGTGTCGATAAATGATCTTTTCCACAACCTGTGCATTCCGACAGACATCATGTCATTCATCAAGTCATAGTTATCAGATACTTTGGTAAAAATCTCTTCTACGCCATCTTTTTTTATGTCTTTCGAAACTTTTTTATCTCCGAAATATACTTTTTGATTATCTTTTTCGCTCATATAGTATTATTGTGTTGAGAACAAAAAGTATAAATGACTAATTCAAATTTACTAGCGTGGATAGACCTTGAAATGACGGGGCTTGACCCTGAAAAGCATCATATTATTGAAATTGCATGCCTAGTTACAGACTCAAATTTAAATATAGTTGCCGAAGGACCAGAATTAGCAATTTTTCAAGATGAAGATATCCTTTCACTGATGAATGAATGGAACGTAAAGCAACACACCTCATCCGGTCTTGTAGAAAAAATAAAATCTAGCGATATATCAATAAAAGAAGCTGAAGATGAGTGTTTAAAATTTTTTCAATCACATATAAAGCAACATAAATCCCCGCTTTGTGGTAGTAGTGTTTCACACGATAGAAGATTTTTAATTAAGCATATGCCTAAATTAGCTAATCATTTTCATTATAGACATATTGATGTAAGTTCATTTAAAGAAGTCATAAAGAGATGGTATCCAGAAGCAGATGAATTTAAAAAAGCTTCATCTCATAGAGCTATGGACGACATTAAAGAATCAGTAAATGAGCTCAAATTCTATAGAGAAAAATTATTTATTAAAGATGACTAAAAAATTATTTGTAAAAACACATGGTTGCCAGATGAATGAATATGATTCTGCAAAAATGATTGACTTGCTTAAGGCTGAAGAAGATTTTGAGTTAGTAGATTCTGAAGATCAGGCTGATTTATTAATTTTAAATACCTGTTCGATACGTGAAAAAGCTCAAGAAAGAGTATTTCATCAAATTGGCCGTTGGAGAAAAATTAAGGAAGTAAAGCCGGACTTAAAAATTGCTATTGGTGGTTGTGTTGCTTCTCAAGAAGGCGAGAAAATTATAAAAAGAGCTCCTTCTGTTGATATAGTATTTGGTCCGCAGTCTTTGCACAATCTACCTAAGCTTTACAAAGATGAAAATTCAACAAAAAAACCACAAGTTGATATTTCATTTCCTAAACTTGAAAAATTTGATCATATTCCAATGCCAGATAGAGGAGAAGCATCAGCATTCGTATCAATTGTTGAGGGATGTAATAAATATTGTTCATTCTGTGTAGTGCCAAAAACAAGGGGACATGAAGTCTCTAGAAACGTTGAAGATATTTTGAGAGAAGTTTCAATTCTTGCAGAAAAAGGGACAAAAGAAATTCACTTTCTAGGCCAAAACGTCAATAATTTTAAAGGTCTGTACAAAGGAGAAAAGTCTTCCTTAGCAAAGCTGATAGAACTAACTGCAGAAATTGAAAATATCGAAAGGATAAGATTTACAACTAGCCACCCACATGAATTCAAAGATGATCTCGTTGAGACTTATGCAAAAGTTCCAGAATTGGTGAGCCATGTTCATTTACCAGTTCAAAGTGGATCAGACAGAATTCTTAAATTGATGCGACGAAGATATACAGCTGAAAAATATTTAATATTGATCGATAAACTTAAAAAAGTAAGGCCAGATATGAGATTTTCTTCAGATTTTATAGTCGGTTTTCCAGGAGAAACAAAACAAGACTTCACTGATACTATGAATATCATAAATGAAGTAAAGTTTGATGAATCTTATAGTTTTATCTATAGCGCTAGGCCTGATACTCCAGCTGCGACAATGGAAGATGATGTATCACAAGAAGAGAAAAAGGAACGTCTCAATATTTTGCAAGCTAGATTAAACCAATTGTCATATGGCTATAGTCGAAAAATGGTTGGGTCAGTCCAAAAATGTTTGGTGACTGGAATCTCAAAAAAAGATCCAGGTCAACTTCAAGGCCGAACAATATGTGACAGAGTGGTAAATTTTAGATCAGATAGTATTGATTTAGTTGGACAATTGATTAATATTCGAATTAACGATGCACTACCAAATTGTCTTAGAGGATCAATTCAAAATTAAAAATCTTGTATAGCCACCAATTAAATTTTTCTAATCTACCGCCAGAACAACTGATGTTGCTATGCGGTGAGCTCAATAAAAATCTTAAACAAATAGAAAAAGCGTTGAAGATTAAAGTAATTCAGAATGGAACTGAATTTAACATCTCCGGCAATCAAGATGATGTAGAAATGGGCGTATCAGCTTTATTTGATTTGAAACAAAAGTTGGAGACAAATTCTGTTATTACTCCAGATCTTATTCATCTCAGCTTGCATACTGCTAAATTTTCAGATGCTGAAAAAATAGACTCAAAAGAAGTTCATATCAAAACACCAAGAGCCTCTGTAACTGCTCGAGGCAAAAATCAAAAAGAATATTTAACAAATATTGCAAGCGCTGATTTAACTTTTGGTGTAGGACCATCTGGTACAGGCAAAACCTTTCTTGCAGTAGCTAGAGCTGTAGATGATTTGATTAAAGAAAAAATAAGAAAAATTGTTCTTGTTAGGCCAGCAGTTGAAGCAGGAGAAAAATTAGGTTTCCTTCCGGGCGATTTGAGTTCAAAAATTGATCCATATTTAAGACCTCTCTATGATGCACTACATGACATGCTTGGAGCTGAAAGGGTGAATAGATTGGTAGAGAGAGACATAATAGAAATTGCACCTTTGGCTTATATGCGAGGAAGAACTTTAAGAGAGGCCTTTATCATTATGGATGAAGGTCAAAATACAACCATAGAACAAATGAAAATGTTCCTTACACGATTAGGTTTTGGATCAAAAGCCGTTGTAAATGGAGACTTAAGTCAGATAGATCTACCAAAAAGCTCAGTCTCAGGCCTTAAACATGCCATCGAAGTTCTTAAAGATGTTGAATCTATTAAATTTACAAAATTCACGGCGCGAGATGTAGTTAGACATTCCCTGGTTCAGGAAATTGTTGAGGCTTATGATAATTTTGAGTGAAAATTGTAAGGTTGAGTTTTTTGATCAGCCTGAATATGTGACCAATCAATCAGACCAAATTAAAAATATTTTAAATCTATTCCTAGATTTTTTTGATATTCTCAAATTAGATTTAGAAATTAGTTTTTGCAGTGAAAGTCAAATAAGAGAACTTAATAAAAAATTCAGAGGTAAAGATGCTATCACTAATGTATTGTCCTTCCCAGATCAGGAGTTAAAAATTTTATCAAAGCAATGCATTGGTGAGTTGCTAATTTGCCAAAATATTCTTGAGAGAGAAGCAGCAGATCAGAAAAAAAGAACCTTTGACCATTTTACTCATCTTTTAATTCATTCGATGCTTCATATTGTTGGCTATGGGCACGAAAATGAAAATGATGCTATATTAATGGAAACAAAAGAAGTTGAATTTTTATAAAAAATTGGAATAAAAGACCCTTATAAATAATGCCAGACGAACCATCGCAATCGTTTTTTTCAAATTTAAAAAATTTATTTAGTTCAAACAAAAATACTGCAGAAGCTGCAAAACTTACTGTGCCTGAAGACGAAAGAATTGAGGAATTAATAGAAAATGTTTTAAGCATAAAAGACTCGGTTGTTAAAGAAATAATGATACCTAAAGTCAATATTTCTTCTATAACTGAATCGGATAGCTTGGAGCAAGTATATTCAGTAGTTAACGATACAAAGCATTCACGCTATCCAGTATTTAATAAAGAGAAAGATAAAGTAATAGGGATTTTGCATGTGAAAGATATGCTTGGCTCAATCAAAGAAAATGCTTTCAGTTTAAGCTCTATTTTGAGAGAAGCTAAACATATACCAGAATCACAATCTGTAACATCTCTTTTAGAGGATTTTAAAAAAGATAAAGCTCACCTAGCAATAGTCCTAGACGAGTATGGAGTTAAATTTATCGTTTCATCAACTATTGAAAAAGAAAAGTTTGAAGAGTTTTTCTCTATCTACCTAGATTGCCCTGAAGTTGAAACGCTGGGAGGTTTCATGCTTAAAGAAATTGGCCATTTACCAAAAGTTGGGGAAAAAATTCAAGTCGATTATTTAGAAATGATAGTCACTTCAGCTGATCAAAGAAAAATAAAGAAAATTACGGTTCGAAAAGTTGAATAAGCACTTTTTAATAGGCTGGCTATTATCCTTTGCTTTCTGGGCTTATTCAATTTCTTGGATTTACGATGCAATTAATTATTATGGTGCTGGTGTTCTTTTAAGCAGCAGTATCACCTTTTTATTGATAGCTTACCTTTCGGTTTATTTTGGTATCTTTTTGTTTGCCATAAATTATTTTAAAGAACATCAGTATAGGTTTTTAATCATTCCTAGTGTCTTTTTCATACTTGAATGGCTAAGATCTTGGTTTATATCAGGGTTTCCTTGGCTAAATTTAGGGATTATGTCAGAGAGTTTATGGGGTTTGCTTCCAGTCGTAGGCGTATCTGGCACATCTTTCTTAATTATTCTGATAATAGCTCTATTACTAGAAAAAAATAGAGTAATTATTAGTCGAATAACAGCAAGTTTAATTCTAGTTGTTTTGTTGATTGGTCCTGGGCATTATCAAGATGGCGGCGATGAAAAATTGAAAATCACTGTTATTCAACCACTTACGACTAATATCGAGAGAATTATAAACATGACAAATGAAGCTGAAAGTGATTTAGTCATATGGCCAGAAGCTGTGACTAAGTTTGACGAAACTGTCTCAAAATTAGTGCCCAAAAAAGTTGTGATAGGTGGCTTTTTTAGAGAAGAAAATACAAATGTTTACACTTCTGCAATAAATCTTAAAACCGGCCACCACTATGATAAGAGAAACCTTGTGCCGTTTGGTGAGTTTCAGCCCTTCGGGTCTTTATTAAAAAGTATTAATAATTTCTTTAACATACCAAACTCATCATTAAGTCGCGGGAGCTTTTATCAAACAAAAGCCGATTGGTCAGCATTAATTTGTTGGGAGCTTGTTTTTAATGAAACCTTTACTAGGAGAGTGAGAGGGACAAAATATATTGTCCATATGAGCAATGACAAATGGTATGGGAGCTCAATGCCAGCACAACACCTAAAACATGCTAAAGCAAGGGCTGTAGAATCAAATAAATGGGTAGTGAGAGCTACTCTTGACGGAATTTCACAAATCAAAAGCCCAAGATCAAATGAATCTTCTGTAAAATTGGAAAGGGGAGAAATGGGAAGCATAACTCATGAAATAACACTAAATTCCCAAGATACATTCTACATAAAACACGGAGATACGCCGCTAATGATTATTTCTGTTTTATCCTTAATGTTTGGTATATTTTTTAGAAAATATGAAAAATAAATTTTTCCTTATAATGTTTATTATGATGTCTCTTTCATCAAAAGAAATACATATTTCCATCTCAAAACAAGAACTTTACCTATTTGAACTTGGAGCAATTACAAAGACATATAAGATTTCATCATCTAAATTTGGTGAAGGATCTGAACTAGGATCATTTAAAACTCCTTTAGGAAAACACGAAGTAAAGAAGCTTATAGGGCATGATGAAAAAATTGGTATGAGATTTGTAGGACGTATACCAAGTGAAATATTTCCTATTTATAGCAC
>LUMQ01000826.1_pt1 | contig 11483 bp, 8 predicted proteins | sample 729621 | NCBI WGS metagenome assembly LUMQ01 (sample SAMN03860259, study PRJNA289734) | marine metagenome | biome: seawater column; feature: ocean; material: water; isolation source: Red Sea water column Station 12 - depth 25m | place: Saudi Arabia: Red Sea | collected 2011-10-15 | depth 25 m | reverse complement strand
CAACTGCAGCTAGCCATCATAGAACAATGATTTTAGAAGTAATGGGAAGAGATGCCGGTCATATAGCTATTAATGCAGGTATTGCTGGTGGGGCTGATGTGATTTTAATTCCGGAACTTAATTACTCAATTAAAGGTGTGGTAAATAAGTTAACTGAAATGAAAAACAGAGGAGTTGTTCACTCTTTAATTGTAGTTGCAGAAGCTGTCAAAACTGAAGATGGAAAAACATATGAGGTTGAATTTGCTGATGGCCAAAAAAGACTTGGTGGCATTGGAACTTATTTATCTGAGGCTATTATGAAAAACACGGAGATAGAATGCCGTGTAACTTCATTAGGTCACGTCCAGAGAGGTGCGCCTCCGACACCTAGAGATAGAATTTTAGCAAGTGCATTTGGTGTTTACGCTGTTGATTTACTCGCTCAAGGTAAATTTGATCGTATGGTAGCGTGGAAAGATCGAAAGGTAATTGATGTTCCGATCTCTGAAGGTATTTCTACCTATAAAGTTGTTGATCGTACCGACCCTCTCATTGAAACTGCATTAGCACTCGGCGTGTACGTCGGTGATATTTCTTAATTGTTTGTACCTATATCGCAGATAAAGAATTTAGCTCAATTTAAAAAAGAAATTTTTAATGGCAAAATTTATGTTTTTGAAAAATCTAAAATTACAAGCCATTTAGTAGATCAAATTAAAAAAAAAATTGGAATTGATTACTCTGGGGAGTTAGAAAAGTTACATCATCTCTCTAATTGTGAGGAAATAAGCACCCATTTAGTTGCTAATCTAAAAAATACAGAAATTTTTAAAAACTTATTTTATGAATTTCTACACTCTATAAATTTTTTACAAGGAGAAAGTTACTGGGATAAGTTTGTTGTTCGTGTTGCACCAGCTAAAAATAAATTTAAATATCGAGAAGCATCTAGAATAGGAGTGCATCGAGATACTTGGGGCACCAACATTCACCAACAAATAAATTGGTGGGCACCAATCAGCTCAATTGAGGAGACAAACACCATGGTTTTTTTTCCTGATTATTTTGATCGACCTGTTAAAAACTCTACTGGCTCTTGGGATTTAAATATCTATTTAGAGAATCGAAAAAAAGGAGATTTTTCCTATCCCTCAGCCCCAGAATTATTAGAAAAACTACCAGAAAATGTAAGAATTTTGCCCGTCACAATTAAACCTGGAGAAATCTTGTGCTTTTCTGGAAGTCATCTTCATAGCTCCTCAAAACACAAATCTGAAAATACTAGATTTAGCTATGAAATTAGGACAGTTTGTCAAGACGACCTGGACTCCAAAAATGAGGCGCCCAACATCGATTGTGAATTAAAATGGCAATTTCCCAAAATTTTTCGAAATATGAAAGACAATTCGCCAATGAAAATAACTAGCTGAATAAATATTTTTTTGTTAATTTTCATTCGTGAAGAAAAATTATTCTATCTTTAGTATTGCAAGAAACGCTCTTTCAGGACATAAAAACTGGCCTAAAATGTGGCGTAGTCCTGAGCCTAGAGAATTTTATGATGCTATTATAATAGGTGGAGGAGGCCATGGATTAGGAACCGCTTACTATTTAGCAAAAGAACATGGATTAAAAAATATTGCTTTAATAGAAAAAGGCTGGCTTGGTGGAGGCAACACAGGTCGTAATACTACTATTATCCGTTCTAATTATTTATGGGATGATAGTGCTCACTTATATGAGCATTCTCTGAAGCTTTGGGAAAATCTTTCTCAAGAACTCAATTATAATGTGATGTTTAGCCAAAGAGGTGTGATGAATTTAGCTCACAATGAACATGATATTAAAGAAATTAAAAGACGTGTAAGCGCTAATAATTTAAACGGTATCGACTCTGAATGGTTGTCTAAAGAAGAAATTCAAAAAATGGTACCTATTATGAATACAGATAATCTTAGATATCCAGTTCTTGGTGCTTCATTTCAACCTCGAGGAGGTGTGGCTCGTCATGATGCTATTGCTTGGGGTTTTGCGATGCGTGCAGATGAAATGGGTGTTGACATCATTCAAAATTGTGAGGCAAAACAAATTAGAACTAAAAATGGAAAAATTGAAGGAGTTGAAACTTCAAAAGGATTTATTAGAGCTAACAAAATTGGTGTTGTGGCTTCGGGTCATACAGGTGTTCTGGCGGAGACTGCTGGAATAAGACTTCCACTTCAAAGCAAACCTCTTCAAGCCCTTGTCTCTGAACCTATTAAACCAATTATTAATACTGTTGTCATGTCATCAGCAGTTCATGCTTATGTTAGTCAATCAGATAAAGGGGAGCTAGTGATTGGAGCAGGAACAGATAGTTATAATTCTTTTACTCAAAGAGGAGGTTTTAATATCATTGAAGAAACAATTCGAGCAATGGTAGAGCTCTACCCTGTTTTTGGTAAGATGAAAATGCTCAGACAATGGGGTGGAATCGTTGATATTTGTCCTGATGCAAGTCCCATAATAAGTAAATGTGATGTTGAGGGATTATTTTTTAATTGTGGTTGGGGAACAGGTGGTTTTAAAGCAACACCAGGCAGTGCAAATGTATTTGCTCATACAATTGCCAAAAATGAGCCTCATCAAATTAATGCCGCATTTAATTTAGACCGTTTTGCAAGTGGTAAATTAGTTGATGAACATGGGGCTGCAGCAGTAGCTCATTAAAATTCAATGTTAGTGATAGACTGCCCTTATTGCGGACCAAGAGACCAATCTGAATTTTCCAACGGCGGTGAGGCGCACGTTAAACGCCCCGATGGGTCACAAGATATAAGTGATCGAGAATGGGGAGAATATGTTTTCATTCGATCCAATCCAAAAGGTCTATTTTATGAGAGATGGGTCCATTCTCATGGATGTCGTAAATGGTTTAACTGTGTTCGTGATACCTCAACTGATGAAATTTTAGAAATTTATAAATTAGATGACCCACAACCGCCTTTGAAAAAATTTGAAAATAAAATTAAAACTCCATCTGGAGAGCCAGATGTGGGTTCAGGTAATTTTACTGTAAAGAAATGATCGAACTTAATAATCAAAATAGTCCGTTCATTCATTTTCATCAGAAGATTAGCTTCAAATTTGATGGAATAAAATATTTTGGATATAAAGGAGATACGATTGCAAGTGCCCTATTTCGAAATGGAATAAAATTAATTGGAAGAAGTTTTAAATATCACCGACCCCGAGGAATTTATACTTGTGGCATTGAGGAACCTAACGCTCTTGTTCAAATTATAAGTGAGTATTCAGAACCAAACGTACGAGCAACTGTAAAAAAAATTTACGAAGGGATGGAAGTAGAGAGTCAAAATCGATGGCCATCACTCGATTTTGATATTGGTAGTATCAATAATGTATTTTCGCCTCTTTTCTCTGCTGGGTTTTACTACAAAACTTTTATGGGACCACATAAAAGTTTTTGGAAAAAAATTTATGAACCTGTTATCAGAAAAGCTGCGGGTCTTGGAAAGCCCCCTAAAGAGTTTAAAGCGATTAGCTCTCATCTCCACCATAACGTTGACATTGTCATTGTAGGCGGTGGTCTCAATGGTTTGTTAGCAGCAGTCTCACTTATTAATACAAACTATGACGTTTTATTGATTGAAAGTGACAATCAATTAGGTGGGATATTAAATAATTCATCAAAGATAAATGAAATTAATGGCAAACCATCTCAAGAATGGATTAAAGAAACTATTGAAAACATTGAGAATTCTAAGAATATTAAAATTTTAAAAAATACTCTTGTAACTACATATAATTATATCAATCACCTTATTGCGGTTGAAGATAAATATGTAGGAGCCAAGCCTGCTGAGGATAAAGTCAATAGCACTCTTCATAAAATTAGAACTGAACATGTGATTCTTAGTAACGGTCACATTGAGCGTTTTTTATCTTTTCAAAATAATGATCTTCCTGGAATTATGCTGGGCGCTTCATTTGAGAAATATGTTTGTCGATATGGTGTCATACCGTCAAAAGAGCCAGTAATTTTTAGTAACAACTCAAACTCCAACAGCTTAATTCAAACACTACTAGAATTAAATATTAAGCCAAAAGCTTATATTGACTCCAGGTCTGGCAAACAAATAGAAGGACAATTGTTTGATTTAATTCGAAAGAACGACATTCCTTTATATACAAATGCACAAGTTAAGGCTGCATATGGTAATAAAAAATTAGAGAAAATAATTGTTGAGGATAGTTCTGGTGGAACAAGCGAAATTGCTACAGATTTTTTATGTGTTTCTGGAGGAATAAATCCGGATGTGCATCTTTTCACACAATCAAAAGGTTTGCTTGACTGGAATGAAAAAGATCTTACTTATAAACCCTCTACTCCTTTCCAAAATACTATCACTTTAGGTTCGGCTAGTGGTCAATTTAATCTAGAAGAAGTTGAAAATGAGATAAATAAAAAGTTAAAAATTTTTAGCCCAAATAAAATAAAAATAAAAATTAAATCAAGCACAGCAAATGAATATCAAATACAAAAGCTTTGGGAAGTAGCTGCCCATAAATCATCAATGTGGTCTAAATCATTTATTGATTTACAAAATGATGTTACCACAAAAGATATCAGACAGGCAATTTCAGAGGGTTTTGATCGTATTGAGCATCTTAAAAGATTTACAACTAATAGCATGGGAACTGACCAAGGAAAAATTAGTAGTATTAATGCCCTAGGTATTGTTTCTGATCTTTTAGACAAAAAAGTAAACGAGGTTGGGACAACAATTTATCGACCACCTTATGCCCCTCTTAGTTTTGCAGCTATCGCTGGTAGAAATTCATATGAATTTTATGACCCTGAGAGAAAGTCACCCATTCATCAATGGCATATTAAAAATGGTGCGGTTTTTGAAGATGTAGGTCAATGGAAAAGACCATGGTATTTCCCAAATTCAAAATCAGAGTCAATGCATGATGCTGTTCAAAGGGAAAGTAAAAACGTTCGTGAAAATGCTGGTGTTTTAGATGGAAGCACTCTTGGAAAGATTGAGATTAAAGGAAAAGATGCCCTTAATTTTATGAATTTAATTTACACAAATAGCTTTACAAAAATGAAGCCTGGGTCTGCCCGCTACGCTTTGATGTTAGGCGAAGATGGAATGGTTAAAGATGATGGGATTATATGTAAAATTTCTGATGAACACTTCATTGCTACTACTACAACTGGTGGAGCCGCAAATGTCTTAGCATGCATGGAAGAATATGCTCAAACAGAATGGCCAAATTTAAAAGTTTACATGAATTCGATCACTGAACAGTTTGCTACATTTAATATTAGCGGACCAAAAACTCGTGAAATCATGAGTAAAGTTTTTTCCGAGATTGATTTTTCGAATGAAGCTTTTCCTTTTATGACTTTTCAATTCCATGAGTTTGAGAAGACCCAAATAAGAATTATGCGTGCCAGTTTTACAGGAGAAATGGGTTATGAAATCTATGTGCCTGCTAGTTCCGCTCTTAAAATTTGGGAGAGAATTCATGAATATGGAAAAGAGTTTGGTTTAATACCATATGGAACCGAAACAATGCACCTTCTTAGAGCGGAAAAAGGATATATCATAGTAGGTCAAGATACAGATGGCTCTATTACTCCAATAGACTTAGGGTTAAATTGGATGATTGGAAAAAACAAAACTGATTTTCTTGGAAAAAGGTCTCTTACTCGTTCTGATACTGTTCGTTCAGATCGTAAACAACTTGTGGGTATCATGCCTACAAATAAAGAAGATCAAATTCAAGAAGGACAACATATTCTATTACAAGAAACCATAGAGACTCCCGTCCCAATGCTAGGGCATATAACTTCAAGTTATCACAGTCCTACAATGGGCCATACTTTTGGACTAGCAGTAATCAAAGATGGTCACAGCCTAATTGGCACCAAAGCTTTTGCTTCTACTTCTGATCAAAAAACAATTCCTATCGATATCGTTAAACCAATTTTCTATGATGAAAAAAACGAAAGGCTTGTTTCATGAGAGAAGTTATTCGTTCTAACGATGTTGAGATTAAAACTTTTTCAACCCACCAAATAATTATTAGAGGATCGGGCAATTCCGAGTTTAACAATATTTTAAACAAAAAACTGAAGTTACTACCGCCCTCAGACAATCTGAGGATAGTATCTGATGATAATCATATTTTAGCAAAAATGTCCTTTGACCAATGGAATTTGATTTTCCTCAATGACAATAAGGATTTTAAAGTTCAAAAAATTTGTGAGGATTTCAATGAAAAAACATCTATTTTGGCAACTAATTTCTCTGATGCTCAGGTTTTTTTTCAAATCGGTGGGAACAATACCTTTTATATGTTGAATAAATTGACTCATTTCGATTTTAGAGAAAAGAATTTCAAAGCTATGACTGCAGCTCAAACACTAGTCGCTAGAATAGACTGTAATATTTATAGATTAGAAAATCATATGCTAATTAGTTGTAATCGATCTTTTGCTGATTATTTTGAAGATCGATTAATTGACGCAGTAAATTTCTAGTTTTTTTTTCGTATTGACATCAAAATTTTGAACTGATTAGCTATTTCTAACATCTAATATTAGGAGGGGAAATGTCTCGTAAGTCTCGTATCATTATCGTTGGAAGTGGTATTGTTGGAGCAAGTACTGCTTATCACTTAGCTCAACTAGGCTGGAAAGATATGCTAATTTTAGATCAAGGTCCCCTATTTGAAACTGGAGGTTCTACGAGCCACGCGCCAGGAGGTGTATTCCAAACAAATCCCTCTCGTATGATGTGTAAGTTTGCTCAATACACTGTTGATTTACTTCGATCTCTAACTTATGAAGGAAAACCATGCTTTCATACCGTCGGTGGTATCGAGGTCTCAAAAACTAAAGAACGTCACGAAGATTTATATCGAAAACTAGGCATAGCTCATAGCTATGGTCTCACTGATGCAAAAATAATTTCACCAGATGAAGTACTTAAAATGAGTCCTTTTATCGATCCAGAAAAAATTCATGGAGGATATTATGTTCCTACAGATGGACTTGCCGCGCCAGTTCGGGCTGTGCGAGCAATGGCAAAATACGTAACTGATTTAAATGCAGGGGAATTTATTGGAGATACTCCAGTAACAGGTTTTAAAATTTCTAATAATCAAATTCGTGGAGTGGAAACACCTCACGGCGAATATGAAGCGGATATTGTTTTGGTATCTACAGGAATTTGGGCACCTAAAATGGGCAGACTTGCAAATATCTCTTTGCCACTTGTGCCTTGTGAGCATCAAATGGCAGCACTAATGAGACATCAAGATTATAGTCTCTATTTCAGACAGTGGAATGACACTTATGTTATTGGTAACTATAGACATGAACCTCGTATATTAGAGTCGGAGGAATTAAAAAAACCAGAAGATGCTGAAGAAATGCCCTCTTTAGTTGATTTTCGACCAGACGATTTTGCAGGCGCTCATCAAGAGTCTAATTGGCTATTTCCTAAATTTGCTGAAAAAAAATTAACAAGAAAAATCAATGGTCTTTTTTCTTTTACTACTGATGGGAATCCTCTGATGGGAGAAACATCAATTAAAGGGCTCTGGACAGCTAATGCTGTCTGGATCACTCATGCAGGTGGAGTTGGAAAAGCTATGGCAGAATGGATTGTAAATGGCGAGCCTGAGCTTGATGTTCGACAAGGGGACATAAATCGTTTTCACCCTCATCATCATGTAAGAAAATATTTACGCGCCCGAGGTAAGCAAAATTATCGTGAGGTCTATGATATTATTCATCCTCTTCAACAGATGGAACAACCTCGACCGCTGCGTCGAAGTCCTTTTTATAGTCGCCTAGAAGGACAGAAGGCGCATTTCTTTGAAACTATGGGATGGGAAAGACCACAATGGTATGAGTCTAATTTAGAATTAATTAAAGGAAAAAATTTTCCCAATAGAACCGGTTGGGCTTCTAAGTATTGGTCACCCATTCAAGCAGCTGAGCATTTAGTTACTCGTCAAACAGGTGCGCTTTTTGATATTACCGGTTTTGTGAAAATTGAGGTAAATGGAAAAGGTGCTTTAAATCTTTTACAAAAAGTTTGTACAAATAACATAGACGTTCCTGTTGGAAAAGTAGTCTACAGTGTCATTTCTAATATTTATGGTGGAATAAAAAGTGATTTAACAATTAGCAGATTAGAAGAAAATAAATTTTGGGTATTAGCTGGAGCAGGTAATGGAATGATTGATATTAATTGGCTACGTGTTAATGCGCCCAATGATGGAAGTGTTCAAATAATTGACTGGACGTCTGCTTTAGCTGGGATTGGCCTATGGGGACCGAATTCCAGAAGTGTTCTTGAAAAATTATGTGATGATGATGATATTTCCAATGAAGCATTCCCATTCTTTTCTATTAAAAGAATATCCATTAGCAATATTCCCTGTGTTGCTGTTCGAATTTCTTATATAGGTGAGTTAGGTTGGGAAATTTACACTCCAACAGAATATGGTTTAACTCTATGGGATGAACTTCGAAATACTTCCAGAGAATTTAACATGATTTGTTCAGGCGCAGGTGCTTTTGAGTCTCTTCGTTTAGAAAAAGGCTATCGCTCACTTGGCTCAGACATACACACTAATACCAACCCCTATGAGTCTGGATTAGGTTTTACAGTAAAATTAAAAAAAGATACTGATTTTATTGGTAAGGAGGCACTTTCTAAAATCAAAGAGGCACCTATTCAGAAAAAATTGGCCTGTATGGTAATGGACGACTCTGAGGGAATGGCCTTAGGAACAGAGCCAATTTATAGTGATGGAAAAGCAGTAGGCTATGTCACTAGTACAAATTATGGGTACTTTGTAGATAAACATATTGTTTATGGATACCTACCCTCAGAGCTTTCCTCTACAGGTACAAAATTGGAATTAGAATACTTTGGAAAAAGATATCCTTTGACCGTAACTACTGAACCTCTTTTAGATCCTGAAAATACTAGATTAAAATCTTAATCCTCTGTAATTTAATCACATGAGCAAAGATAATATTGTCTCTTTAATTCAAGGATTTACGATTGAACTCAATCCTAAAGTTAGATTTAAATTAGATACAATACCCTTAGATACTAAAAACCATATTTATATTACTTATCTTCCTGATGCTTCTGAAAACGATATTTTAGAAACTATAGAGTTTGTATCTAATCAAAAATTAATTCCTATCCCGCATCTTCCTGCCAGAACAATGAAAGATCTAAATCATGTTAAAAATTTTTTAACAGAAATTCGTAATAGAACAGATAGCGAAAAGATTTTAGTCATCGGTGGAGGTGGCGACCAAGCAGGAGAAATTAAATCTTCTTTAGATATCTTGGAGTCTGGTTTATTGACTGAGTTTGGATTTCATCATATTGGAATAGCCGGTCATCCAGAGGGATCTCCAGATATCAATCAAGAAACTATTGATCAATTTCTTAATAAAAAATTTGAGCTATCTAAATTAAAAAATTTAAATTTTGAATTAGTTACTCAATTTTTCTTTAACGCTGAGCCATTCATTACATGGTGTGAAAAACTAAAATCAGAAAATATCGATCTTCCTGTTAGAGTGGGCTTCCCAGGTCCTGCTTCTTTTAAGACTTTACTTAACTTTGGTTTGATGAGTGGTGTTGGAAACTCTTTAAACTTTTTAAAAAAGAATTCTTCTAAAGTCTCTGATTTGCTTACCAAGACTTCCAATGATGAAATGCTATTGGGCCTCTCTAATTATGCTGGCTCGGACTCCCCGCTTAAATCCTTCCATTGCTTTCCTTTTGGGGGCTTTGAAAAAACCTGCATGTGGCTAAATGAGGTTCAGTCTGGCTCATTTTCTCTTGAAAATTATAAATTAAAGCTCCACAAAAAAATCTTCTAAGATTGAATTTTTTGATTGCAACATAAAATAAAAGAAATTAATTTTTCGGGATTGCTAAAGAATGGCTTTATAGGAGGGTAAATGAAGCTAACACATCCAAGTACTGTGGATCAGTCTGATAGACTTGTCCCCTACAATTTAAGACAATCTGGACCTACTCCACAACAAATGTTGATTTCAACAAGAGTTAGAAAATCACCATATTGGCATTTAGCTGTAGAGGCTGGTTGCTGGAGATGTACAGTTTATAATCGTATGTATCATCCAAGAGGTTATGTAAAACCTGAGGATGGTGGTGCAATGGTTGAGTACGATGCGCTTGTTAATCACGTTACAATGTGGAATGTTGCTGTTGAAAGACAAATCAGAGTTAAAGGACCAGATGCCTTAAAATTTACAAATTATGTAATTACAAGAGACGCATCACGAATTGAAGTCATGCATGGTAAGTATGTTATTTTGTGTAATAGTAAAGGTGGGGTTCTTAATGATCCAATCTTATTAAGAGTTGCAGAGGATGAATTTTGGTTTTCTCTTTCAGACTCTGACATCATGTTTTTTTTACAAGGTGTAAATCATGACAAGAGTTTTAATGTCACTATTGATGAGATAGATGTTTGCCCAGTTCAGATTCAGGGTCCTAAATCAGTTGATCTTATGGCTGACTTGGTCGGTGATGCTGTAAGAGATATTCCTTATTATGGACTCATGGAGGCAAAAGTTGGTGGAAGAGATTGTATTATTTCACAAACTGGTTTTACTGGTGAGAAAGGTTATGAAATATATTTAAAAGACGCAACAAAGTATGCTGATGATATGTGGTATGCTGTTCTTGAAGCTGGAAAAAAACATAACTTAAAGGTTATTGCTCCTGCTCATCATAGAAGAATTGCAGCTGGTATTTTATCTTGGGGTCAAGATCTTGATGCTGAAACATATCCTTTTCAATGTAATCTTGGTTATCAGGTTCCTAGGAAAAAGACTGCAGATTATATAGGAAAAGAAGCTTTAGAGGCTATGAGAGCTAAAATGGAAGCTGGCGAAAAACCATATAGTAATCAGTTGGTTGGTTTTGTTTTAGGAGGTAAGAAAATTGAGGAGTATGCTCCTGATTTTTGGCTTATCTCAGAAGATGGAAGCACGCCAATTGGATATTTAACATCTCCATGGTACTCGCCTGAGCTTGAGACTAATATTGCAATGGGTTATGTGCCTTATGAAAAAAAAGACATCGGTAATAAATTTAAATTCCATTTACCAGATGAATATTGCGATACTCCAGGTCAACCAGTTGATGGAGAAATAGTAGAAATGCCTTTTAGGCCATCTGTAAATCCTAATGCAAGAGAAATTGCCAAATCTAAAGGCAGAGACTCAGCGTTTTAATTTATTAATTTTTTTAAAAAGCCCAGTTTATACACTGGGCTTTTTTTGTTGTTTTAATATCGTTATATAATTACATTATCCCCCCAATGGTAAATGATATAAATAGGTTACATATTGAATTAGATTATGGTGAAGTTGTAAATTTTAATAATCGTTACTTCACATTATCAGCGAC
>LUMQ01000765.1_pt1 | contig 11507 bp, 7 predicted proteins | sample 729621 | NCBI WGS metagenome assembly LUMQ01 (sample SAMN03860259, study PRJNA289734) | marine metagenome | biome: seawater column; feature: ocean; material: water; isolation source: Red Sea water column Station 12 - depth 25m | place: Saudi Arabia: Red Sea | collected 2011-10-15 | depth 25 m | reverse complement strand
GATTACCACAATCTAAACATCTATGTGCCTGATTTGAAGCTTGCACTTGATTATATTCTCCATAAATTTCCACAAACTCTATTTTTCGTTCTTCAGGATCTTTTTTTGGGGGATCGTATCTACCCACATCAAGAAATTGAAAATTATTTTCAAGTTTCTCAAATGAAGTATATTCGTTTCTTTCAGATGTAATAAAATTCTTAGCTGCAACTTGATAGTTTTTTTCCTGTTGAATTATTTCATCCCGCCACTCATAGAGTTTTATTTTTGCCTCTTCTAGATTAGCTATTGGTGCAAAAGATTGAGTTCTGTATTTTCCATTGATTCTTAGTTTTCCATAAAAATAGGGCGATCGAGGCTGTGTAAAAAGCAAAAGACCTTTCTCAATTCTATATTGCTTATTTTTATTGGCCATTTTTTAATTAGTGTATGACATAGTATGACACTTTTCTTTGATAATTCATAGCATTGTATGATATAGTTTGTCTTCACACTTTAATAATATGTCAAAATTATTTTCAAAAGATGACTTTAGAGATAACTGTGGATTTGGCTTAATAGCTGATATTAACGGCATAAAATCTCACAAAATTATCAATAAATCGATTAATGCCCTAAGAAGTACTTCTATTAAATTTAGATAAAGATTTTTTCAAAAATGCTATTTCTGAAGAACAAGGGGTGGAAATTTCAAATGAATTTGCAATAGGACAATTATTTACTAATAATAAAATTGAATCTGATCTTTCTAAAATTGAAAAAATTCTCAAAAGTGAAAACCTTATTCTAAAGGCTATTCGTCCTGTACCAGTAAATAAAGATATTCTTGGCACAATAGCTTCAAGCTGTTTGCCAAATATTTATCAACTATCTATTCAATCTACAGACAAAGTCTTTTATGAAGAAAAATTTGAAACCAATCTTTATCAGGCAAGAAAATTAATTGAAGAGATATATCTTGATGATGAGCAATTATATTTTTGTAGCTTGTCTTCAAAAACAATTATTTATAAAGGTTTAATGCTTCCTGATGCAATTCAAGATTTCTATTTAGATCTTAAATCTTCTAAATTTGAGTCATCTATTTGTGTTTTTCATCAAAGGTTTTCAACAAATACTCACCCACGATGGCACTTAGCACAGCCATTTAGACTGTTAGCGCATAATGGTGAAATTAATGCAATAAGAGGCAATAGAAATTGGGTCAAAGCTCGTTCATCAAAGTTTAAAAGTCCAAGACTACCAAAAATTCAAAAATTTAAACAACTGGTAAATGAAACAGGGTCTGATTCTTCTGCTTTAGATAATATGATAGAAATTCTTTTAAATGGAGGAGTGAAATTATTTAGGGCAATAAGAATGGTTATGCCACCAGCATGGCAAAATGCATATTTGCTTGATCCTGATATAAGGAGCTTCCATGAATATAATTCAATGCATATGGAACCATGGGATGGCCCAGCTGGAATAGTGATGTCTGATGGGAAATGGGCGGTATGTATGCTTGATAGGAACGGTTTAAGGCCTGCTAGGTATCAAATTGACAAAGACAATATCATTACAATTGCGTCTGAAACTGGTGTAAATCCAAAGAATAACGAAAATATAATTAAAAAAGGTAGAGTTTCACCTGGCGGTATTCTTGCTGTAAATACATTTACAGGTGAGATTCTAGACGAAAAACAGATAGATAATTCTCTTAAAGATAAGCTGCCATACAGGGAATGGTTGAAACAGCAAACAGTTTATATTGAATCTAGCTTAGATAAATATGAAGGACCAGGCTTAAAAAAAATTTCTGGAAGTGAATTATCTATAGCATCTAAAATGTTTTTACTTCATAAAGAAGAAAGAACCTCTGTAATTAAGCCTCTTGCAGTTGAATCCAATGAGGGAACCGGCTCAATGGGAGACGATACAGCCTTAGCTGTAATGAGTAAAATGCACAGACAAATATACGATTACTTTAGACAACAATTTGCACAAGTAACAAATCCTCCTATTGATTCTTTGAGAGAGGCTAGTGTTATGTCTCTAGAAACTTGTTATGGACCAGAACTTAATGTATTTGATGAAACGCCTGATCATGCCAAAAGATTAGTAACTACATCACCTGTACTATCATTTAAAAAACTACAGTCGATTATTAACAATAAACATTTCAGCAATATAGAGATTAATCTTGAGTATGCAAAAAGTTCCAGCTTAGAAAAAGCTCTAAAGAAACTCCAAGAAAATGTTGTAAAAGAGGTTAAAAATGGAAAAGTTATTATTCATCTTGTTGAAAAAGTACCAAGCAAAGATTATTTACCGATCAACGCATTACTTGCTGTAGGCTGTGTTCATCAAAAGCTTGTAAGTCTTGGATTAAGATCTGATGCAAACATAGTTATATCAACATCATCTGCTAGAGATACACATCAAATTGCATGCCTTATAGGTTTTGGTGCAACTGCTGTATATCCATCACTTGCGTATCAAACAATTCTCGATCTTTCCGATAGAAATGAGATTAAAGGAATGCCACATGAAAATTGCGCTAGATATAGAAAAGGAGTTAATAAAGGTTTATTAAAAATAATTTCAAAGATGGGTATATCATCAATTTCTAGTTATAGAGGCTCACAGTTATTTGAAATAGTTGGACTTAACAATGATGTTATTGATTTATGTTTTACAAACTCTATAAGTAGAATTGCAGGTAAAAATTTTGATGATCTAGACAATGAAAATAAAAAACTATGTGAATATGCTACATCTAATTTATCTGATATTAGTGTAGGAGGACTCTTAAAATATGTCCATGGTGGCGAATATCATACATACAATCCAGAGATTGTAAAAAAACTTCAGGAGGCTGTTTCGACTGGTTCAGACCAAAAATATCAGGAATATGCAGATCTAGTTGATAAAAGACCACCGGCAATGTTGAGGGATATCCTTGGAATTAAAAAATCTAAAAAAAGTATTGATATAAAAGAGGTTGAAGCTAATAAAAAAATATTAAAGAGATTTGATTCTGCTGGAATGAGTCTAGGTGCGTTATCTCCAAAAGCCCATGAAACATTAGCAGAGGCAATGAATTCGCTTGGATCGAGATCAAATTCTGGTGAAGGGGGTGAAGCGAAAGAAAGATATGACACATTAAAAATGTCGAAAATTAAACAAGTCGCTTCTGGAAGATTTGGAGTAACACCACATTATTTAGTTAATGCTGAAGTATTACAAATAAAAATTGCACAAGGAGCAAAACCCGGTGAGGGAGGTCAATTACCTGGCGGAAAAGTTGATAGCTTGATTGCTAAATTGAGGTATTCAACTCCTGGAGTTACCCTAATTTCTCCACCTCCACATCATGATATTTACTCGATTGAAGACTTAGCACAATTGATTTTCGATCTTAAGCAAGTTAATTCAAAAGCACTTGTATCTGTAAAGCTTGTCTCAGAACCAGGTGTGGGAACCATTGCATCAGGCGTAGCAAAAGCATATGCTGACTTAATCACTATTTCGGGTCATGATGGTGGAACAGGTGCGAGTCCTCTTACTTCAATAAGATATGCAGGATCACCATGGGAGCTCGGCTTGGCAGAGGCTCATCAAAGTCTAAGAGATAGCGGACTTCGTCACAAAATTAGGCTGCAAGCTGACGGTGGAATGAAAACTGGTCTTGATGTTATTAAAGCGGCAATGCTTGGTGCAGAATCATTTGGTTTTGGAACAGGACCAATGATAGCAATGGGATGTAAGTATCTAAGAATCTGCCATTTAAATAACTGTGCAACTGGAGTAGCCACACAAAGAAAAGACTTAATTAATCAACATTTTATTGGCGAAAAAGAGAGAGTAATAAATTACTTTAATTTCATTGCCAATGATGTAAGAAAATATTTAGCTGAGTTAGGTGTTAAACAACTTGAAGATATTATTGGTAAGACACACTACTTATATCAATTGGACGAAATTGAAGATTATCTAAAAAATATTGATCTATCTCCAATTTTATATTCAGATTTAAACAATAAAGAATCTAATTTTTGCAAAGTATCAAAAAATAATCCTTGGGATAAAGCAGATTTATCTAGAAAGATATTGTCTGATGTGAAAGATATTATTAATAATGATAAAAAAGGCAGTTTTAGTTATAACATTTCAAATACTGACCGATCTGTTGGTGCAAATGTTTCAGGAGAAATTGCATCTAAATATGGCGAAGATGGACTATCAGGTAGTCTAAATCTGAACTTTATGGGGTCAGCTGGACAAAGTTTTGGATGTTGGAATGCTAACGGATTAAATATTACTCTTAATGGTGACGCTAACGATTATGTTGGAAAAGGTATGAATGGAGGAAAAATAATTATCAAAAATGATGCTGATTTTGCCATTAATGATGAAAAAACCATTCTTGCTGGTAATACATGTCTTTATGGAGCAACTGGTGGGGAAGTTTATATATCTGGTTCAGTTGGAGAAAGGTTTGCGGTAAGAAATTCAGGCGCTAAAGCAGTTATTGAAGGTGCCGGCGATCATTGCTGTGAGTACATGACCGGTGGTCATGTAACTATTCTTGGTAATGTTGGATTAAATTTTGCAGCAGGCATGACAGGAGGTTTTGCATATGTACTTGACGAAAATAGGACATTCTTCGATAAATGTAATAGAGGATTAGTTGGATTAGAAAGGATAACAACTGAAGAAATGCAGCCTCATAGAAAGCATTTAAAAGAAATTCTAAGTAATCACTATAAATATACTAATAGTAAAAAGGCAAAGGAGATAATAGATGACTTTGACAAATTTGAAAGTCATTTTTGGCTTGTGGTACCAGCAGCTACAAATATTCAGGATTTATTAAAAGCTACAACTGCAAGCGCTGCTTAATCCAGGGCGCTTGTGATATTTTTGATATTATATTTTGAAGTTTTAAAGGCATTAAATTTTTTATCTATTAAAATTAAATTAAGTTTCCCATCCTTAACTTTTTTATCTGATGCCATATATTTTTTTAATTTAGAGTAACTGTATTTGCTATGATCAGTATTAAGTCCAAGTGACTCAATCATGTTTATGATATTGTCTAGCTGATAATCTTTGATATGCCCTTCGTAAAATGATAACTTTGACGCAATCACCATGCCTAGTGTAATTGCTGCTCCGTGCGTTATATTTTTATAATTATTATACGCTTCAATTGCGTGGCCAAATGTGTGTCCAAAATTTAATATGGCTCTTATACCTGACTCTTTTTCATCCTTTGTAACAATTTTTGATTTTGTTTTTATAGATTCTTCTATTATAACTTTTAAAGTTGACTCATCTTTATCAATTATTAGTTGTGATCGGTCCTCAATTATTTTTTTTAATTTTTTATTACCAATTAGAGAATATTTTACTATTTCACCAAGACCTGATTTGTATTCTTTATCTGATAATGTTTTTAAAAAAGATGTAGAAATTAATACTAACCTTGGATTATAAAAAGCTCCAACAAGGTTTTTGCCTTGAGCAAGATTAACAGCTGTTTTACCTCCAACCGACGAGTCTACTTGTGACAGTAGTGTTGTGGGAATTTGAATATAACCTATACCCCTAAGATAACTAGATGCTACAAAACCTGTTACATCACCAATGACACCACCACCTAAAGCTATGAGATAATCCGAACGGTCAAATTTTAATTCAATAAGCTTATTAAGAATTTTTTGATAAGACTTAAATGATTTAGATATTTCACCTTCAGCTAAAATCAAAGAATATTGATTTTTTGTATTAATATCTTTTTTAAGACTTTTTAAATATTGCTTAGGTACTCCACTATCAGTAATAATTAATACTTTATTCTTTGTTGAAAGGATTTTATTAAGGACATTTTTTGGAATCTTCTTATTAGAGATATGGATATTATATTTAGACTCACCTTTTCCAGCACTTAATACAGCCATAATTAAATTTTAACTACCTTAATTATTTCAGATGCAACTTCTTGACTTGATTTATTTTCTGTATCAATTACATGATCCGATACTGCTTTATAGAAGTCTTTTCTTTCATTATGAAGCTTTGTAAGTATTTCGCCTGGATCTCCATTTTTTAACAATGGCCGATCCTTATCTTTAGAGGTTCTCTCTACCTGTGTTGAAATAGGGGTAGATAGATAAAAGACTGTTCCCCTTGATGATAATAGTTCCCTATTTAATTTTGATAATATTATTCCACCACCAGTAGACAAAACAATTGAATTTTTTTTAACCATTTCTTCAAGCATTTCACTTTCTCGTTTACGGAAACCATCTTCACCTTCTAAATCAAATATCCAATCAATTGATGCACCTGTTCTTGCTTCGATTTCGTCATCTGTATCGAAAAAATTTAAAAATAATTCATCAGATATAATTTTGCCAACGGTAGATTTACCGGAACCCATTGGACCAACAATAAAAATATTCATAGTAAATAATTTTTCAGCCGAGATTTTAACATCTAGATTGAAAATTACACTTTTTAAATACTAAAAATATTTATTCTGCATTATTTAAGATTTAAAATGAGATATGCAAAAAATTATAAAAAATCTATTTATTATTGGCATTATTGTTTGCGTTCTTTCAATTTTTTTGACCATCGGAACATACTTGGCAATTAAACCAAATCTTCCTGAAATTAAGTATGTAGATGAGTCTGAACTTCAAATGCCACTAAAAGTTTACACTAAAGATGGATATTTAATTGGTGAATTTGGTGAAATAAAAAGAAGGGCAACTAGTTTTGATGATATTCCAATAGACATTAAAAATGCTTTTTTATCGGCAGAAGATGATAACTTTTTTAACCATCAAGGTATAAGTTATACAGGATTAATAAGATCTTTTGTGAGATGTGTAGGGCCCTCTGGATGCCAAGGTGGCGGTGGGACTATAACTATGCAAGTAGTCAGGGGATACCTTTTAACACCTGAACAAACAATAGTAAGAAAAATTAAAGAAATTTTCTTAGCACTCGAACTTGAAGGTAAAGTTGAAAAAGAACAAATATTTGAGCTTTACGTAAATAGAATTTTTTTAGGAAACCGTTCTTATGGAATTGAAGCTGCAGCTAACACATATTTTAATAAAAACTTATCAGAATTAAGTATTAGCGAATCGGCAACCATAGCAGCAATTGCACAACTTCCCTCTAGGATTAATCCTGTAAAGAATCTTAGAAGAACCCTTCAAAGAAGGGATTGGATATTATCAAGAATGTTTTTGCTAGATCATATTTCTGAAAAAGAATATCTGGAGGCTATTTCCGATGATATTGAAATAGCTAAGAATATAAATTTATATGATGTTGATGCCAAACATTTAGCAGAGCATGTTAGGCAAGAAGTTATAAGAAGATATGGCCTTAGAGCATATAAAGAGGGCTGGTCTGTTTATACAACTATTGACTCACAGTCACAAACTTCTTCAGTAGCAAGTGTTTTAAACGAATTATTCTTGTACGACAAAAGACATGGTTGGAGAAAACCAGATAACTATGGAAATCTTTTTAGCAGCGAACAGCAAAGACTTCTGGAAAACTCAGATATTAGTTTTCTTTTTGATAACTCTTATTTTCAAGATATTGATCTAGATGAAGATAATCTTTCAAATAAACTTAGCAAGATATTTGATTCATATGCTTTTTATAAAACGCATATTAAAGCGATAGTAATAAATGTAACAAACGAAAAAATAACATTTATAAACGAAGATTTTGATTTAGGTAGCATCGCATGGAAAGAAGAATATGATTGGGCGAGAGAACAAATATCTATAAATGAACTAGGCCCAAAGCCCAGTTCATTTAATCAGATTTTAAGTTTTGGCGACTTTATCTATCTAAAAACTAATGATGATTCATATATTTTTGACCAGATACCAAATATTGAGTCGTCTTTGATCTCTATTAATCCAAATTCTGGAGAAGTTATAGCCTATGTTGGAGGTAAAAATTTCAACGAGAGTAACTTTGACCGCGTAAGGTTATCATTCCCTCAATCTGGATCCAGCTTCAAACCCTTCATATATTCTTCTAGCTTGGCGAGCGGATATAATTTATCAACTTTAATTAATGATGCTCCTATAGTTTTTGAAGATGAAAATCTTGAGAGCGAATGGAGACCTCAAAATTATACTGGAGAATTTTATGGACCAATATCTATTAGAGATGCTCTAGTAAAATCAGTCAATATTGTTTCGATTAAACTCTTAAGAGAACTTGGAATTGAAAATTCCCATACATATTTGAATAATTTTGGTTTCACAAAATCAAGACTTCCCAATGATTTAGCAATTTTTCTGCTGCTGAAATGGTAAGAGCTTACAGTGTTATTGCAAATAATGGTTTTATACCAGACATTCACTTCATTGACAGTATTAAAGATAGAGATGGCAATATTATTTTCTCTCAAAATGAATATAACAATCAATTTAATAACCAAGATATTTCAGCTTTTCCTTGGCTTGATACTATAGAGATGAATGCCAAAAAACCATATTATATTTTGAAACCTTTAAACAAAGATAAGAGAGTTATCGACGAAAGGGTCTCATTTTTGATGGCAGATACCTTAAAAAGCTTTATGAAAAATGGTGTTGCTGGAAGGAAATCTGAATTTCTTGGAAGAGATGATATTGGTGGCAAAACTGGAACAACCAATGATTCAGTTAGCACATGGTTTTCAGGATTCCATAAAGATTTAGTTACAACAGTTTGGGTAGGTACAGATGATTTTACTTCATTAGGTGAAGATGAGTATGGTTCGACAATTGCATTGCCAATCTGGATAAATTACATGGATTTCAAACTTAAGAGTCTGGAGATATCAAATGAAGAAATTCCTGAAAATATTTCGTTTGTAAGAGTTAATAAAAATACTGGAGAGATAGACAAAGAATCACTTGAAAATACCTACTTTGAATTATTTTTAGACGAAAATATAAATTAATTTTTAAATATACTTAATGACAAAAGTGTCCAAACATTTTCAATATATGTTGATGGAGAATCTTTAAACTTAGATCTTATATATCTGCCTATATTACCTTCTAAGACAGTAATTATTAATTGTGCCGAAATACCTGCTTGGGTTGTTAGATTCTTTTCATCTTCTTTAAGCATCTGCCTAAGAACAAGCTCAAATCTTTCATAGAATTGATTAACATTGTCACTCACGTTCTGTTCAGCAGATGAAAGAGCTTCTCTTGAGAGCAGCCTTGCAAAACCCTTATTTTTTTCTATAAACAACATAAAGAAAATGAATATTTTTTTTACCTTTTCTTGAGCAGATATTTTTTCTTTTTTGAGCTCATTACATTTTGCAAAAATTGTATCATCACAAAATGAGAAAAGTTCAGCATAAATAGATCTTTTACTTGGAAAGTGTCTGTAAAGTGCTGCTTCAGTTATGTTTGATTTTTCAGCCAAAGATGCAGTTGTTATTTTTGACATATTCTTTTCTTCAAGCATAGCTGCCAAAGATTCCAGAATGATGTTTTTTCTGTCTTTTTTCATTAATTAATCTAAATTTATATCAATATTTGGGCAAATGCGAGAAAGTTCATGTAAAAAATTATTTTGAATTTCTTTTAAATCATCTTCAGTATTTCCTTCAAACCTCATTACCAATTTTGGTGTTGTATTAGATGCTCTTAAAAGCCCCCAGCCGTTTTTAAAATTTATTCTTAATCCATCTATATTTATTTTTTCTCCTTTTAAATTACATTTCATAGAAAAATCTTCAATTATTTGAAATTTTGTTTCGTCAGTCACCGTAATATTTAATTCTGGAGTTGAAAATAAGTTTGGTAAATCGTTATTAATAGCAGAAATACTTTTTTTATTATTTGATATTAACTCAATAATTCTTGCACCTGAATAATGTCCATCATCAAAGCCATGCCATTTGTCATTAAAAAAAATATGACCACTCATTTCACCTGCCAGGAGTGGATTATGTTTCTTGATACCATTTTTGATATGAAAGTGTCCTGTAGGCGACATTATTGGTGTTCCTCCTAAATTTTTTATCAAATCTGGAAGGGCATTTGTACATTTAACATCAAAGATTATAGACCCTTTATTTTTATCAAGGATTTCTTTGCAGAACATCATCAAGATTTTGTCAGGATAAATAACATCGCCTTTATCAGTAATTAAACCTACTCGATCTCCATCACCATCAAATGCTAAACCCAAATCAGCTTTTGTTAATTTAACTTTTGCAATTAAATCCTGAAGATTTTCTAATTTGCCTGGATCAGGATGGTGATTAGGAAAATTTCCATCTACTTCAGTGAAAAGTTCAATAACTTCACAGCCTAGTTCGCTAAATAGTTTTGGGGCTATACATCCTGCAGCACCATTCCCACAATCAATAACCACTTTTAATCTAAAATTCTCATCAATCTGAATATTATTTTTTACTTCTTCAACGTAATTACTTTTGATATCAAAGAATTCAATTTTTCCAGGAACTTCTGACTTATCTTTATTTCTATCAAGTAATTTGTATATCTCGTTTCCGGAAACCGGCTTGTCGTTGATAATGAGTTTTATACCATTATAATTTTTAGGGTTATGACTGCCTGTAATCATTACACCACTCTTACATTTATTTTTTTTTGCTGCATAGTAAAGTAGTGGAGTTGTAACTAAACCAATATTTTGTATATTGATTCCATAACAAGAAAGAGATTTTTCTAATGATTTGAGGAGAGATTCTCCCGACAGTCTTCCGTCTCTACCAATGCATATTTCTCTAACATTCTCTTGATCGCATTTTATAGCAATAGCTTTTGCTATAAGACTTATTGCATTTTCATTTACTTGATCAGGATAAACACCTCTAATGTCATATTCTCTGAAAATTGATTTTGCTATTTCCATAATTTTACTTTAGTTATAGGTATGATTTTGCAATAATAATCATTCACAATTATATCTTGAAACGTGTTTGTAGATACTGAAAATAAATATATATGGAAAAATGGATCGTTTGAGAGATGGAATGACTCCAATGTTCATATTTTATCTCATACTTTGCACTATGGAACTGGAGTATTTGAAGGTGTAAGAGCATATAAGACAAATAATGGACCAGCAATATTTAGACTATCTGATCACACTAAAAGGCTTTTTGATGCAGCTTCAAAAATAAGTATAAGTATTCCATTTTCAGAATCTGAACTGAATTTAGCTCAATGTGAGACTCTTGAAAAAAATAATCTTAAAGAAGGATATTTAAGACCAATTGTTTATTTGGGTAATGAAGGCCTTGGTCTTCGAGCAAAAGATTTGAGTGTAAATGTTGCAATAGCTGCGTGGGAATGGCCATCATATATGGATCCCGAAGCAAAAGAAAAAGGTATATCAGTAATGAAGTCCTCTCATAAGCAGTATGAAAATCCTCTTCATTCTGGAAATAAAATAATTGGAACATATTTCAGTAATACAATGGCCCTTCACGAAGCCTTAGATAA
>LUMQ01001453.1_pt1 | contig 11514 bp, 11 predicted proteins | sample 729621 | NCBI WGS metagenome assembly LUMQ01 (sample SAMN03860259, study PRJNA289734) | marine metagenome | biome: seawater column; feature: ocean; material: water; isolation source: Red Sea water column Station 12 - depth 25m | place: Saudi Arabia: Red Sea | collected 2011-10-15 | depth 25 m | reverse complement strand
GAAGTTTTATTTACAGGTATTAAAGTAATTGATCTAATTGAGCCTTATGCTAAAGGTGGTAAGATTGGATTATTTGGAGGTGCTGGTGTAGGTAAAACAGTACTTATTCAAGAACTTATAAATAACATCGCTAAAGGTCATGGTGGTTTGTCTGTATTTGCTGGAGTTGGTGAAAGAACAAGAGAAGGAAATGACCTATTAAGAGAAATGCTTGAGTCTGGAATTATTAAGTATGGTGATGAGTTTATGAAATCAATGGAAGAAGGTGGATGGGATCTAAGTAAAGTAGATAAAAAAGCATTAGAAGAATCAAAAGCAACATTTGTTTTCGGACAAATGAATGAGCCACCAGGTGCAAGAGCAAGAGTAGCTCTTTCAGGATTAACAGTAGCGGAATACTTTAGAGATGGTAGTGGTGATGGTCAAGGAAAGGATGTTTTATTTTTCGTAGATAATATATTCAGATTTACTCAAGCTGGTTCTGAGGTATCAGCACTACTTGGAAGAATGCCATCAGCAGTAGGTTATCAGCCAACGTTGGCAACTGAGATGGGTGCGATGCAAGAAAGAATTACTTCTACTAAAAAAGGATCTATTACTTCTGTTCAGGCAGTTTATGTACCTGCAGATGATTTAACAGATCCAGCACCAGCAACTACATTTGCTCACTTAGATGCAACAACAGTACTTTCAAGAAAGATTGCTGAGCTAGGAATTTATCCAGCTGTTGATCCATTAGATTCAACTTCTAGAATTCTAACACCTGAAATTTTAGGTGATGAGCACTACAATTGTGCTCAAAGGGTAAAAGAAATGCTTCAGAAATATAAAGAGCTTCAAGATATTATTGCAATTCTTGGTATGGAAGAATTATCTGAAGAAGATAAATTAACTGTTGCTAGAGCAAGAAGAGTTCAAAGATTCTTATCTCAACCTTTTCATGTTGCTGAGCAGTTTACAGGAATCCCTGGAGTCCTTGTAGATATTAAGGATACTATTAAAGGATTTAACATGATCATGGATGGTGAGCTAGATCACCTGCCTGAAGCTGCTTTTAATCTCAAAGGTACTATTGAAGAGGCAATTGAAGCTGGCGAAAAAATGATTGCAGAAGCAAAATAATTATGTTTATTGAAATTGTTAGTCCTGAGAAAACTATTTACACTGGTGATGTAAGCAGTGTATTTTTACCTGGTACAGAAGGTTTTTTTCAAGTTTTAGATAACCATGCTCCAATTGTATCTACATTGAAAAAAGGTACAATTGAACTTAAAGGCGAGTTTAATAGTGAACTTTCTCAGAATTTAAATTTAAATGATTCAAGTAAAGCTTCTCTAGATATTGAATCTGGAGTCGTTGAAATGCGAAATAATAAGCTAATAATTTTAGTGGATTAAATAATTCCTTTCTGAATTTATTAAAAAAAATATCACTTTTATTTATATCTCTTTCAGTTTTTTCCCAATCTGTAAACTTAGATGAAGTCATAGTATCTGAATCTAAAATTGATATTCCTTTTTCAAAAAAATATAGATCAATAGAGATTATCGATTCAAAATCAATTATTGAAAGTGGAGTTAATAATGTTGTGGATTTGCTTCAGCAAGTCAGTGGTATTGATATAAGAAGGAGGGGAGTTCCTGGTACTCAAGCTGATTTGTATATCAGAGGTGGAGGTTTTGACCAAACATTATTACTTATTGATGGAATGAAGATGGATGATATTCAAACAGGTCATCACACATTAAATCTACTTCTTCCAATCCAATTAATTGAAAGAATTGAAATTATTAAAGGTCCTGCTTCAAGAATATTTGGTCAAAATGCTTTCAATGGAGCTATTAATATTGTATCAAAATCTCTTCCAAAATTAGATAAGAAACAATTTGAAATTTTAGTGAGCAATCCAACATTTGGATCGTTTAAACAGTTTGGTTTTTTAATAAACTCAAGACTATCACTGAAAGAAAAATTCAATGCTCAATTAACATTTTCAAGATCCAAATCTGATGGTTATAGATACAATACAGATTACAGTAATGATTTTTTCTTTTTTAAATCAGAAATTAAAACTCAAAAAAATCCAATTATTATAACATCAGGCTTTACTGAGAAAAAATTTGGTGCTAATGGATTTTATGCTAGTCCATCAGCTACTGATCAATATGAAGAAACTCAAGCGAGTTTCCTTGGAATTTCAACATTGCTTGGCTCTGAAAAATTTCTTGTAAGACCAAAATTGTACTGGAGAAGAGGTCAAGATGAGTATATATACATTAGGAATAATCCGTCTGTATACAGAAACTTACACAAAACAAATAAGATTTATTTAGATTTTAGTTTTTCTAAATTATTTGAATCAAGTAGATTAAATTTTGGTATTGATTTATCAAATTCATCTATTTCAAGTAACAATTTAGGAGATCATAAAAGATTTACGACATCACTATACGCTGACTATACATTTAAAACAAAAGACAATAAACTTAGCTTCTCACCAGGTTTATCAATTTCTAATTTCTCTGATATGTCAACTCATTTATTCCCTGGTATCGATGTAGGATTTGATGTTAATGAAAAAATAAATCTGTATGCTAACTATGGAAAAACATATAGAATACCAACATATACAGATTTATACTACAGTGACAGAAATACCATTGGAAACCCTGATCTAAATCCAGAGCATGCGATTACTAATGAAATTGGTATTAAATATTCAAATGAAAACATTGATGTTTCAAGTTCATTTTTCACTAGAAAATCAAGCAATATTATTGATTATGTTAAGCAATCGGAACAGGACAAATGGGAAGCAACTAATATTAGAAATTTAGACACAAATGGCTTCGATCTTAGTTTTTTGTATAAAATTAGTCTATACAATAGTTTAAGAATAGGCTACACCTATCTTTTTGATAAATCATATGTCAGTCAAGTGAATTACTCAAGATACGCTATTAATTCATTAAGACATCAATTAAATACCAGACTAGCTCTAAAGTATTCTAATAAAATTACACACACCCTAATCAGTAGATTTGGTGAAAGATCAAATAAGGTTTCTCATATCGTTTATGATTCCAATTTAAAATACCAGCTTTCTGAAAACAGCTATTTTTTCATTAATGTGAACAACATATTTAATGAGGAATATTATGAAACTAATTTAGTTCCAATGCCAGGTAGAAATTTCTTAATAGGTGTTATTAGTTATTTTGAGTAAACTAATTCGCCGTGAACATAAGTTTTAAGAACTTTAGTTTCAGGAGTAAGATCTATATCAACTTTCATAATATCTCTATCAATTAGGATAAAATCAGCAATTTTTCCTGACTCAAGACTGCCTTTCTCATTTTCTTCGAAATTAAAATAAGCTCCCCAAATGGTCATTCCTTTTAATGTTTCCTCCCTTGATAAACTATTTTCTATTTGAAAACCTGACTCGGGATATCCACTTAAATCCTTTCTTGCAACTGAACTGTAAAAAGTATGAAAAGGATTTACTTTCTCTACTGGAAAATCTGTTCCTAATGCCACTCTTTTTGAGTATTGTAATAAATCTTTAAAAGCATAAGCACCCTTTACTCTTTCCCCTAATCTATCTTCTGCCCAGTACATATCACTTGTCGCATGTGTTGGTTGAACTGAAGGAAGAACTTTTTCATTATAAAGATGAAAATCTTTCTTATCAATTACTTGAGAATGTTCAATTCTCCATCTCGGATCTGAAACATCACTTAAAACTTTATTGTATTCATTTAATAATATAAAAGCTGTTGAATCTCCAATAGCATGAGTGTTCATTTGAAATCCAATTTCTTTGATGTTTTTTGCAAAATATTTAACATCTTCTATACTAGTTGAAAGTTTGCCGTGATTATGTGGATCATCAGAATAGGGTTCTTTCAGTGCTGCTCCCCTTGATCCCAATGCTCCATCGCCATAAACTTTAAATGAACGAACATTTAACCTATCAGTTTTTAATTTTCCATTATTTCTATAATAATCAATGTTCTTTTTCGAAACACTGACCATTGCATAAATATTAATTTTAAGTTCATCATTTTGATGTAAACTATCAATTAGATTTACCGTACCTATACCCAAACCAGCATCAGAAACAGTTGTTAGACCATTTTCAAAACATATTTTTTCAGCATTTTGTAAAGCAATAGTTTTCTCAGATAAGTTTTTTTCAGGAAGAATATTATCAATCAATCCCATTGGGCTATCAATTAAAACACCACTAGGTTTATTTGACTTCAAAATCACTGTACCCCCCTCAAGATTAGTTTTATTAGTAATCCCAGCTTTTTCTAAAGCATAATCATTCACTATGTATGCATGACCATCAACTCTTTCAAGTACAACAATTTTATCTTTAAAAAACTTATTTAATAATGTATTATCTGGAAAATCTTTTATTTCCCAATCGTTTTGATCCCAACCCCTTCCTCTAAGAATGGATGGATTATTTTTTTCATTATATGCGATTAGTCTATCAACAATTTCATTAAATGATTTTGTTTCTCTTAAATCAACAACAAGTTGATCCTCACCAAGTCCATAGAAATGACAATGTGAATCAATTAAGCCCGGTAAAATCGTTTTTCCATCTGCATTTAGAACTTCTTTTGCATTGTAGAATTTATCCAAATTTTCTTCACTGACGTCAACTATTTTTCCATCCTTAATCGCCATTGATTTCATAATACTAAATTCATCATCAGCTGTGTAAATATTAGCATTAGTTACGACTAAATCAGCATTTTTTGTACATGAAGAAATCAGTAGAACTATAAAAAATAATTTTTTCATAATTCGTTTAATTTATTAAATATTTTATCATATTCCCAACCTCTGTAATTTAAGTAATCAAAGATTTTCTTTTTCATTTGTTGTTTATTATACTTTTGAAATTTATCAATACATTTTTGGAATAGCTCATCAAGTTTTTTAATATAATCTTCCTCACTTATTTCATTCATACCTATATCAATATTTTTTTTTGAAACTTTACGCTTTTCCAGTTCCATCTTAATTCTCATCTTGCCCCAATTTTTAAATTTAAATTTTCCTCTTGAAAAAGCTTGAGCAAATCTCGTTTCATTTAAGTAGTCATTTTTTATAAGTTCATTATCTATCTCCTCTTTTGAAGTTGAATATGTTCTGAGCTTATTTTCAACTTCCATATGACATCTTTCTTGATATGCGCAATAGTTTTGTGCATTAGATTTAATTTCATCATATGAAAGGATATTTTTTTTCATAAAAAAAAAGGTAAAAAAAAAGCGGCATATAGCCGCTTTTTTAGTAATTATTAATTTTTCCTTTTGCATTAAAAAATCTGTAATGTAAATATGTATATGAATCTCTTGGAATGATTTTAATCCAGTGGTTGTACTTAAAAAACCACTTTAATTGGATTGAAATCCATCCTTTATTCAAATAAGCTGCTACAAAAGGATGAACATGTAGCTTAAGCTTACTTTTAGATACATAAGAATTTTTTAAAATTTTTTCTAAGGAATTTTCAATTTTATCAATGACAACTATTGGAGCTTCAATTTTTCCAATTCCGTTAGGATTATCCTTTAAACCTATTTTACTAGGTGGTAAAACTTTATGTTTTGCTCTATCTGATTCCATTTCAGTTTTAAAGTGGTTAAATAGTTTTCTTCTATTTTCAGCAATTGTCATATCAATAAAATCAATGACAATAATACCACCCATATCTCTAAGTCGTAACTGTCTCGCTATCTCAGTAGCAGCAATTAAATTAACTTCAAGAGCTGTTTCTTCTTGGTTACTACTTTTGTTTGATCTATTTCCACTATTCACATCAATAACATGAAGCGCTTCTGTGTGTTCTATGATAAGGTAAGCACCTTTGCTCATTGAAACTGTTCTTCCAAAAGCAGTTTTTATTTGACGTTCAATTTTAAAGTGTTCAAAAATTGGAGTATCAGATTTATAATATTTAACAACTGATTTCTTTTTTGGAGCAATTTGTTTTATGTAATCTTTTACTTCATAACACAAATCTTTATTATTTGAATAAACACCAGTAAAACTATCATCAAACAGGTCTCTTAAAATAGAAGAAGTTCTGTTTAATTCATTTAGCATTAAAGATGGAGTTTTTGCTCCAATTATTTTTTTACAAAGACTTATCCATTGCTTTTTTAAGTTTTGTAAATCTGTTTTTAATTCAGCAGTTTTTTTACCTTGAGCGACAGTTCTTACAATCACACCAAATCCTTTTGGTTTTATCTCATCAATAAGCGTTTTTAATCTCTTCTTTTCTTCTTTACTTCTAATCTTTTGAGAAACAGAAACTCTGTTAGAAAAAGGGATTAAAACAAGAAACCTTCCAGCAAATGAAAGTTCAGAACTGATTCTTGGTCCTTTTGTAGAAATAGGTTCTTTTATTATTTGAACCAGTAATGTTTGATTTGGTTTAATAACACTTTCAATAGTTCCTTTTTTGTCAATTTCTTTTTCCAAATTGAACTTAGCTAATGAAAAATTTTTCAATTTTCCTTCTTGAACTAAATTGGTGAATTTTATTAAAGATTTTACTCTAGGTCCTAAGTCATGATAATGCAAAAAAGCATCTTTTTCATATCCAACATTTAAAAAGGCTGCGTTTAGACCTGTGATTGTTTTTTTTATCTTGGCAATAAATATATCTCCTACATTAAACTTACTGTTATCTTTTTCTTTATGTAATTCAATAAGCTTTCCGTCATGTAAGAGAGCAAAATCGACCGCTGAATTAATTGATCGAATAATTATTTCTTTATTCACAATTAATTATTTTAAATTATACTTTGTTTAATCGGTGATCTCTGATTAATTTCAGAGTTCTATGTCAATGAACGTAAGGATTAAAAGAATTTATTTCTTTTTATGTCTATTGGCTCTACTTCTTTTCTTTCTTTTATGTGTAGCAACCTTGTGTCTTTTTCTTTTTTTTCCGCTAGGCATATATTACTTGTTATTATTCTTAACGTTATCTACGAATACTTTAGCAGGTTTAAATGCAGGAACTGAATGAGCGGGAATTCTAATAGTGGTGTTCTTTAAAATATTTCTTCCAGTTTTTTCAGCTCTCCTTTTAACAATAAAACTTCCAAATCCTCTTAAATAAACATTTTCACCTTCACTTAATGAATTTCTTACCTCTTCCATAAAATTTTCAACAGTTGCAAGAACTTCATTTTTTTCAAGTCCAAGATTTGATGATATTTTGTTAACTATCTCTGCTTTAGTCATTTTTAATTTTAATTTTATTATTCGGTTGCCAAATATATAAATTTATATTCTAAAACTTATGTGGAATCTTTTTAATTATTTATCATTCAATTAATGAAAAACAATTTCGCAAAGAAATTAATTGAATGGTATAAAATTAATCAAAGGGATTTACCATGGAGAAAGACTAACGATCCTTATAAAATTTGGGTTTCTGAAATTATACTACAACAAACACGAATTGATCAAGGAACTCCTTACTATTTAAAATTCACAGAAAAGTTTCCTCACGTTAAAAAATTAGCTGACTCAACTCTTGATGAATTAATGAAAGTTTGTCAAGGTATTGGTTATTACAGCAGAATTGTAAATATGCATAAATGTGCAAAAATTGTGGTTAGTGAATACAATTCAAATTTTCCTTCAAAATATGATGAACTTTTAAGTCTTCCAGGAATTGGTGATTATACAGCATCTGCAATTAGTTCTATTTGTTCAGGTGAGTCTAAAATGGTAGTTGATGGTAATGTTATACGTCTATTTAGTCGATTATATAATTTGAATTATCAACAGCATAGTTCAATGATGAAAAAATCTATCAAAAAAATAGGTGAAAAAGAAATTCTAAAATTTAAATCAGGAGATTTTAATCAAGCATTGATGGATTATGGGTCAATGATATGTTCACCCAAAAAATATAGGTGTGATATATGTATTTTTTCTAAAAGTTGTGAAGCATTCAAGTTAGATATTGTAGACAAGTTACCGGTCAAGAAAAAAAATATTACTATTTCACAGAGATTTTTTAATTATTTTGTTGTAATTGATAAATCATCAAAAGTTAAAATTCATAAAAGAAAAGAGAAAGATATTTGGAATAATTTATATGAATTTGAATTGCTTGAAACAGATAATAAAATTGACGTAAAAGAGGCTGACTCTTATTTAAAAGAAAAATATCAAAGATTGATCTTCCAAAAAAAATATCAGGTATCTCATAAACTAACTCATCAAGTTTTAAGTATTGATTTTTGGATATTTGAAGTAGATGAAGTTTTTAAGTTTGGATTAGACATACCAAGCTTAAATAATTATCCTTTTCCAAAACCAATTTTTAGTATTATTTCTAAAATTCAGTAATAATGATTTCATATATTTGAGTACTATGAGCGGATCTTTAAATAAAGTTATGTTAATTGGAAATTTAGGTGATGACATCAAGATGCATCATTTTGAAGACGGTGGATGTGTCGGTAGATTTCCACTTGCAACAAATGAAAATTATACAAATAAACAAACTGGAGAAAGAGTTACAAACACTGAGTGGCATAATGTAGTTGTTAGGAACAAAGCAGCTGAAATATGTAATCAGTATTTAAAAAAGGGAGATAAAGTTTACATTGAAGGAAAATTAAAAACTAGAAAGTGGCAAGCTGAGGATGGGCAACAAAGGTATTCTACAGAAGTTCATGTGAATGAGTTTAATTTTTTAAACAATAGAAATGAATCTACAACAGAGAGTTCATATCAAGCACCTCCAGCTCAGACAAGTCAACCGGCTCCTGAAAGTCAAAATCAGGATCAGCCAGATGATTTGCCGTTCTAATTAAATCGATAATCATATTGGTACAATAATGAGATATATTCCATTATATTTCTTAATGTTTTTCTCTTGTAATGAAACATATCTTCCAAAGCAAAAAGCATATTTTGCTCCATCATTTGAAAACAAAGAGTTTACTCTTTTTATTGATAATTGTAAGAATGAGTTCTTAATTAATTCTTTGTCAAAAGTAAATGAAGTTTCTAATTGTTCTTATGAAATAATTTATGAGAATTATAAAGCTAAAATCTTTATTAATTCTGTAGAATCAGATTTGAAGGATATTAATATTCAAGAGTTTTTTAATGAAAAATTATTTGAAAATTCAAAATTTGCTGACAGGGTTATGGAAAGTATATATGATTCTAATAACAAAAATATTTCTTCAAAAGTATACACATTTATAGGAGACACTCCATCAAATATTCAGTTTTATATTACAAATAATAAAAATAAATTTTTCACTGGAAGTCTATATTTTAATTCTAAACCAAACTATGATTCATTACTTCCATACATAGATTACATTGGCGATGATATTAAAAAAATGGTAGATTCATTTACTTGGATTGATGAATAATAATATTAAAAAATGGCTTTTATTAGCAACCCTTTCTATTATTTGGGGAAGTTCTTTTATACTCATAAAAAAAGGATTATTAGAGCTTACACCAATACAATTGGGTAGTCTTAGGATAATTTTTACAACACTAGTTATTTTAAGTTTTTCCTTTAAATCTTTACTTAAAATAAAAAGAGAAAAATGGAAATGGATAATTATTACCGCTTATGTTGGAACATTTTTTCCAGTTTATCTTGTTGGATTTGGTCAAACTCAAATAGATAGCGGCATTGCATCAATACTCACTACTTTAACTCCAATCTCTACGCTTATTGTTGGAGTGTTCTTTTTTAATTTATTTTTTACTCGAAGACAAATACTAGGTCTTGCAATTGGTCTTGTTGGTAGCTTTCTTTTATTATATCAGGGTTCTCTTACAGGTGATTCAAATATTTTCTTCGCAATTTTTATAATCTTAACAACTGTTGGTTATGGCACATCTGTCAATTTAATTAAAACTTACCTTACGGATATACCACCTGCTGCAGTTACAGCAGGAATTTTTTTATCGATTCTTCCTCCCGCTATAATTATATTAATATTTTCTGACTTTTCATCCTTGGCATTTGAAAATAATGAGGTTTTAAAATCAATTGGATTTGTTTTTATTCTAGCATTATTCAGCAGTGCATTGGCTCAAACTCTTTTCAACGTCTTTGTTAAAATTGCATCACCACTTTTTGCATCAGCTGTAACATATACAATGCCAATAGTTGCAATTTTTTGGGCTGTATTAGATGGAGAGAATTTAACCCTCCAACAATACCTAGCAACGGTAGTGATTCTTTTAGGCGTTTACCTAGTTAACAGAAAAAATCAAAAAACTATTTAAAGAACTCATCAGAAATTTCTTCATTAAAAATAACACTAGTTATTTCAAACTCAATTTTCTGCGGTCCAGCATTGATTTCTCTCTTAAATGCATATAAAATACCATCAACTTCTCTATAATCAGAAAATTTAGTTATTGAAGTAATTGTATTTCCACCTTGGGTGGTGCTTTCTTCAGTCATAATTAATAATCCTGATTCAGCATCATAATAATTAAAACTATTTTCTTTTTTTGACCCCTCTCGCTTTCAAGCTGATCATTTTCCATAGGTATTTTTTGTCCCATTTGTTCCATGTAACCATTATTTCCATCAAATTTTTGTTTCATCAAAGTACCCATGCCTTCAACTGACATTTCCATTGAAGTTAGATTAGGACTCTTTTCTTTTATGATTGCTTTCGGCTTAAATGGTGCTCCAGGAATGGTAACATTTGCCTCTAGTGATATAGTAAAAACTGAATTTAATTTTTCATTACCACCAATTTTTTCGATGTACTTATTAATAACAGTTTCTGCTGTTACATTAGAGGATATTTCCTTATTAAAAACAGGTTTTTCAATAGAATTGCCATACTTGTCGTAATAATAAACAGATAATTTTTTTCCATCAAAAGTTATATTCTCAAGTTTATCAGCTAACGCTGCACCTTTTCCAGTAACTACAATTTGTCCATTATCAATATTAAAATATTTATTAGCTGCATTTTTTACATCACTGGCAGTAACAGAATTAATATTAGATAGATAATTTTTATAATAATTTTTGTCAAGATTTTGAGTTTCAATTTGAACTGTATAATTAGCTATTGTAGACGGGCTTTCTGTTGCTAAAACAAAATTTCCAAAATATTTAGCTTTTACATCATTAAGTTCTTTTTCAGTAACATCTATTTCTCTAATTTTTTTAATTTCATTTAGCATTTCAATAACGGCACTATCTGTAACTTCTTCTCTTGTGCTTGTATAAGCTCTAAATCTTGATTTACTATACTTACTTGATCCGAATGAGGATCTTGCCACATATGTATATCCTTTATTTTCCCTAATTTGTTGCTCAAGTCTATTCTCTGGACCACCACCTAGAATTTTATTCGCAAGAAGTAATGAAAAATATTCACCATCGTTCATTCTCATTTCAATTAGATTTTGAAAAGTAACTTCAGATCGAATAGCGTTAGGCATATCAATGAAGTGAAT
>LUMQ01000438.1_pt2 | contig 11561 bp, 8 predicted proteins | sample 729621 | NCBI WGS metagenome assembly LUMQ01 (sample SAMN03860259, study PRJNA289734) | marine metagenome | biome: seawater column; feature: ocean; material: water; isolation source: Red Sea water column Station 12 - depth 25m | place: Saudi Arabia: Red Sea | collected 2011-10-15 | depth 25 m | reverse complement strand
AGAGATATTAGATGAATTTTCTTCATCAACCTACAACAGTGTGTGGTATCACACATTGGTCAAGGACATGAACGGCAATCGATTGGCATTACACAAATACTCAGTGAATCATGGGGCAAGTGATGACAGTAGTATCGAAGCATTTATATCGGACAGTGGTGTTGTAAGGAACGAGGAATTCGATCCCGTGACTGCTGAGGTTGCGGTTGACGATGGTAACATACAATTGAAACTGACAGGAGTTGATGATGGTTCCACTACTGTAACAAATTTTGCCAACGCATACAGGATTGGAATCGGTGACAACACAACTGACTCAACCACTGGGGGCGTGGCGACGGAAGACGGCATAGTGGTTGCTGGCAACAGCGAGACCAAGATTGATCATGTTGTCGCTGAAGGTACAACACGGGGAATACTAGCGGCAGAGAGGACAGGTGCAGAATTCACTGCCAGTGAATTCAATGGTGCCATGTTTCATGTTTTAACACGTGACATTGCCAATGGTAGTTTCGAGACACAAAAGATTTCAGTGTTACATAATTTCAATGATGCATTTCTTACGTCATCAGCAGTTGTGAGAACAGACGTTGGTGACACACACCCAACCTACGACGCTGATGTGGTGACATCAGGTGACAGCTCATCAAAAGTTAGATTGAGGCTGACAGATGGTGACGGATCATCAGTCACAGCATCCAACTCGCTGGCATACTACAGGATAGGTATTGGAGACAGTGACTCCACAGGATATGTGGGGGAACTAGGACTAGTGCATGATATCACTCATGTGTCAATCATAGACAGCACTGTGACTACCTTAAATGCGTTCACAAAAGGTCCACACGCCGCGGCAAAGTATTTTATAAATGTTAAGAATCAATCAACAGGTGAAACCAGCAACATAGAAGCACTGGTCACACATGACAACACCAACGCATACATCACGTCGTACAATGAAGTCTTCTCAGGCAACAACAGCCTTATAACATTGACCGCAGACATAAACGGTACCAGTGTCAGGTTGAGAGGTTCGGCAACAGCAGGTGGTAGCACCAAAGTCGTAGTCAACAGGATAGTGGCATTCGCTGACACAGAAGCAGACGAAGCAACAACCGACAGCACAAGGAAAGTGATAGGAAATGTTACAACGTCGAGCACAGCAACAACGTTTGACACTTTCCAATCCAGTGACACAGATGCTGTACACTATGTTGTTTGTGGACAGAACGGTGCAGATGAGAAATTTCTTTGTGAAGCTTCTGTCGTGACAGATGGCACAGAAGTCTTTGTATCCCAAGGTCCCAATGTCAGCACAAAAGGCACAGACATGTTGGAACTTTCTGCTACAATTTCAGGAGGCACGGTAAGTGTCAAAGCAAGTTCCACTTCTGGTGGATCAACGGCAGTTAGTGCCTACGCAATTAGATTAAAGGCGCCGGCTGAACAAACACAAACACTTGACAGTTTTGCACACGCAGATTATAGGGGAGCAAAATATTACATTAGTGCAACTAGTTCATCAAACTCAGCAACACAGAACGCAGAGGCATTGGTGGTTCATGATGGTTCAGACGCCTTTATTACAGTTTATAATGATCATTTCACTAAAGAAAAGCTATTCACTCTCACGGCAGGCATATCAGGTAGTAACGTGGTCATCACAGCCACTGGACTTGTTGCAGACACCACAATAAGATTTTATAGAATACGACTGGCAGATGATCAATCCGCGGCAACTCCACGTGCTGATGTCAAAGTGATTTCGGCTGTGACCGTTTCAAGTACAGCCACGACAATAGACACCTTCAGCACCAACACAGATGCAGGCGCACACTATATCATAATTGGTTCGGCCAGTGACGGCAAAAGTATCATGGAGGCCTCTGTGATCAGTGACGGCACAGAAGCAAGTGTGTCAGAAGGGCCACAGGTCAGTAGTAAAGGCACAGCACAGTTGGAACTATCTGCATCTCATTCAAGCACAACAACAACATTACAGGCATCGTCAACATCTGGTGGGTCCACAACGGTAAACGCCTACAGGATAACATTGGCTAAACCATCCGGAACGGCCTACACAGAGATTGACTCATTCGCACATGGAAGCACACAGGGTGCCTTGTACGTGGCAGTGACTCACCAGACCGACGACAAGTCGGCCATAGACGAAGTCATGGTGGTCACAGACGGCACGGATGCGTATAACCATAGGTTTGGCATCAACACTGATTCAGCAACAGCAAATCTAGTCAACTGGGAAACAGTGGTTGACGGATCCAATGCATCTGTTAGAGCAACGCTGGCAGATTCGAGAGCATCAGGAACAATAGTCGCATGGCAGGTCCACCTGGATAGGGCGGCTGGAAACCCATCAAACATCGCCACACTAGACACATTCGACAAGACTACCCACAGGGGTGCTTTTTACAACATGTCAATATCTGACTCAAACGGAGGCACGTTGGGGAACTATGAGACCCTTGATGTGAGGTTAACACACGACGGAACAGATCCATACATATCTGTGTCTGGAAGGACAAGTAGCACTGGCTCTGATCTGGCAACAATCACTGCAGACATAAGTGGTGACAATGTCAGGCTCAGAGGACAAATAAATACTAGTAACACGCATGAAATAACCGTGGTTAGAAGATTGATAGAATTATAGAATATGGCACAATTAATTTTAAATGTAGGACAAAACGCAAACGACGGAACGGGAGATACGTTACGGGACGCGATGATCAAGGTGAACACCAACTTCACCGAGATTTACGCATCAGCAGGATTTGACCTTACAAGCATACAGGTTACAGGAAATGAGATCAGGGCAACCAGGACCAATGATGATTTAATATTCAAACCAGCTGGCTCAGGCGCTGTGAATTTTCCCGCAATCAGCATTAGTGGCAATGAAATAATCGGTACAAGGTCTAATGAAAACATCAACCTGGTGCCTGCAGGCACAGGATCAGTGGTTTTCGGTGCAATCAAAATTTCAGGCACAACATTAAGTTCGGATGACTCCACAGCGATCAATATTAATGACGGTTTGGTTGTTGATGGTGATTTGTCAGTGTCTGGAACACTTTCATTTTCAGGAGCGATCACAGCAGGATCTGGATCAACGGTTGGAAATCTAACTCTTGCTGATGGATCAATCACTGACTCGTCTGGTGCCATAAGTTTCGGCAATGAGAACCTCTCGACCACTGGAACAATGACCGCGGGCTCAGGTTCCACAATAGGTAATCTTACACTCGCAAACGGCTCAATCACCGATTCATCAGGTGCTATCAGTTTTGGAAATGAAAATTTAAGTACAACAGGAACACTACAAGTAGACGGATTGTCCACACTAGGCGCATTAACAGTCACCGGTGCAGTTACATTTGGTGGTGGTGGAGTCACGGTGGACAACTTGAACTTCAATGATAACACTATCTCTTCCAGTTCGAATGCGGACATTCGTTTGACCCCAGGTGGCACAGGATCAGTGATCGTGGGAAGCCTTACGATAGATGACAACATCAACATAACTGACAACGAGATACAAGCAACAGCTTCCAACTCCAACTTGGTTTTATCACCATCAGGAACAGGATCAGTGGTGATTGGCAAAGCGGACATCAACAGTGGTGCCATTGATGGGACAACCATCGGTGCATCAACGCCAGCGGCGGCGACTTTTACTACACTTACCGTAACTAGAGCACTTACACTAGAAGGTATAACTATTGATGACAACACCATAAAGACTAATTCTTCAAATGCCAATCTTGAACTATCAGCAAACAGTTCTGGAACTGTAAAAATAAGTGGCCTTAGTTTCCCAACATCAGATGGAAGTACTAACCAATTCCTTAAGACAGACGGCTCTGGTACATTGTCATTTGCTACTGCTGGTGCCACATTAAACAATTCGGATCTAGTGGATGGCACAACAACAGTGGCCACTTCAACTACCACTGTCATGAACACATTCGCTACTGACACTGTCAGGAGTGCCAAGTACTTTATATCCATAACAGATGCAACTAATAGCAGATTCGAGGTAGTAGAAGCAAATGTAACACACGATGGATCAGATGCTTACATCAGTGTGTTTGGATCCACAACAGATCACACAGGACCATTGACCACATTCACAGCAGATGTTAGTGGTGGAAACGTTAGAGTATTGGTAACAAACACGTCAAGCGACAGCACAGTATTCAAATTCCAAAGAATATCCATGGACGTATAATTTTACGTTCGGTTTATAAAATCAATAATAAATAATCATAGCAAAAAGGGGATTTAAACATGGCGCAACAGACTATTAACATAGGATCAAGTGCAAACGACGGAACAGGTGATCCGTTAAGAACGGCATTTGACAAGATAAACGACAACTTTACAGAATTATATGGCTCAACAGCAGAAGCCAATGACTTGGTTGAGGATTCAACTCCGCAACTAGGTGGAGATCTGGATGTAAACGGAAGAAGAATTACATCAGCAAGATCAAACGAAGACATTGTATTATTACCAAATGGCACAGGTGGAGTGGTAGCTTCAGCGATAAGAATAGCTGGAACAACAATCAGCTCTGATGACTCTAGCACGATTAACATTAACGAAGGACTAGTGGTTGATGGTACAGCGTCAATAAGTGGTGCAAGTACATTGACAGGAGCAGTTTCGGCTAGTTCAACCTTGGCTGTTACAGGGGCCGCAACATTAAGCTCGACTTTAGCAGTTACAGGTGCAACTACATTGACAGGTGCAGTTGTAGTAAACAACAGCGTCACGGCAACAAGTGTAACAACCAACGACATTGTGTCAAATGGTTCAAACGCAGACATCACAATAGATCCAACAGGAACTGGTGAAATCAACCTTACAGCAGGTGCAGATGTTAACCTGCCAGCGAACATCGGAATGACATTTGGTGATGACGGAGAAAAAATTGAAGGTAACGGTACAAAATTAACAATATCATCAAGTGATGCCATTGAGTTGACAGCCACAACAGATGTTGTGATTCCTGCCAACGTGGGTATCACATTTGGAACTGGCGAGAAAATCGAAGGTGACAGCACAGACCTTACAGTGACATCAGGTGCAGATATTAATTTAACAGCAACAGCAGATGTAAACTTGCCTAACAACGTAGGAATGGTATTTGGTGATGATGGTGAGAAGATCGAAGGTGATGGAACAAACTTGACAATTTCATCTTCAGGACTTGCAACTATAACTGCAACAGGAAACACTGCAATCACAAATAATGCCACAGTAGGTGGAACTTTAAATGTCACAGGAACTACGACAGTTGCGGCATTGACAACAACAGGTGCACTTACACTTGGTGGAGCAGTTGCAATAGGTGACCTAAACATATTAGCAGACGGCACAATTACAACAGATTCAAATGGCGACTTTGTAGTCGATCCAGCAGGTACAGGTGCCATTGTGCTGACAGGGCCTATCACTGCAACAGGCACACAGACCACAACAGGACAACTAAATGTTGATAATTTAAGATTAGATGGTAACGTCCTTTCAGCGACGGACACAAATGGTGGTATTACACTTACTCCAGACGGAACCGGCTCAATTACACTAGGTGGGCAGATTGTTGGTGTTACTAATGAATTAAACGCAGTTGACATAGAAGTATCAGGTGTATTAAGATCAAACACAATACAGAGTGATACGTCAGACGCGGACATTAACATATCATCTCAGGGTACAGGTGCAGTTGCAATCAGTTCACAGCTTACATTGACAGGATCATTCCTACCAGCGATACACACATTCACAGCCACAGATGCAATCACGGTGGCGGAACATGCAGGTAGAACTTTATTACTGGGTGAAGTAGGTGGTAACGCATTGGTTACATTAACATTACCAGATGCAACAGGAAGTGGGGCAACTTACAAATTTGTAGTTTCTGTAGCAAACACATCAAACTATGTGATCAAAGTTCCAGATGCAAACAACACAATAGCTGGAATAATGTTGTACCTAGATGAAGATGGTACGGCGGTAACAGCTTTTCCAACAGTTGCGGCATCAGATACAATTACTTTGAATGGTGGTACTACCGGTGGTATAGTTGGTGACTATCTAGAGATAGTTGACATAGCCACTGACAAGTATCATGTCAGAGGCGTCATGAGAGTTGCGGCAGGTGCCAACCCAGCAACTCCATTTAGTGCCACTGTAAGTTAATAGTTAATAGCATACTATAACGCACACTATAAATCGTTGATACTCCAATAAATATCCATGTAAGGAGTATTTTAATGGCAACACCAGTGTGGACAACCACAGCAGGAAAACTGGCATCTATCGATGAGCAGTCAGCGTTTTCGCTACAACTTGAAGCGAATACTAGCGATTCCACGGCCATTACATACTCGTTGATTGCAGGTAGCCTACCATCAGGAATGTCTCTTACTTCCACAGGCTTACTAACAGGAACTCCGGCTGAGGTAGCCAAAAGAACTCTTTACACCTTCGTCGTGCGAGCCACGGCCGGATCCGCAATCACAGACAGAACATTTACACTTGATGTGTCTGGCGCAGATTCGCCAGTGTTCACAACAGTGGCGGGACAGCTTAACAAGCCATTGTCAACGGTATACACCACTGACAGTTCATCAACTTGTGACAGCACATTGTCAACGGCAGATGTAACAGGTAACGTTACAGTGCTTGACGGTTCATTTATAGAATATGACATCGTTGCTACAGACACAGACACAGCGGCAGGGCAAAATCTCGTATACGAGGTTGTACAAGGTTCCTTACCACCAGGAGTAACTATGACAACTGGAGGAAAAATATCTGGAATAGTGCAACTTGCTATTGATGATTCTTACGGCCCACAGGGTGGATATGATTTTGTTCCATTTCCAGATTATTCAGCACTTACACCAAGTGACGGTGGTAATCCTTTAGACGCTAAAAACATTTACGACAGAACTGTAATATCCAAATCAAGATCTGTTAACTATGATTTCATTGTGAGAGTTACAGACGGCGTTTCAAGTGTTGATCGTAATTTCAACATTTTTGTTTACTCGGCAGACTACTGGGTAGTTTCCAATTCTAATGTCACAATCGACCAAACAATAATAGGCGACAACTCAATAACGATGGATCTACACACAGGAAGACCTCCTGTGTTCATTACAGATTCGGACCTCGGAACTTTCAGACACGACAACAATGTTGTCATAAGGATAGATGTATCAGATTTCGATCCATTGCAGGCAAACCTTGAATACAGCATCACAGGTGGAGCATTACCCACAGGACTATCTATAGATTTAAATTCGGGTGAAATATACGGCAAACTTCAAAGACAATCAGCGGTAGAAGTTGATTTCACTTTCACCGTAAGAGCTAACAGGGTGGTAGCCACAGGACTAAACACATTCTCAGAAAGAACTTTCACAATGAAGGTGGTTGGAGAAATAGACATAGGTATATCTTTCACAACTCCTTCGATCATTGGCACATTGAAAGCAGACATACCTAGTCTACTTGCAATAGAGGCAGAAACAGAAACAGCAAACAGGGTGTTATCGTATTCTGTAACTTCAGGAACACTGCCTACAGGAATAACACTGTCAGAAGCAGGAAACTTAATCGGTACAATAGATCCTAGTAACTTTACTGACTCGACAAGGTCTTTCACATTTGAAGTCACAGTTAGTGATCAGTACCAATCAGAGGCAACTAAGAAAGAGTTCACGCTTAACATAGACATACCATTCACTTCGATAGAGTATGGAAACATGTCTGGCCAGGCAACATCATTTATAGATCAAAATATATTTTACAGCATAGCACAAGATCCCAATATAAATTCTCCAGAATACATTTTTAGACCAGAAGATGCAAACTTTGGAATGAAACTGAAACCAGATATGCTAATGATGGCAGGATTACAGGCACAGACCTTGACTACGTTCCAGCAACAGATGGAACAAAACCATACATCAAAAACACTTTATTTTGGTGATATCAAAACAGCACAGGCGAAAGAAGACGGTGTTGTAAAATATGAAGTTGTATACGTTGAAATAAAAGATAATTTGGTAAACGGCAAAGATGAATCTGTGTCCAGTTCTATAAAATTGAGGAGTGCCGTGGCTAAACCAATGATAGGTCCAAGGGCTTCCAGCACAAATGCCACCACAGATTATGATGTGTATGAGGTGACTACCGACGGTGGTCTATCATTCAGCACTTCAGGATCCAAAGTAAGATATGCAAACCAACTTTCAGCTGACCTAGGCTTTATCACACATTTATATCCTAATGCAGTTGCAAATATGAGAACAAGAATGAAATCATTGGGACACAAGGAGTACGATTATCTGCCTTTATGGATGAGGACTACACAGGTTGGTGGCTTGGCACCATTGGGGTACGTCATGGCAGTTCCAATATGCTTTTGTAAACCTGGTACCAGTGGTAGGTTAAAGAAAAGGATAGAAGACAAAAACCTTGATTTTAAAAATATTGAATTCACAATAGACAGATATCTTGTCAGTAAGAGTATTGTGTCTCCAGAAACTTTCACAGCAGACGGTTCAACTACAACATTTACGCTTAACGAAATTGTCCATGAAGAGGACATATTGCTTAAAGAAGGAGCAAACATCGTATCAGTCGGTAAAGGTGTGACAGCGGACAATAATGTTGTACCTAGCTATCTCACAGTTGACGGCACATTAAGATCTGCCGACCATGAGCTAGGTGCCACTTTATCACATGACACAGCCAACAAGAAAACAACAATTACATTTACCAAAGAAGTTCCTGCAGAAGGCACAATAATCAAGGTGGAGAGATCCAACGATAAATATCTAGTATTTAGAAATAAAGGAATTTAATATATGGCAAGTAAAATAGTACCAGGCAACGTAGATGGAACTTTCCCTACTGCAGGACAAGATAATTCATCACAAGGATTCAGAGATAATTTTAGTGCAATACAAACTAATTTTACAGAGGCCAAATCTGAAATAGAGGACTTACAAACTAACAAGGCATCATTGAATGCATCTAGTAATTTTGCAAACAATGAAGTCCTACAAGCAAAATTCAAAAACACTTCAGAGGTTGTGTACGCACATGGAACCACAGGTGGCTCGATTACACTTAACCACGCAAACGGACATTACCAAACAATCACAACAAATGCATCTGTAACACTATCTTTCACTAACCTTCCGGCCAGTGGTTCACTTGGCAGGATTGTATTAGATATCACTTGCACTAACGTTGCACACACGTTGACAATACCAAGCGCCGTGCTGGTGGCCGATAATGTGACAGGCGGAGACGGATCATCAGATACAATTACTTTTCCAGACAATAAAAGATTCTTGTATGAATTCCTCACTCCGGATGGTGGCACAACAATATTGATGCATCAGATAGGCAAAATCTATATCTAATAGATAAGGAGGAGTATGTACTTCCACCCACTACAAGAAGAAATAGGAAACATGTCAGACGAGGACATTTCCAAAAGAATCAAAGAATTAAGCAGGAAAGTAAACACAGCAAAAAGATTTGGCAGGAATCCAGAAATGTTGGCACAACTTCAACATGCACTTTTAACCTATCAGAACGCAATCAGAGAAAGGCGTATTGAGGCTTGGCACAAAAATAATAAGAAGTTAAGGAACGAACCAGACCTTGGAGACCTAGTAAATATCGAATAGTAAATAGTCTTGATGTCAAATAAATTTTCCTGGAAGACAAAATTCAAATCGATAATAATAGTAGACGGTGAGTTGTTTGGTAACGAATACAGTGTCAAAATTTCCCTGACTCCACACACAGCAAACCTAAAAGAGCAAACCGAATACTTTGATCGATTAAAGAATCTTTTCGAATTAGTTTTCGCGAACACAATAACAACGTGGAGAGAAGAGAAGTTATACCACGTGCTAAAGAAATCTAGTAACAATAGATTCATAGAACTTCCCAGGCCACCTTATGATCAGATTATGGCGTCTGTGTGTTTCTGCAAAGCAAATGCAATACTAGACAGCAAGATGACAATCAATTTTGTTGAACTTTCGTCTTGGCAGGGAGATGGTATTACCTACACGGTTGACAAAGACAGCAAAGAGCTTATACTATTAGATGCTCCGGACTGGTTCTCAGACAAATACTCGAACTTTGACCCATGGTGGTTGAGACCGGACACGGCAACTTATGACGAAGAATTTGAAAAAGGCATATACACAGGACACTTTAGTTGGGGCACCAGTAGACAAATACCAGTTGACAACAAGCACGAAGATCATGCTAAAATATTCAAGTTCGACCCAAAGGTATTAAATGGCGGAAAAGATAAAGATAAATGAATACGGTGACTGCACATTCACTGAACAGGACGCAATAGATTTACTATACAATAATCCAGAATTTGACATTTCAAAACTTTTCTTTGATGATGTTGAAAAATACACATCAAGCCTCAAAGAACTTGGTTTAGATCTGCCAACAATTAATACACTGCCAGGCAGGGAAACTTTGTCGGAGTTCGATAATAAAAATATCAATGACTGGCACATGCCAGAAAAGTATTACCAAATAAATGTGTTACAGTGGTTGTTGGACAAATGTCAGAATGACGAAGAAAAAATGAGAGTGCAAACAGAATATCACTCTAAGAGCGAACAACGTGGTATGGGGAGTTGGCAGAGGATCGAGTGTGGCAAGTTTCTGCCTTTTCTTGATAGGTGTACACAAGATTAATCCGTTGTTGTACAATTTAGATATCACCGAGTTTTTAAGATGATAAGTAATTATATAGGAGTTTAATATTATGGCACAAAGAAGAAAATTATACAGAACCATGCAAGGCAGGATGGTCGATATAGAAAAATTAAGATCAGCCAACGAAAGCGTTCAGGCAGTTGGTAATATGAATGTCAATGCAAGAGGCGATGTTCTAGGAAAAGGTGGACAAATAGTTACACCCAAAGAAACAGTGATCAGAAAGTATTACGAGCAACCAAGAGGCAAAGTTGACGACACTCCAGCGAGGGCCAAACCAGCACCTGTCAACAAAGTTGCACCAACCCCTAAAGCGGTTGAAACAAAAAAAGTCGCAACACCAAAAGCGGCACCTAAAGTAGAAGAAAAAACTGTCGCACCTAAAAAAGGCATAGACGAAGCACTTGACGGTATAGAATAAATCTAGTACAATAATACTAAGATGGATATAAAATCAGCACAGGCAAAAGGATTCGGTGGTGACGGTGGAAAACAGTACACTGTCGAGAACGATATTATTCCCCTCAAAAAAAGAGTATTAGTATCTAATATGCATTTTGGCGAAACAAAATCCAAAGGCGGTATAATATTAGTTGACGATGACGGAACTGCAGAAGGCATACACCCTAGATGGGGCAAGGTATACGCAGTTGGTAGGCTACAAGATGACGTCAAAGTCGGTCAATGGATATTGGTTGCACATGGAAGATGGTCTAGAGCTTTCAAAGTAAAAAGAAAAGAAAAAGGATCAGCGG
>LUMQ01001089.1_pt1 | contig 11579 bp, 14 predicted proteins | sample 729621 | NCBI WGS metagenome assembly LUMQ01 (sample SAMN03860259, study PRJNA289734) | marine metagenome | biome: seawater column; feature: ocean; material: water; isolation source: Red Sea water column Station 12 - depth 25m | place: Saudi Arabia: Red Sea | collected 2011-10-15 | depth 25 m | reverse complement strand
GGGGATTAGCTCATCTGGGAGAGCGCCTGATTTGCATTCAGGAGGTGGCTGGTTCGAGTCCAGTATCCTCCACCACCCACGGAGCATTAGTGTAGCGGTTAACACGTCGCCCTGTCACGGCGAAGATCACGGGTTCGATTCCCGTATGCTCCGCCACGTGGTCCCTTCGTCTATCGGTTAGGACACATGGTTTTCATCCATGAAAGAGGGGTTCGATTCCCCTAGGGACCGCCAGCTGTGCCCGTAGTTCAGTTGGATAGAATACGAGTTTCCTAAACTTGGGGTCGCAGGTTCGAATCCTGCCGGGCACACCATTACCACCCAATAATTAATTGCGTGAAGATAGGAAATTATTCAGATAGAGCGTTAGTAAGACAACCAGCGGACAAGTATCCATGGAGCGAATACAAACTCAACAGCCATGGGTATAGATGTCCCTCGTGGGATCCAATGCCGGATGGCAAGAAGAATGTTGTCATCGTTGGGTGCTCTCACACTTTCGGACAAGGGCTGGATGACAATGAACACTGGGTTGCTCATTTATCTAAACATAACACACAAAGATTAAGATACTGGAATCTGGGCGTGCCTGGAGCATCAGGCGATTCTTGTGTGCGGACTTTGTGGGGAACGCAAAAACTAATAGATCCACGAATAGTAATAGTGTGCTGGCCGGACGAAAGTAGACGTGAACTGTCTGATCCTAAACATAACACTAGTGACGATGACGTGCAAAATCTTCTACGTAACATATTCTTCACCGAAAAGTTCGGTGAGGTAACACAGGCAAAAGTTTTTCATTGCTTTGCACATCGGGTAGTGAAACACTCTGACCTTGACAAATTAAATGTTTTGAATCACTACACCCTAGCGAACTGTTGGCCATATTGGGATAAATTTACTGCTAGGGATCTTCATTCAGAGCCTAGCCTTGCCAAAGATGGCAAACACTACGGCATTGAACACCACGAACGTTTTGCTAAATTATTTGTAGAGAAGTTTCAGTCTAAGTTGAAATAAGAGTTCTTAACCTCTGATTAAGTTCTTCTTTGTTCCCACTTATCAGTTGTTCATAATCGATCGTTAGAATTTTACCGCTGTTCTTATAGTTAAAGGTAGGTCGCCATGGTTTGACTATTCGGTTGAATATTTTTTTTAAGTTTTCCTTTGTGTACTCCAAATCGTGCACCATGCATTGTATCTCAGCGTTTGTTACTTTCTTGTCTAGCATTTTAAGCTGTTGTCTGTTAGGATATTTTCCTGCATATTGGATAAAGTATCCAACCTTCTGGTCCAACTTGTTATGTGATGTAAGCCAAACGTGTCTGTAAATCCTTCTATGCAGACGCTTGATTCCATTTTCGGTACGAGGTGCATTTATCACAACATAGATAGCATCTGGAAAGACTTGCTGGAGCAACTCTGGTGTGTAATGGCTAGGAACCACATGATACAACTTGCTTGGTTCTATTTCTGGCAATTTCTGTTTCCAATCTTCATCGTAGTTCTTGAGGAACAGTTTGTTGAAACAGTCATATCCCCAAGTCCTGGGCCCGTGTTTCTCGTGTGTCAAATAATTACAGAAACTGTTTTTGCTCAATTCAACGGCCAATCTCTCGCCACCCATGCCGTGTTCATAACAGACGAAGATGAATTTATCCATTGAATCTTTCTATCTTACTTTGCATTCCGTCCCATCTTAAGAAATTATCGTTTATGTGTCTGGCGATTTCTATCTGGTACAGCTTATTGGGGACAGTGTTGTTGTTCGTGAAATCATGATGTTCGTAAAGTTTGTGTGCCTTGTAGTGTTCGTATAAGACGAAATCCTTATCCATTTTTACTTTGTCGATCAAGTTGTTTGTCCAGTTCATTCTATATCCCTGCATCACATACAACTCTGTGCCAGTGGCCTCACACACTTTTTGTAGATGTAACAATTTCAAAATAGTGTCCTGCTGTTCTATCTGTGGACTGTAAAGATATTTGTAAAATAATCTTTTTGATTCGTGTTCGGTGCTTGTTCCACTAGGCCAATAACCATTGTAATCAAAGTTACGTACGGAATCTTTTTGCATAACATAATGATTTGATTCGTTTATTTCGACATCCAGTTTGCCATGTGCTGTTAGCTGGCATATGACATAGCCGTAATCGTTGACGTGTAGCTCTGATATCAGTTGGTTCAATATCAACGTGTTACTGATCGCAGGTCCGGCCAGATCAGTAATGTCTGCGCCACATATCCTCAGCACGTTTACCCATGTTGGCCTTTCTTGGTGTGACCACGATAGTCCACAGCCACTAATCAATATCTTTGACATGAACGTTTTCCTTTGCAAAATGATCTATAGAATGACTTTTACTTTCTGGGCACATCGAACACACTGACTCCGGTTTGTTGATATTCTCAACAAGAGTTGACACATCTCCATCAGCATCTATTCCTTTGTATTTGTAATTTTTACCTTTGTCCAACTCCAGTATGTTGGGCAACGGTGCACACTTGTATAGTTTGTTACGATACAAGATTGGCGTGTCCGGTGATCCACATATGCTGTGTGCTTTCTTCGGATCGCTGTTGAATGGCCTCAGTTCGCCGTTTTCCAGTTTGTATGGCATCACGAAAGTTTTAAACTTGCTCTTGTAGATCGTCAGGTCCTCGTGATGTAACTCCAACTGCCTGTGTCCTTCAACAGTGCTTCTCGTCGCAGACCATCCCTTGCGACACTCCACGATACGTTTTATCTCTTTGGTTATCATCTGTTCGTGGTCTTGCCTGTGTATGCTGATCTGCATCTCGAGTGAGCCAATTGAAAACCAAATGTTTGGATCGTGTTTGCGTAAAAGATATCCGTTGGTTATGAATCTTATCATTGCATTGGGCCATGCTGTCCTGATGCACTCCAACACTTTTTGTATGCGTGGATGCAACAAAGGTTCACCACCAAAGATACTGATTATGGATGGATCCAGTATCTTACTCCAGGTGTCACACTGTTGCTGTATGTCCTTCAAGGATTCAACACCTCTTCGATCAAAGTCACTCAGACTGATGCAACCTTTACAGGAAAGATTACACGCATAAGCAACGTTGAAGTCTAGTCTTTTGATTCTGTGTTTCATTCTAGTGTTGCGTACCCCACGTAGTTGTCTGTTGTTTTTATTCTTGCAAATTCATGCTGGAACTTGCTGTGTTCTGGGTGTTCTGGTGCAACGACATCGTGCCAGCTGAAGTCCGAGTAGGTCTGCCAGTCCGTTATCCTGTTGAGCCACACCCTGTCAGCGCCGTACCGCCTCCCCAGATCTATGATGTCCTCCATCTCATGGTAGTTCTCTCTCTGCACCACGAAGTGCAGTATGAACCTGAAGTTGTGTTTCTGCTTCAGCCTAGATATGCACTCCAGTCCCTCCAGGAGTTTTTCCCACTTGCCACCCAGCCTCAGTTTCTCATAGGTCTCCCGGCTGGCGCCGTCTATGCTGACTCCCAGTTCCTCGAGGTTGTCGATCACGTAGGGCACCCGTGTGTGGAAATCCTTGAACATCAGTGCGTTGGTCAGTATGCTGTACTTGATGTTGTCCCGCTCCGGCGTCTGTTCCATGAAGTGCCTGTACACGTGTGAGGCGAATGGGTCACCATCCGATCCTATGTGCACCTGTAGCGGGTGTGGGTAGTCGTACAGCCATTCATTGATCCTGTCTGCCAGCCTGATGCCAAGTTGGTAGGCGGAACCTTCCTTGTGGAATATGAGACCTTTCCTACAGCTAGGGCACCTCAGGTTGCATGAATCATCTATGGCCAGTCGCAGGTGCTTTATTCTTCTTTCGGGCAACTGTGTCTGCCATGGTGGTGGATTCTTCTTGTCCAGCAACCACGCACACTGTTTGGTGTTACAGTAACGGTATGTGTTGTCAGTTATGGATGACTGTAAATGCTCCGCCATTTTGGATTGCAGTATTTCAGACAGCTCCTGTATCTGCAGGTTGCCTATGCTCTGTGGCAACCATGACTGGCATTCACACGCATAGCAACTGCCCTGCTTGTCTATCAGCACTGTGTCGAATGGTCTTGGACACCTTGTCTGTATCTGTAGGTTCTTGTCGACGTCTATGCCGTACTGTTCGAATAATCGCTTGTTTACCATCTATAAAGGTAATTATGGTTCGGGTCAGGCCGGCTTTACGCTTTTTAACGCTTCGCGTTATTTTTAAAAAACGCTTATTTGGTAATTTACGCTTTCGCGAACTTCTCTAAAGCAAAGCCCTTGGAATCATAACATTCAACGTAGTCGGAATTGTTTGAATGCCTTATTGTGCCTTGTCCCCACACCACATCATAATCACTGTATGCAAATGCTTTCTTAATTGTAACGTCTATGTATTGTCCGTTGCCCACTCCTAATGTAAGGAACGTAACGTATCTCCCTTTGTCTCCTCGGAACACCCTGCCGTTTGCTATCATTCCCGCGAACTCCACCTTGTCGAGATACAGTTCCTTCACATACATTCCTGGCATGAAGTCATCCTGGCTCCACCAACCGTACTTCCTGTATTGGAACTCTGGTGTGTCCCACTTGTCAGATTTACTTGGTGTAACAACTTCTATGCCCACACGTTTTGCCTCTGTCCTGTACACCCAACGTTTGTATGATCCCTGGCAGTGTTTCAAACATGATCGCCAGAACTTTTCTGGATTGTGTGCCTTTTGATACGCCAATGCCCATATCAGCCTTCCCAGATTTACGGCGTGTGCCCTGCATATTCCAAAGCCAGACAATGATTGTAGCATTGTGATTATCTCGTCCTTGCGTGGATGGTCACCAAGTTTTGTAATGAACTCCATGATCTTCTCTTCGTTCTTTTTGGCAAACGCTCTCCGGTACATATCGGCCTCGTACTTGTCTATGCCTAAGACTTCGGATATCCTGTCTATGGCATCGTCTTCGTACACTATTGTGTCACTCATACGTTCTTTGCTCCAATCATGGAACATGGTTGCCTTCTTACGTCCGGATATGGCCACGGGTCTTATCAGTGCAGTGCCAAACACACAGTCACGTCTACCTGTTGGTTTGATTGCCCTGAACAGTCTCCTCATTGCCGGACTCTCCGCCTGTGTCACTCCCAGCACATCTCCCCTGCACAAAAGTTCCGAAGTAGCGGAATCCTCTTCCGGATAGTCTGTCAGTTTCATTGTGGGATCTATTTCTATGAGTTGCGACAAACCACGATTGGCTAAAATATCCACCTTTAGGTGTTCCAGATCCTCCACTTCGTTTTTGTCTGCATCTTTTCTTGCCTTTCAATTTGTTTTCGATCCTCTTGGCCTCTTTGGTATCGATGCCTAGCGAATCATATGTGAACCTGCGGGGTAGGTTACCCTTGGCGCCAAGTCTTTTGGCCGCTTCACGCCTTGCTGATTTATCTTGATAGAGCACGTAGTTAGATATCCTAGCACTGCGTCCGGGCCACTTCTTGAAGATCCTCTGCATGACTTCATCCTGTCTGTGATGGGGGAAATCTATATCGACATCAGGTAGGTCGTCTCTGTTTGGATTGAGGAATCTTGCCACGGGTATGTCCCACTCCACTGGGTCCACATCTGTTATGCCAAGTAGATAGCAGACAAGTGATGAGCCAGCACTACCACGTGTCATGTGTGGTATGTCCCGGGTCATTGCTATGATGTCACATATTTGTATGAAGTAGTCTACGAAACGTAGTTTAAGGATGATTTGAGTTTCCTCGGCGAGCCTTTGCGTGTATTCTTCTGTGCCTGGACATTGCCTAATGAATCTATCGTACAGCCTTGTTATGTCGTTTAGTTCTTTATCTTTCATTTGCCTATGCTTTTATTCTTGCCTGTTGTTGCCTTGAGCAGTTTTATTTATCTGCGTATATTATTATGTGTTGAGATTTTGGCGAAGTTTACTTTTTGGAATGTTGATATCTCTTTTGTCACAGGCGGCACTAATCACACAAGGATCGCAAACAGGTGATCTAGATTTACAAACTTTTTTTGCATGAGTAATCAACCACATGTGTGCACCATATTTGTATTTGTTTGGCGTTGTATTGTTGACTGTAATAGATGCCTTGCCTTCGTCTAAACTATCCACCCAACCTAATCTCCATAACATCCTAAACACGTGTGTGTCCACTGCTATGTGTGGTTCACCAAATACGAATCTCATCACTATGTCTGAACTTTTTCTACCAACTCCGGGCAGTGTCATTAATTCTTTCTGTGTACTAGGGACCTGCCCGTTGAACTTCTCTAACAACATTTTACTTGTGGCAAGAATGTTTTTGCTTTTTGCATTGAACAATCCTGCAGGTTTGATTGCTTCTATTATATCGTCCTGTGACAGTTTTATCATCTCCTCGGGCGTGTCAGCTAAAGCAAACAGTTGCCTACAAGCAACCGCAGTCCTTTTATCTTGACTTTGTGCAGACAGCATTACGCCAATTAAACTGGTATATGCTTTCGAATATATTTTTGCTTTTGGTTTTCTGTTTGAGTAGTGTGGATATAGAGAACTTAACTTCTCGTATATGTAATCGATGTCATTACTGTTCTTCATCTGAGTGCAGTTCGTTTAGAAGTTGTCTCAGTTTGCCACCTTCCACGTTGGCCTTTACTTTGCCTATCGTGTCACCCTTACGAGGATCCGGCACTTTTGGTTGTGCATCCGTTGGCGTTCCGTCTGCTGTTGAAACTTTAGATGTTTGTTTCAATGAGTCATATATTGTGCTTCTCTGTTTGTCAAACTGTTTGTATTCCGGATCATCTGCTAGGTCTCTGATTCTTAAGCTATCAACGTCAAACTCCAAGTCTACTTTTTGCCCAACACCGCTAGATGATCTAGTCTTCATGAATTGTATTTGATACCTGCCACGTTCTTTCATAGCCCTGCTTGTGAATATACCTATCACGTTGTCTGCTGTCTGTATCTTTGAAAGTCCACCTGATATGTGAGAGTGATCAAACTCTATCTCTTCGACACTGGCTCTGTTTAACTGTGATGCTGTTGCCAGTATGCATTGTTTCTCAACAACCAAGTTTCTAAGTTCTTCCGATACATACTTGTCTTTTATAAACAAGTCTGCCGGACTTATTCTTTTGCTCTTTGGCATCATTAAATCCAAGTAATCTATCAATATGCAATCAATTTTTTTCTTGTTTTTTAATTCTAATTCTTTAAGATAGGTTCTTATATCTAACACAGTGCCACCCCTTGGCAAGTATTTGATCTGTAAGTTTCCTGATTTCTTTGCCATCATCTTGACCTTCATTTCAACATTTTCTATTTCAGGAAATACTTTACGTGTTGGAATGTTAGTCATCATAGCATCTAATCTCATAGCAGTGAGCTGTTCGCTTAATTCAAAAGATATGTAACAAACGTTCAGACCAGCAGTGGCCCAGTTTACTGCAAGATTCTGTAAGAACAAACTCTTACCTGCGCCTGATCCACCTGCAAAGATGTTTAGTTCTCCTCGGTTGAATCCACCGAATAGTTTCTTGTCAATGTTCTGCCAGCCAGTGCTGACCTGCCCGTTGTTTGCCTTGAGTGCCTCTAGTCTTCCTTTAGGATCCTCAAAGTAGTCTGTACCAAGATCACGTGTTAGTCCCACATTGACTGCGTCCTTGACCATGTCCTCAACAGGAGCATAGTCTCCTTTTTCTAATAAGTCTGCGGATTGAAGTATTGCACTTTCCAGTGCTTTGTGTCTCGAAAACGTTTCAAATTCATCCAATAGCCAATTGAAGTGGCTTGGGTCTAAGTCTTTTGCCGATTTAAGTTTTATATCAAACTTTGCATTTATCTGTTCAACTTCGGGCATCACTTTGTATTCGTCCATATAATCTTTTATAAACTTCGCAATTGGTTGCAGTTTCCTATCAAACGATTCCGGCTTGAAGATATTCTGTGCCCTTGCAAATGATTCTGCATCTGCCAGTAGCATCTCCATATAAAGTTTCTGTACGTCGAAAGTGTATTCAGCCATTATAGTCCTTTAGATTTTTTCCAAAGTGTATGTAAAACATAAAACCATAATCCATTAATGGATGGTTCAATAAGTGCCACTGCACCTGCCTCCCAAAGATTGGCACCTGTCATTACACTGACTACTGTCATTGCAATTACAATGTGTCCAAGAGTGTATATCACTGCAAGTGTCACGCTTGATCCTGCAATTAATTTTTTTAATGCGTTGTGTATACCATGTGTAAATTCTGTCATTTCTTTACTCCACATTGTATTTTACAACATTCATGAGCAGAAGTAAATTGTTTTGTTGATTCGAAGAAATCTTTTACTTTGGTATTTTGCAAAATACCATTTAGTGTGCTGTCTTTGATGTTGAATTTATTTTGCTTTGGTGAGAAAATATGCTTGAATTTGTATCTGTAAGTGCCTATCCAACAACACGGATAGAAATCTCCTTCGGCATCTATGTACAACTGATTACTTGGTTCATTGTTTTTTATACAGTAAGGTTCCATATCAGTGCTGTATTTTGGACTTATCAAAACTTCTTCTTGATGTTCATAGTAACTGTCAACAAATTCTCTGTCCGGCATAAGTTCAGTTTTACCCAACCATCTATCACTTTGTAACAGTTTGAACTCGTCAAAACCTAGTTCCTTACTTAATTGTCCAGCCGCTAATATTTGATGTTGATTGTGTTTGAAAGGTATGAATTGCCAGACCATTTTGAATTTTCTTTCCTTTAAACTTTCAATTGCATTCATAATTGAATTCCATTTGGCATTTTTTCTATATAAATGATTGGTGTCTTCTAAACCATCTATGGCAAAAGTAATGCAATCGTCTTTGTTTAGGATTTTATTTAATTTGCTCCACCATGCTTTAGTTTTGGCAGAACCATTGGTATGAATATGTAACGCACAGTTGTTGTCTTTTAATTTCTTACACAGTTGATGAAACTTGGAATGATAGATTGGATCGCCGTTGTTGCCACACATACTGATTTGTGCATTAGGTCCTACAAATTTTACTAGATGCTCGATGTTTATTTCATGTAAGTTTCTTTTTTTGAAAGTTTCATAGAACCAAGTCCTATCGCATAAAGGACACTCCAAAGTACATTTTGAGGTTGGCTCTATATGAAAATTAACCATACATTTTCCTTTTCAAGTCTATTTTAAATTTGCTTGACTCTGTTGTCTTTAATATTGATTGGAGTGTAAATAGCCTTCCATATTTTAGCACAGCATCAGCAACATCTGTTATTGATTCGTGCCATTCTGGAAAAGCAACATTCCAGCCAAATTCTATTGCTTGATTAACCAATTTTTCTCCGGGTGCGTCTCTGTCAGGCACCACAATCACTTGTCTATTAAGACCATCTATTAACTCTCGCTGTATATCATTTATCTCCGATCCTAGTATGCTGACCCCGGAAATGGTAATAGCATCAAATGGACCTTCTGTCACAATAACAAATTTTCTTGTCCAGTCTTGTGCATCCATGTTAAACACATATCCTGGTTGTACGTCTGTGTAATATTTTACTTTGTCGGACTTTTCAAATATTCTTCCTGTGAATCCTACAATGTCTCCCCTCCAATAAAACGGAATCAACAATCTCTTATCTACGTCCCAAAATGTATTTGTGGAGTACATAAAATCATACCAGTCTGCACCAATACCTCTGCTTCCGAGATAGGTTAGCAAGTTGTCTATGCTTTTTTGTTGTGTATCTGGCAGTGTGCCTGTGGTATATTTTTCCAACCACGTGTCCAAAGTTTTTGTGTCTTTTGGCAATTCCTTTTTATTGAAAGTTACAAATTTTTTCTTTTCATATTTGATATCACTTTCTTCCTCACGCATGGCCTCTATCGCTAGTTTACGAACTGTGTCATCCGGAATTCCGATGTATCCCATGAAAGTTCTCATCTTTTGATTAAGTCTACGTCCAACAACATAGTTTGCCTTGAAACCACAGTTGAAACAGTGATACGATATAGTGCCGTCAGCACTGGTCATAACACCACCACGTTTTTTCTTATCCTGTGTTTCTCCATTGTGGATGCAACAGGGTGCGTTGAAACTTAACCAACCACTGGGTGTTTTCTTTCGATTCGCAGGTAGCGAAGTCAGAATAGTATTCTGGATCAGGTTCATACCCTATATTTTACTGTCTATAAAGGATTTTGTCAATCTTTCCAGTGTTGTCTGGATCCATGGAACTACCATTGTCCCAACTGAATCTTACCGAATGGTAAACACCGGTAAAGTTGAAATTGGAAACTTTGGTTTCAGGTAAGGTAAAATCTACAGTGCTTGATGACTCACCATCTAAGGTAATATCAAAAAAGTCCGCATCACTAGGTGATGATGCCATTGTTCCTTGCACTTTGAAGGAGCCTGCAAAGTTGTTGAGGTATACAGCAATCGTGTGTAACGCTTTATTGTTGTTGATTCCAGGTCTGGCATCTATCGCAGAAGACGTAAATTGCAAAGGACCTGATCCTGTGAATGTAGATACTCTAGTGCTGTCAACAAATTGTGGATATGCACCGTCTAGTAATTCGATTGTGCCAGCCGCCGCGTAGCCTGTGTCGGAATATGTAACTTCTCTACTGCCATCTGACTTTACTTCACGTACCGCAAAATTGTAGAACTTTGCATCCAATGCCAAAAGATCACCTTCGGTAATGGTGCAACTAGCATCACCCTTTGTGCTGACAGTGGATCCATCGTCGAGTATGGTCAAAGTCTTAGTGAGCACTGATTTTTTGCTCTCAGAGTCGATCATGTTGAATTCATAAGTTTTTGACGTAATATCCTGAGGTTTCTGATCCTCGTTCTTGAATGTGAAATTTATTGGGTTAGATACCCCTCTATGAAGCGTTAATCGTCTATCGTACACTTTTGAGTTCCTTCCGTGATAACCACTTACATAGGCGATTACCAATTGATTTATTAAATACCTTTGTACTGTTTGCATAATACATATTTAACATTATTTATAGATAGAGCATGAATGAAATTTTTAACACACTGAGGGATAAATTTCCCTTTTTGAGCCTTATACGAAAGGGAGACCTCGAATTCGTGGGCATCATACAAAACGAAGACAGCAACGTAATCAGTTTCTACGATTATGGCAGGTTATACTCTCCCAGGGACAAGATGAGATTTCTCAAACACGGCGAGACTTGGTGGCACGAATCAAACAGGAAGATTCCAATCAACATATTCCTTAAGGGTGACTTCCGTTATTTCCGTACAACACTTGTTACATTAAATTCAAAAGACATACAGATAGTTCATGGACCAACTGTGAGACTGTCTGAAATTTCAAAGAAACGGGTAAAGCGAAGGACTATACAGTTAGTGAGAAAACCCGTTTAATCTTGTTTTTCAATATACTTTTTATAGTATAAGGTCAGTGGATTGTTAGGCTGATAGCCAAGCACTTCACTGCGATTGTTTTTGTAACGTTTTTTGGATTTTCTTTTTCTATTTTTTTGATGTTGCATCAAAACTATATTTATCTTTTGCCATAAGATTCATCTGCACAACAATGGCCTGTGCGTATGC
>LUMQ01000809.1_pt1 | contig 11598 bp, 10 predicted proteins | sample 729621 | NCBI WGS metagenome assembly LUMQ01 (sample SAMN03860259, study PRJNA289734) | marine metagenome | biome: seawater column; feature: ocean; material: water; isolation source: Red Sea water column Station 12 - depth 25m | place: Saudi Arabia: Red Sea | collected 2011-10-15 | depth 25 m | reverse complement strand
GCTTTGTTATGATCACATTGTTAACGTTCAAAACGCCATACCAGCAAATGTTGGGTACAAAGGATATGAGAAAACTATTTGTTCGAGCATAAATCAGGTTATTTGTCATGGTATACCTAACAGTGAAAAATTCCTTAAAGATGGAGATATTCTTAATATTGATGTGACAGTCATAAAAGATGGGTGGCATGGAGATACATCAAAGATGTTTCTTGTAGGTAAATGTGCTCCACATAACCAAAGATTAGTTCAAATTACTCAAGAATGTCTTTACAAAGGTATCGAGGCTGTAAAACCAGGCGCATATCTTGGAGACATTGGAAATGCCATCCAAAAACATGCTGAAAAAAATTACTATAGTGTTGTTGAGGACTACTGCGGTCATGGTATCGGAAAAATTTATCATGAAGAACCTCAGATCCTTCACTATGGAAAGTCTGGAACAGGTATACAGCTAAAAGAAGGCATGTGTTTCACTATAGAACCAATGATTAATCAAGGTACAAAATACTGCAAAACTCTTAATGATGGATGGACGGTGGAAACTAAAGATGGAAGAAACTCTGCTCAATGGGAGCATACTATTGCAGTGACTAAAACTGGTTCAGAAATTTTAACAAAAAGAAATGACGAATTTTAATGAAAGATAAGGTTTCAAGAATTAATAATGAATTCTATAAAAACTTTCCAGAAATTTATTTAAAACCATCAAAGGTTAATAAATTTCTTAAGAAATATACCAACGAAGTTGAAAAAGAAATTAAAAATAAATTTTTACAACTAAAACTTGATAAAAATTTCGTTATATATGCTAACGGGGGTTTTGGTAGAAAAGAAATTTTTCCAATCTCTGATATTGACATATCAATTGTGGAAAAAAATAAACCAAAAGATTTTAAACACCTTGAAGAATTTATTTCTTTTTTATGGGATCAAGGATATAAGGTTGGTCATTCCGTTAGAACAATTTCAGATATTAAAAAAATATCAAAATCAGATTTAAAAGAATATACGTCGTATTTAACAAGGCGCCCTATCATTTCAACAAATGAAATGGATAAAAAAATAAATTATGCTTTATCAACACTTTGGACTAAAAATAATTTCTATAATGCAAAATATGTTGAGCAACAACAGCGTCATAGTGAATTTTTTTCTACAGCTTATAATTTAGAGCCTGATTTAAAAGAATCTCCTGGAACACTAAGAGATTTTCAATCTGCATTATGGATTCTTCAGCATTGTTTTGATTTGAGATCAGTTAATGAAATTTCAAAGTCGAGAATATTCAATGGAGAACTAAATAATGCAATTGATGCATATAACTTTATTAAATCTTTAAGATTTGCTACTAACATATCTACAAATAAAAATAGATTAGATTTTGAAGCTCAGGTTGAAATTTCTAAAAAAGCAAAACTTGGCAAAAGAACTACAAAGAAGTCTGTAGAAATGATGATGAAAAAATTTTATGAAATGGCTTCTTCACTCTCATATTTCAATGAAATTGTTTACGAAAAATATAATGAAAAGTATCCCAGAAAGAGTTTTTTTAAAAAAATTGAAGGTATTCACAAATATAAAAATAAAATTGGTATTCAAAATATTAACCTAAAAAACAATAAAAGCTTGATATTTGAAATATTTATTGAAATTGGCAAGAGCAAAATTATAAATTCGATTGATACTGAAACTAAGTCTCTAATTAGAAAAAATATAAGTTTAATTGATAAGGAGTTCAGAAGAAACGAGCACTATGCCAATCAATTTTTAGAAATACTCAAATCTAAATACAATCTATCCTCAATACTCAGAACAATGAAATCGATAGGAGTATTGCAAAAGTATATTCCTGAGTTTGATAGTGTTATAGGTCAAATGCAATTTGATTTATTTCATGTTTACACAGTAGATGAACATACATTTAAAGTTGTTAGAAACATGAGGCAAATGAAATTAAACAAGCAACCTGGGTTTGAGTTAGAGCATGAATTAATAAATAAATTACCAAAAATAGAAATTCTGTATATTGCAGGTTTATTTCATGATCTTGGCAAAGGCAAAGGAGGAAATCACTCAGAAATTGGTGCAAAATCAAGTTTCAGATTTGCAAAAAGACTAGGAATGTCTGTTACAGATGCAAGTTTAATATCTTGGCTTGTTAAAAAACATCTAATAATGTCATCCATATCTCAAAAAAAAGATATTGCCGATCCAAATACAGTTAGTGAATTTTTAGCAGAGGTTAAGCAAGATGAAAAACTTAACTATTTATATCTGCTTACAATCAATGATATTAGAGCAACAAATCCTGCATTATGGAATGGTTGGAAACATCAACTATTACGAGATCTTTATTTACTCACAAGATCAAAGATTAATAAGGAGCCCGTAAAGGCATCTTCTCAAATGTCTCTTGATAGACAAAAAAATGTTATTAATAATTTTAAAAATAAAGATCAAAAGCTGTTAATAAAGAAATATTTTAAAAATTTTGAAGACAGTTACTTCAATAAACATTCATCAAAGTCTCTTATATGGCAGTCAGAGTTAATTATAAAGAATAAAAATAATAAACTTATTGTTGGGTGTAAAAGAAAATTTGATGATCTTATTGAAATATTTATTAAGGTTGAAGATTCGCCAGGACTTTTCTATAAATCAGTAAAGATACTTGAGCATAGCGGTCTTGAAATAATAGATGCAAATATTTTTTCATCTGAAAATAATAAACTTGCAGCAAATACTTTTATTACAAAATATTCTCGACATGATAGAACCCTAAATAAATCTGAGTTAACTGAGCTTTGTACAAAGATTGAAAAAAATTTCAATAAAGAAGATTGGGCCTCTAAGATGCAATCACTAAAGAAAAAAAATACAAGATTTGAAAAAAATATAAAAATTAATGAATCTATTAATTTTGATAAAAATAGAAATTTAATAACTATTGAAACAGTTGACAGTTCCGGCTTGCTAGCTAATATTGCTAAGGTATTTCTTGAAAATAAGGTTTCAATTTACTCTGCAAGAATTAATACTCTAGGTGAGAGAGTTGAAGATACTTTTGAAATTGAAAATTTCAACAATAAATTGGTACCAAGTTATAAGATTAAGAAAATTATTTCAGAATTAAAAAAAGTGGTTTAAAACATGAAGATCTATGGAGAAGGTATTGCAACTGTTTCGGAATCAGGTCAAATGCTTGACGTATATTTTCCAAACATAGAATTTGGTGAACAAAAAACTGAGTATAAAACACTTCAAGTTAATTCAGGTACTCAAGAAATAATAAAATTTGAATGGACAAAGAGCGATCTTGATAAACCAATAAATAAAATTTCTGACGCGTATTTTAAACTGCATTTAATATCAAATAAGTTTGTTTTGCCAAATACCATTAATTTAGATGGATTATTTGAATGCTTACCAAATGTGGTATGGACAAACAAAGGGCCAATTTCAATTAATGAAATAGAAGGGAAATTAAATGAGTCAAAATGTGGAAATAATGATTTATTTATCAGGTCACTAGATAAATTTCCATGTCTAACGGATTAAGTTATTGGCGATAATTCTGATCTTGGTGGAGGCTCAAGCACAATGGGAACTTTATCAGGAGGAAATGATACTAAAATTTCTGTCGGTAAAAATTGTCTTTTAGGTGCAAATTCTGGAATTGGGATTTCCTTGGGTGATAACTGCATAGTTGAGGCTGGATTATATGTTACTGCGGGCACTAAGATAAATGTAATTGATAAGGATGATAATAAAGAGATCATTCTTAAGGCTAGAGAACTATCTGGTAAATCAAACCTTCTATACATGCGCGATTCTTTATCTGGAAAAGTAGTTGCAAAAATAAACAAATCTAAATCTTCTTTAAATAAAATACTTCATAAAAATGATTGAACTTCTTCAAAAACTAATACGAATCAAGTCCATATCTCCATCTGATATGGGTTGCTTTGATCTTATTGAGAATGAATTAAAGAAACTTAATTTCAAATGCGAAAGAATTAATTATCAAAATGTTGAAAATCTCTATGCAACTATAGGAAATTCTGGAAAGCTTTTTTGTTATTTAGGCCATAAAAGATGGGTTTATTGACAAAATTATTGAAAAAATGATTGAAGATAATGAAATTATTGATTTTTGTTTAGTTGGTGAGCCTACTTCAAGTGAAAAAGTCGCAGATTGTGCAAGAATTGGCAGACGAGGCTCCCTGGGTGGTTGCCTAAAAATTTTCGGCAAACAAGGACATGTTGCTTATCCTGAAAAAGTTATTAATCCAATATTATTATCGGGCGATTTAATTTCAAAATTAAAAAACAAGGTTTGGGATGATGGAAATGAAGCTTTTGATCCCACAAGTTTTCAGATATCTAATATAAGTTCAGGAACTGGAGCGCATAACGTAGTGCCGGGTGAACTCGAGTTAACATTTAATTTTAGATTTTCAACTGAGTCAACTGAAGATAGTCTCAAATTTGAATTTGAATCAATATTAAAAGATCTTGAATTAGATTATGAATTAAGCTGGGACTTAAATGGCAATCCTTATTATACGAAAGATAATTTTTTCAAAGATATTGTATGTGCTTCATCAGAAGAAATAACTGGATATAAACCTGAATTAAATGCTAAAGGCGGAACATCTGATGGTCGTTTTGTTGCAGCAATGAATACCGAAATTGTTGAACTTGGGCCTGTAAATAAATCTATTCATCAAATTGATGAGCATGTAAGTGTTAATGATCTTTGGAAATTAAAAGATATTTACGAAAAGATATTAATTAATTTGAATCAAAGTCTTTAGATTTTTTCTTTCTATCATATTTTGTTTTATCTTTATGGGTTTTTGGTTTGTGGAACTTATCCATATTCTTTTTAACAGGATCTTTTTTTCTTTTAGTTGGCGCCATGCATTAATTTTTTGAGAATAGGAGTTAATATAGCTAGAAATATCCCGCAACCAATTGCCATCAACCCAACATCAGTATAAACATCCATAAATGATTGTTTTTGAGTAAGATCAAATACATCATTTGATACTCCAGACGAGTCTGATGCTGTTGCTCTAGCAATTAATCCAGCAACATAATTTCCAGCTGCTGATGCAAAAAACCACATTCCCATCATAAACCCAACAATTCTTTGAGGTGATAATTTAGTCACTGATGACAATCCAACAGGAGATAAACATAACTCACCTAAGGTATGCAGAAGATAAATCAATATTATCCAAAAGACTCCTGTTTGAAGACCCTCAGATGATCTCATTCCATAAACCAAAGCTAAAAAACCTAGTCCAACAAGAATGATACCGATTGAAAATTTAATTGGTGTAGATGGTTCCATATTTCTTTTTGCAAGTGCTATCCAAAGCATTGCGAATAGTGGCGCTATAGTAAAAATAAAGCCAGCATTCAAAGATTGAAACATCGATGCGGGGACTTCCCAACCAAATATTACTCTGTTTACACCTCTATCTGTAAGAATATTTAAAGATGAGCCTGCTTGTTCAAAAAGCGCCCAAAAAATTAAAGAAAATAATATTAATATCCCAACAACAATTAATCGATCTCTCTCATCAGGAGCACATCTAAATAGTGCATACAATAACCATGCTCCAATAAAAATAGCTCCAAAACCACCCAAAAGTTGACCAACTAGTTGCGAGTTTTGAACTAAAAACCAAGTAACCAAAACCATAAAAATACCTGAAATATAGGCCCAAGACTCATAGCTTATTCCATTCATCTTTTGTAGATATTTATTTGATGGTGGCTCAGCAAGACCTTCCAGATATTTTTGGCCCCACAAGAAAATAATTAGCCCAAACAGCATTCCAATTCCTGCTGCACCAAATCCATACGCCCATCCCACTTGCTCTCCTAAATAACCGCATAAAAGAGTTGCAGTAAAAGCTCCTATATTTATACCCATATAAAAAATAGTAAAGCCTGAATCTCTTCTTGGATCACCCTCTTCATACAATGCCCCAACCATGGTAGATATATTTGGTTTTAAAAATCCTACGCCAGATACTATTAAAGCAAGTGATAAGTAAAATATTTGCTCATTACTCTCAACTGTCATTCCTAAATGACCAAACACCAATAGTATCGCACCATAAGTGACTGCTTTTTTTGAACCTAAAATTTGATCAGCAAGCATGCCACCAAAGACTGGCATGATATATACCAAAGAAGTATACGCTCCATAAATTAGATAACTTGTAGCGTCTGTAAACTCCCAATGCTTTGTTAAATACAATATCAGGAGAGCTCTCATACCATAGTAAGAGAATCTCTCCCACATCTCTGTAGCAAAACATACAAACAAACCCTTTGGATGTCCTAAAAAATCAGTTGTTGTATTCATATCAATTTATTTTTTTTAATAATTTAGTACTATACCAAAATGAATGATAAATCATACATCGTATATCCAATCAAAAGAATTGCAGCATCTGTATACGATTTATTTTTATTGTTAGGAGTTTGGTTTGCTGTTGGATCATTTGCTGTATGGATCAATGGAGGCATTATTCAGACAAAATGGGTTGGACCATTACTTGTTATTTTGAGTACATGGATTTTTTATGGTTATTTTTGGATGAATGGTGGTAAGACATTAGGTATGGCTGTTTGGAATTTTGAGATATATAGTACAGATGGTGGCGAAATAACATTGAAAAAAGTTAGTATTAGGTTTTTTTCTAATATTTTTACAATTTTATTGGCAGGACTGCCTTTAGCGTTAATATATTTCTCAAAAGATAATTTATCTTTGAGTGATTATTTATCTAAAACTTCTTATAAAAAAATTTAAATCTTTTTGTAAGAAATCATACTTGCTACTATCAGTAAAACTGAGGGAAGAATAATTCCTAAGATTGTAGTTAATCCATATGAAATAAATATACCTGATGATAAGTCTTGAATTAATTGATATATAAAAGCTCCTACTACAGATACAACCACCCTATTTCCAATTGTAGAGTCTCTCAGTGAAGTGAATATAAATGACCCAAAAAATAATATTAAGATTAAAGATGAAATTGGTAAGAAAATTTTATTATAAAAGGACTTATCTATATGAGACTTAAATAAAATATCTTTCTTAATTGTGCTGCCATCAAATATCTGTCTATAAAAATTTAGTTCAAATAATCCAAGATGTTTAATATTGCTAAAAGTAATTTTTGATTGAATTGGAATCTCAAAAAATTCAATATCCTTTTTATCAACATTATCTATAAAACTTTTATATGTAGACTCCTTGTCAAAAATAATTTTATTGTTACTGATAGTTGCAACATCAGATTTTACAGAATAAATAACTTCTTTATCTTGAAGCTTAATAAAGTTAACGTTAAAAATTTTTTCATCTACGATGTTTTCAAAACCCAAAAATGAGTTTCCTGATTTAATCCAATTAATTTCATCTCCATAATTTATTTCTTTATTTAATAGAATATTTCTTTCAGCTTCTTCGTTTACATATAATTTCCTAAACGCTATTTCGTCTAGTGATAGCATTGATAAAACAAGAATTAGGGCTCCTATTGAACTTGTAAATACTATTTCAAGTGGAGACTTGCCTGCAGACCTCAATACATTAAGATTTCCCTCCTCATGAGACATTCCAAGCGAAAGCATTACTCCTAATAAACAAGCACCTTGAATAAAATCAAGTAAATTATGAGGCATTGAAAAAATTACATACTTCAATATGTGAAGGAAGGTGTAATCTGATGAGTTTTTTTCTAGTTCAGAAATAAGAATAAATATTGAGTCCAATAATCCAAAAATCAATAAAATACTCAGTGAAAAATAAAATGATCTTTTTATTAAATATTTATTAAATATCTTTATCATCCTAGCACCCATAAAAAAATTAAAAATATTAATAAAGATATAAAAACTCTTACAAAATTATTATTAAAGAATGTATAAATAGTTCGAATATTGGTATTTAAATTTTTTCTAATTACTAAAAATATAGCAAATAACAAAAAGGTCAGGTGCACATACCAGATATTGTTTTGAGAAGAGGTTAAGCTTCCATCAAAAGAGTCTCTAGCCAAAATCAATAAGCTTAAATATAGTATGTATATAAAAATAGATGGTACTAATACAGAAAGCCTTCCTTGCCGCGGTTCTACTTTTGAAAAATTTACAGCAAAAATTAATAGAATAAAAATTGTTAATGGTATGGATAAATTCCACTGGTTTTGAGATTTTGAAGACTTGATTGAAAAATCAAATAATTTACTAAATGATAACCCTGAAATAGAGTTTTTAGAATTATCAACTGGAATAGATAACTCTCCAAAATATGAAACTAAAGATGAGCTTTGATTAAAAATATCTTGATATAAAACTCCATCTTTAAAATCTAAGTCCATCTTTGAAGACAAATCTTCGTATTCAAGTTTTTCTGAGATAATTAAAGACGAGTAATTATCATTTGGCATAAAAATAACTACGTCCTCTAAAATATTACTTTTTTTGTCTTCGATATAAATAAATCCTTCATTTTCATTAAAAGAAAATAATTCATTTGGTCTGACTGATTCAAACTGCTCTTGAATTGTGTCTTGAGTAAGAATCTCTTTGGATAATTCTTTCGTATAAGGCGCTATATATAAACTGAGGGATAATGTTATAAAAAAGAAAACAATTGATTGTGGAAGTAAATATCTTATTAGGTCATTATTAGAAAGACCTCCTGCAAAGTAGCCATAAATTTCTCTATCTGAATATAATCTACTAATTGTAATTACAACTCCTAGAAAAAAAGATAATGGTAATAATAATGTTACAAAGTCTGGGAACCTTAGTATTACTACTTTGAAGATAAGGCTAGGGTCGATTAGGCCCTCGGATGCTTGCTCAAAATAACCAACAAACCTTGAGCTAACAACCAAAAAAAAGAAAATTAAAAAGACTCCAGTTGAAGACAGCAGAACTTCAAGATTTAAGCTTTTTAAAAGAATGTTCTTTTTATATATGCCTTGCGAACTCTGATGCATTACAATAAACATCTTACCAGTATTGAATTAAAAAGGAGATATTAAAATGACATATAAAGTTCTGAACAATATAACTCTAAAAAATGTTAGCGATGGAGTTTTATCTAATGTATTAACCGAGTTGCTTGTTATACCAGTAAATAAAAAGATATTGGCTTCTCCTGAGTTTAAAGAATTAGATAAAAAATCTAATGGTTATATCTCTAGATCAATTAAAGATTCAATTAGTCCCTCTAACCAAAATCATCTTATCTCTTCATTAGGAGGCGTTAAAGCAAAAAAAATTCTTCTTATAAATGACCTCAATGAAAAAGATGACATATACCTATGGTTGAACAAGTATAAATACATTGCAAAAATTGCAAATTCAATTGGTTGTAAAAATCTTGCGGTACTTGATGGTCAAAATTACCCGAAAGGTAAAGATAAGTTTTGGTTTCTAGAAACAATCTCAAGATCTATTGAATCAGGAGCTTATATTTTTTCTACTACAAAAAATAAAACAGCTAAAACTGAAAAAATTGGTAAAGACATAATTTCAAGCCAAGTTTCGTTAAAAAATGTCACCATAATTACTGCAAAGCTTTCTTCATCTGATACCAAAAAAGCAAAAATTGCTGTTGCACGAGGATTTTCAGTTGGTGAAGGAGTAAATACTGCTAAACATCTTGGTGATTTGCCTGCAAATCATGCAACACCAAAACTTATAGAAAAAATAGTAAAAAATACTGTTAAAAATTACTCAGGTTTAAAAGTTAAATCACTTAATGAGAAAGATCTTGCTAGATTAAAAATGGGCTCTTATCTTAGCGTATCGAAGGGAAGTGATGAACCTCCTCGAATGATAATCATTGAATATAACGGCGGCAAAAAAAATGAAAAGCCAGTAGCCTTAGTTGGAAAAGGTATTACTTTTGATACAGGTGGTATTTCGTTAAAGCCAAGTTCTGGTATGGATGAAATGAAATGGGATATGTGTGGAGCAGGAACGGTTTTTGGTGTTATGTGTTCGCTGGCAAGAATTAAAGCTGACGTAAATGTGGTTGGTATTATGGCATGTGCTGAAAATATGCCTTCTGCTAGAGCAACAAAACCAGGAGATGTAGTAACTTCTATGTCAGGTCAAACAATTGAAATTCTTAATACTGATGCAGAAGGAAGATTGGTTTTGGCAGATGCGTTGACATATGTTGGAAGATATAAGCCTTCCTATGTAATTGATATGGCAACACTTACTGGTGCTGTTGTGATTGCTTTAGGAAGTCATGCTAGCGGCGTTATGGCAAATAACCAGTTTCTTGCTGATAAGATAATTGAGTCGGGAGAGGAAACTGGTGACAGAGCGTGGCAATTACCATTATGGAATGAGTATAAGTCGTGTACAAAGACTAATTTTGCTGATTTAGCAAATATTGGCGGTGGTAGAGAAGCAGGTACAATTCATGCTGCTGCATTTTTATCAAAGTTCGCAGAAGACTATAAATGGGCGCACATGGACATTGCAGCCTCTGCATGGTCAAGTTCTCCAAAAGGTGGAACTGGAAGACCTGTTCCTTTGATATGTGACTTAATATTAAATAAAAAACTTAAATAATAAATAAGTAATGGACAAAAGGTACAACCCTACTGAAGTTGAGGAAAAGTGGGTTGAAATTTGGTCGAATGAGGTAGTATCAAATAAAAGTTCAAAGGAATCTTTTTCACAGGTAATACCTCCGCCAAATGTTACGGGAACTCTCCATATGGGCCACAGTTTCCAATATGCGATTATGGACTTTTATACCAGATATAATCACATGTCAGGTAAGAAAGCTCATTGGCAAGTTGGTACTGATCATGCTGGAATTGCAACTCAGATGGTTGTGGAAAATAATCTCTCCAAAAAAAATATTGATAGAAAAGATCTTGGCAGGGAAAAATTTCTTCAAGAGGTATGGAAATGAAAAGATTTTTCAGAAGATAAAATACAATCTCAAATCAAAAGATTAGGCTCAACTGTAGATTGGAACAAATATAGATTTACTCTTGATGATAAATTTTCTAAGGCTGTTAACAAAGCATTTGTTGATCTTTATAGAAATAAAAAGATTTACAGAGGATATAGATTAGTAAATTGGGATCCATCTCTTAAAACTGCTGTTTCAGACCTTGAAGTGGTGAGACAAGAAAAAAAAGGAACCATATGGTACATAAAATATCCCATAGATAGTTCTGATAAATTTATTACAGTAGCAACAACAAGACCTGAAACTCTTTTTGGCGATATGGCCATTGCAGTAAATCCAAATGATGAAAGATATAAAGATCTTATTGGCAAATATGCTCTATTACCTTTTGTTGAAAGAAAATTACCAATTATTGGTGATGATTATGTTGATATGGAATTTGGTACTGGTTGTTTAAAAATAACACCAGCTCATGACTTTAATGATTATGAAATAGGTAAAAAATATTGTTTACATGAGAAGGATAACAAAGTTTACATTTCTAAAAATATTAATGACTTTGAGCCAATTAATATTTTTAATCAAGATGCGTGGACAAATAATAATGT
>LUMQ01002343.1_pt1 | contig 11614 bp, 10 predicted proteins | sample 729621 | NCBI WGS metagenome assembly LUMQ01 (sample SAMN03860259, study PRJNA289734) | marine metagenome | biome: seawater column; feature: ocean; material: water; isolation source: Red Sea water column Station 12 - depth 25m | place: Saudi Arabia: Red Sea | collected 2011-10-15 | depth 25 m | reverse complement strand
GGCATTGGAAATCCTCGGGGCGGGAATATCGCCCAAGGATATCGCACCCCCGGCCACGGGCAAACACCGGGTTGCGGATAATCTGTATTTTGTCAGCAGGACCGGTGCGTCAGATCTCGGCGATGCCGCCGTCACGAATGGTCAGTCGCCTGTCCATGGTAGCGGCAAGCGCCTCGTTATGCGTGACGATCAGCGCCGCCGTGTCGGTGCCGCGTACAATATGGTTGAGATGTTCAAACACTTCGGCGGCGGTTTCCGGATCAAGATTGCCGGTCGGCTCGTCGGCCAGAAGGATACGCGGCGCATTGGCAACGGCCCGCGCGATGGCAACGCGTTGCTGTTCACCGCCGGACAGCGCACCCGGACGGTGATCGCATCGCTGGCGAAGCCCGACCATGGCAAGCAGCTGTTCGGCGCGCTCCGCCGACTCCTCGCGGCCGAGGCCATTCAGCATCTGCGGAATCATCACATTCTCCAGCGCCGAGAATTCGGGCAGCAGGCGGTGAAACTGGAACACAAACCCGATATGCGAGCCGCGCAAACGTCCGCGCTTTCCGCTGCCCAGCTTGCTGGTGGCGATGCCGTCGATGGTCACTTCGCCGCCGCTCGGCTTTTCCAGCAGGCCGGCAATGTTGAGAAGCGTGGATTTGCCGGACCCGGAAGGCCCGACCAGTGCCGTGATCTCGCCGCCGCGCACCTCGAGGCTGGCGTCACGCAGGACCTCGATCACGGACCCGCCCTGCTCGTAATTGCGCTGGACATTGGCCAGTGACAGCAACACGCCGCCAGCAGCTTTTTTCGTGTTGCTATTCATGGCGCAGAACCTCTGCCGGCGCGATACGCCCGGCACGCCATGCCGGATAAAGGCTGGCAAGGAATGACAGGCCGAGCGCCATGGCGATGACAAACCCGACCTCGGCCGGATCGACCTTTGCCGGAAGTGTCGACAGGAAGTAGATCTCGGCGGCGAACAGCTCGGCCCCGGAGATGCCCTCGATGAAGCCCTGGATCGATCCGATCTTCCAGCAGAACAGCAACCCGATCACCGTGCCGGCCATTGTGCCGACGACACCGATACTGGCCCCGGTCATCAGGAACACCCGCATGATGGTGCCGCTACTGGCCCCCATCGTGCGAAGCACCGCGATGTCGGCGTTCTTGGACCGGACAAGCATGATCATGGAGGAGATGATGTTGAAGGCGGCGACGAGGATGATGAGCGTCAGGATCAGGAACATGACATTGCGCTCGACCCGCAGGGCGTTGATGAAGGTACGGTTGCGCTGCAGCCAGTCGAAGGCGCGAAGCTCCTTGCCGATCTTGTCGGCCACAAGTGTCCGGATCACAGTGATGTTCTGCGGATCGGCCGTATAGATTTCCAGCCCCGAGGCGCGGTCATGCATGCCAAACAGCTTTCCCGCGACATCGAACGGCATGAAAATGAACGAGCTGTCATATTCATGCATGCCGACATCGAAAATGCCTGCGATGCGATAGGCGCGCCGGGTCGGCAGGGTGCCAAAGGCGGTGGCCTCGCCGCGGGCCGAGGTCAGCGTGATGGTGTCGCCGACCTTCAACCCCATCTTGAAGGCCATGCTCTTGCCGACAAGAAGACCGCCCTCGTCACGGAAGCCGGCGATCGCCTCGTCGCTCAGCGCGACACCGACAGCGGGTCGAAATCGGCAATGCCCGACCCGCCGACGGCATAGACGCCGACATGGCCGTTCAGCCCGAGGATGCGCCCGATCAGTTCTGCCCGAAAGCCGTTCATCACCGACATGACGATAATCAGCGTGGCGACACCAAGGGTGATCCCGGCGAGCGAAAACCACGCGATGACGGAAATGAATCCCTCAGCCCGGCGCGAGCGCATATAGCGCTTCGCCAACAGTCTCTCGACAGGAGAAAACAGCCGCATGAAAGTCCCTTTGCTGCCGTGCTGGCGCCGCCGGTCTATGCCGCGCCGTCCATCACCATGCTGAGCGCTGATTCTGGCGAAACTTCGACAGCCTCGCCGGTCGCCCGGTTCTTTACCTCGACCACGCCATTCGCCATGCCGCGCGGGCCAATCACAATCTGCCACGGGATACCAATCAGGTCGATGCTGGCGAGCTTTGCGACGGGCCGCTCGTCACGGTCATCCATCAGCGGGTCGCCGCCGGCCGCACCGAGCCTGGCGTAAAGATCCTCGGCGCATGCGGTGCAGCCGTCGTCATCCGGCTTCAGATTGACGACCGCGACATCGAACGGGGCGACGGCGCGCGGCCAGATGATGCCCTTGTCGTCGTGGCTCGCCTCGATGATGCCGCCGACAAGCCGGGACACACCAATGCCGTAGGACCCCATATGGACCGGGATGTTGCTGCCGTCGGGACCGGCAACGGTCGCGCCCATCGGCTCGGAATATTTCTCGCCAAAATAGAAGATGTGGCCGATCTCGATGCCGCGAAGGCTCATCAGGTCGCCCTCGTCCACCGGGCAATTGGCCGGGTCGTGCTTTTCGTCGGCACGGGCGTAGAGCGAAGTGAACCTGTCCACCACCGGCTGCAGATCTTCACTGTAGTCGACGCTGGTTACAAGGTCGGTATTCAGCCAGTCCTTGTGGAAATAGACACCGCTCTCGCCTGTTTCGGCAAGAATGATGAATTCATGGCTCATGTCGCCGCCGATGGGCCCGGTATCGGCTTCCATCGGGATCGCGGTCAGCCCCATGCGGGCGAAGGTCTTCAGGTAGGAGACAAACATCCGGTTGTAGGACTGCCGTGCGGCATCGGCGTCGATGTCAAAGGAATAGGCATCCTTCATCAGGAATTCCCGCCCCCGCATGATGCCGAAGCGCGGCCGCACCTCGTCACGGAACTTCCACTGGATGTGATAGAGGTTCAGCGGCAGCGCCTTGTAGCTGCGCACATCCGTAATCGTCATAACGGCCGGATTCCTGCCACAGCTCGGCAGGCTGGATGGTCGGCATCATGATCTCGATGGCCCCGGCACGGTTCTGCTCTTCGCGGACAAGCTGCGCGATCTTGTCGAGAACCTTCTTGCCGAGCGGCAGCCAGGAATAGATGCCGGCGCTGGATTGCTGGATCATGCCGGCACGAAGCATCAGCCTGTGCGAGGCGATCTGTGCCTCCTTGGGCGTTTCCTTGAGAAGCGGCAGAAAATACTGGCTGAGACGCATGGACAGGGCCTTCCAAAGAGGTCGATTGCAGCGCCAATCTACGGTGAGGCGCGTTGCGATGCAAGGCGGGGGTAAGGCTTCGCCGACACTACCTCAAGGCGGGCAATCCCGAACGGTCGAAAACCTCGTCCACATCCTGCGACGTGACGTCTTCCAGCCGTGCCGGTCGCCAGACGGCATCATTGCTCTTCTCGATTATCACGGCGCGCACGCCCTCGATGAAATCGGTCCGGCGGGTCATCCGCATCGCCAGATGATAGTCCAGCATCAATGCCGAGGGCATATCCGTGATGCCGTGGTCGCCGTCAATCAACCGCATGAACACGTGCGATGTCATCGGGCAGCGTGTCGTCAGCGCCGTATGGACCTCTTCGGCAAGCCGGCTTTCCTTCAGCATTGCCATGTCGCCGGCGCGATCACGCATCACCGCAGGGTCATCACCTGCGAAAATATAGTCGATCTCGGTGCGACCGGCCTGCAGCGGCGCAGGCCCCGGGTCGGACCTGTATCGCGTGACAACGTCGTCAATCTCGTCGGCAGAGCATGCCAGAAGCGCGTCTTTCAGCGCCGTCACATCGGCCGAAGGCACCATGGCGTTCGCCAGCCCCAGCATCAGGCAGTCGGCGGCGCCGATGATCTTTCCTGTCATGCCGAGATAAAGGGCAAGCGACCTTGGACAGCGGCCGAGAAACACGCTGGCCCCGGCGTCGGGATAGAGGCCGATGGCGCTTTCCGGCATGGCAAAGCGTGTGGTGTCGCTGACAATGGCGTGCGATCCGGCCTGCATCAGTCCGGCACCGCCGCCCATGACAATCCCGTCGGCAAGCGAGACCAGCGGCTTGGGAAACTCGCATACCGCCATATGCGCCATGTATTCGGCGCGGAAACAGACAGCGATCCGGTCATGCTCTCCGGCCACCGCCATATTGTAGAGATCGCGGATGTCGCCGCCTGCGCAAAAGGCGCGCGGCTCGGATCCGGCCATCACCACATGGCTGACAGTGTCATCCTCGCCCCAGAGGCCAAGCTGCGCGCGAAGAGCGACCGCCATGTCATAGCTCAGCGCATTCAGGGCCTTTGGCCGGTCGATCAGGACAAGGCCTGCCCTGCCATGGATTGAGAAGCGGATATCATCCTGCTGCATTGCGTCGCGTCCCGATGCTGGCTATATGTCCCGAATGAGGGCGGGCAATCCCCCGCCCCTGAGATTTGGAGCGAAGATGAGCAGAGGTCAATACCCGGCCACACGCATGCGCCGCAACAGGATGAAGGCGTTCTCGCGCCGCATGCTGGCCGAGCACAGGCTGTCGGTCGACGATTTGATCTGGCCGCTGTTCGTCATCGAGGGCGAGGAAAAGGCCGAACCGGTGGCATCCATGCCCGGCGTTTCACGTCACAGCATCGACCGGCTGGTCACGCAGGCGCGCGAGGCGGAAGCCCTCGGCATACCGGCCATTGCCGTCTTTCCGTCGATCGATCCGGCCCTCAAGGACAATGACGGCACGCTGGCGGGCGACGGGGACAATCTGGTCTGCCGGGCCGTGCGCGCGGTCAAGCAGGCCTGCCCAGAACTCGGCGTGATCTGCGATGTGGCGCTCGACCCGTTCACCGACCATGGCCATGACGGCATCCTGAGTGACGGCGAAATCGTGAATGACGAGACCGTTGCGGTGCTCTGCCGCCAGGCGGTGTGCCAGGCGGATGCCGGATGCGATATCATCGCGCCATCGGACATGATGGACGGCCGTGTCGCCGCGATCCGCGCGGCGCTCGACGATGCCGGCCACCAGAATGTACAGATCATGTCCTACGCGGCGAAATACGCGTCGGGATTCTACGGCCCGTTCCGCGACGCCGTCGGTGCCGGCAAGCTCGCCGGCGGGGACGGCAAGGCCAGCTATCAGATGAACCCGGCCAACAGCGACGAAGCCATGCACGAGATCAGCCTCGACCTCGCCGAGGGCGCCGATATCGTGATCGTCAAGCCCGGCATGCCCTATCTCGACATTCTGGGCCGGGCAAAGGCCGAGTTCGGCGTGCCCTGCGTCGCCTATCAGGTGTCTGGCGAATATGCGATGATCAAGGCCGCCAGCGCCAATAACTGGCTTGACGGCGAGCGCGCGATGATGGAAAGCCTTCTCGGCTTCAAGCGCGCAGGCGCCGATGCCATCCTGACCTATTTCGCGCCTGATGCAGCAAGGCTGCTGGCAAAGGGCTGAAACCGGCTGACACGGGACCTCAGCAGCGAAAACGGTTCGCAAACCAATTCCCCCGACTAAGGGAGCCCATCATGGCAGTCACAGCATCCGATATCCGGAACGCCGCCGACCTACTGGACGGCCAGATCATCCGCACACCATTCGTCGCAGCCCCGATGCTGTCCCGGACACTTGGTTGCGAGCTTATGCTGAAGCTGGAAAATCTCCAGCACACCTCATCCTTCAAGGCGCGCGGCGCTTTCATGGCGATGCAGGCCCTCGGCGCTGAGGAGCGCCAACGCGGCGTGATCACCATGTCGGCAGGAAACCACGCCCAGGCCGTTGCCTATCACGCGATGAATATGGGCATACCGGCCGTTATCGTGATGCCGGCGCAAACCCCCTTTGCCAAGGTTTCGCGCACCCGCGCGTTCGGTGCCGAGGTGGTTCTCGAGGGGCGCAACCTGAATGAATGCGAGGGGCTGGTATCGCAGCTGATCGAAGAACGCGGCCTGTCCCTGATCCATCCCTATGACAACGAGCTGGTCATGACCGGCCAGGGCACGGCAGGGCTGGAAATGCTGACCGCTTGCGATGATCTGGACGCGCTTGTCGTGCCGATCGGCGGCGGCGGACTGATCGGCGGCATTGCCACCATCGCCCGCGACATGCGCCCAAACCTGAAAATCTACGGTGTCCAGACCGAACTCTACCCGACGATGAAACTCGCCGTCGCCGGCAAGGACATCACCTGTGGCGGCGAAACCCTTGCCGAAGGCATTGCTGTGAAGAAACCGGGCGGGGTGACCAAGCCGGTGGTCAGCAATCTTGTCGACGACATCCTGCTGGTCGATGAACAGTCGCTTGAATGGGCGGTCGGCAGCCTGATCGAGCAGCAACGGGTCGTGTCCGAAGGCGCCGGCGCCGCCGGCATCGCCGCGATCCGGCAGAACCCGTCGCTGTTCGCCGGAAAGAAGGTCGGCGTGGTGATCTGCGGCGGCAATATCGACCCGCGCCTGCTTGCCTCGATCCTGAACCGCAACATGGCAAGCGACGGCCGCCTCGCACGGCTGCGCATCGACATCTCGGACGAGCCCGGCATGCTGGCGGCGATTACCGCCTCAATCAGCCGTTGTGGCGGCAACATCGTCGAAATCTATCATCAGCGGCTGTTCTATGACGTGCCGGCCAAGCTGGCGAAGATTGACGCCGTCATCGAGACCCGCGGACCCGAGCATGTGGACGACAGGCAATCGGGGTGCGGCATCTGTTTCCTTGCCTCGCTCGGCGAAACAGGACAGCCTGAGGATATGGATCAGGACAAGCGCCTCTTACACCTGCCGCCGCTCCAGATGCGGCTCAGCATGCGGTCCGACTGCCCCTATATCAGCGGGCGGACGGAACAGCGCGTGGCTGTCGATATCTCGGAAAACCCGTCGCTTCACGACGAGCTGGCGCGAGCGGGATTCCGCCGCGTGGAAAACTGGGCCTACAAGCCGGTCTGTCCGCAATGCAAGGCCTGCCTTCCCTGGCGGGTGGATGTAGCCGGCTTCGCGCCAGGCCGCAACCTTGCAAGGATCAAACGTGCAAACAGCGACCTGACCCGCAGCATCGGGCGAATCCGCCCGACCAACGAGCAATACAACCTGTTCCTGAAATACATCAACGGCCGGCACCGCGACGGCCAGATGGCGAATATGGGGCGGGACGACTTCATCTCGATGATCGAGAACAGCCCGATTGAATCCTGCGTTGTCAGCTATCGCGACGAGGATGGCAGGCTGGTAGGCTGCGTCCTGACAGATGTTCAGGATGACGGGCTGAGCGCCGTCTATTCTTTCTTTGATCCGGCCGAGTCGGCGCGCTCGCTCGGCACCTATATGATCCTTGATCTTCTGAGATACACGGCGGAACAGGACCTGCCGTGGCTCTATCTGGGCTATTTCGTCGCCGGCAGCCAGAAGATGATGTACAAGTCGCGCACCAGCTGATATGCAAATAGGTTGATCAGGTAAAGCGTGCCGGCCGCGGGAACCCGGTCGGCGGCATCTTGCCTGCGCCAGCTCGTTTGCCAAGCCAGTCGGACATGTCCGCCTCGGTGCGCGTACGCCCGCCCCCAGCCTTCCATGACAGGCCGGCCTCAGCGGAATAGACGGTGACATCGGCAAGCCCGCCATCCTTGAACCGCTGCAGGATCACACCCTTTCCACGGGTCATTTCCGGCACCTCGTCGATGGGGAAGACCAGCAGCTTTCGGTTCATCCCGACCGAGGCGACCATGTCGCCCTCGGCCACGCAGCAGGCTACCGCCCGCGCCGTGCCAGAAATATTCAGCACCTGCTTGCCGGACCTTGTCTGCGCCAGCGCCGCTTCTGTCGGCACCAGAAGACCATGTCCGGTGCTGGCCGCAACCAGCATCCGCTTGCCCTCGGCCTTCAGCAGCCGGACGATATCGACATCAGCGGGAAGATCGACCATCAGGCTGACCGGCTCGCCAAAGCCGCGGCCGCGCGGCAGCTTGTCTCCGGACAGGGTGTAGAAGCGCCCGTTCTCGGCAAACAGCAGAATCTTGTCGGTGGTCTCGGCATGGAGAATGAAGGCCGGACCGTCGCCTTCCTTGAACTTGTATTCCGCCTCGAGGTCCTGATGGCCCTTCATCGCGCGGATCCAGCCATTCTTCGAACAGATGACGGTGATCGGCTCGCGCTCCACCAGAATTTCCGCGGCGTCGACATCGATATCCGGCGCCTCGGCGCAATCAGTGCGGCGCGTGTCGCTCTTGGCGAACACGGCCTTCATATCGCGGATTTCGCCAGTGATGCGCTGCCATTGCAGGGTCTCGTCGCCAACCAGCGCGGTCAGTTCCTCCTGCTCGGCGATCAGCTGCTCACGTTCGGTCTTCAGCGCCATTTCCTCAAGCCGGCGAAGCGAGCGGAGCCGCATGTCGAGAATGGCGTTGGCCTGTGTCTCGGTCAGCTCGAACCGCTCCATCAGCCGGGCGCGCGGGTTCTCCGCCTCGCGGATGATGGCGATGACCTCGTCGAGATTGAGATAGACGACGAGATACCCCTCGAGAACCTCGAGACGCGAGGCGATCTTGCCAAGCCGGAAGCTGGAGCGGCGGACAAGAACCTCGCGGCGGTGCGCCAGCCAGGCATTCAGCGCTTCCCGAAGCGACATCACGCCCGGGCGGCCGTCGGAATCGAGCACATTCAGGTTCAGCGGCACGCGCGTTTCAAGATCTGTCAGCTTGAACAGGCTCTCCATCACCACTTCCGGCTCGAGACGCCGGCTCTTCGGCTCAAGGACGATGCGCAGGTCCTCGGCCGACTCGTCGCGGATATCGGCGAGGAACGGCAGCTTCTTGGCCTGCAGCATGTCGGCCATCCGCTCGATCAGCCGGGATTTCTGCACCTGATAGGGAATTTCGTTAACGACGACCTGCCAGGCCCCGCCCTTTTCCTTCTCGACCGACCAGCGGGCGCGCACCCTGAACCCGCCGCGCCCGGTGGCATAGGCCTCGCGAATGCTGTCGGCAGGCTCGACGAGGATGCCGCCGGTTGGGAAATCGGGGCCCCTGACATAACCCGTCAGCGTATCCACCGAAGCGTTCGGATGCTTGATCAGATGCAGCGCCGCATCGGCAAGTTCGGTGACATTGTGCGGCGGGATCGATGTCGCCATGCCGACCGCGATGCCCTGCGCGAGCAGAAGCTGCGCGACCTCGGTCATCCGCGCTTCGGTGTAGCGCATCGCGGCGGCGTTATCGCCGTCGATATTGCCGAAATTGCCCTGCCCGTCGACAAGCCGGTAGCGCATCGCGAATTCCTGCGCCAGCCGGACCATCGCATCATAGATCGCCGCATCCCCATGCGGGTGGAATTTGCCCATGACATCGCCGACAACGCGGGCTGACTTCTTGAAACCCTGCCCCGGGTCCAGACGCAGCTGGCGCATCGCGAACAGCAGGCGGCGATGCACCGGCTTCAGGCCGTCACGGACATCGGGAAGCGAGCGCGAGGTAATGGTCGACAGCGCATAGGCAAGATACCGCTCGCTCAGCGCCGCCGAAAAGGCGGTGTCGATAATCCGGTCGTCGGTGCCGGTCACCACGTCGTCGCTCATCAGCGCATACCCTTATCATTGAAACGGCACGCCGGCGGAAGGGGCCGGCGCCGCGAATAACAGCCTAGTTATATCCAATAGATATTGAGGTGGCTATACCGTAGAGCCACCATATATGCCTGCAACAAGGTCGGCGAGACGGCGTCGCTGCGGCGGCAGGTCGACATGGTGCGCGGCAAAGACCCGGCGTTCGAAGAAATGCCCGGTCAGGGCGAGCCCGGCCTCGAAATCATGCCGGTTGCAGGCGACACCGCCAAGAAAGCGCGGCAGTGCCAGCATGCGGCCGGCGAACTCCCCGGCTTCCCCCTCGGCCACGGCACGGCCCGATTTCGGGCTGACATGCGCCAGCCGGTCGGTCACTCCGGTGACGGCACAACTAGCCAGGTCGAGCCTGAAACCTGCCGCCTGCAGCAATCCGAGCTCCCACCTGACATAACCCTCGAGCCAGCGATTCTCATCATCCTCGATGGCCAGCAACTCGAACAGGGCGAGTGTGCCCTCGAACAGGCCCGGCTGCGCCTCGCGCTCGGGCAGCGTGCCGTCGAGCAAGGCACAGGCCGAGGCAAGGCCGGCGAGCCGCAGCGGATCGTCGAGAAATTGCGCCGGCACCGACTTGCTAAGCTCGAGCATCATCTGGCCAAGCTGTTCGGGAAGTCGCGCGCGCCATGATGCCCGGACAAGATTGCCAGGCTGAAGCGTGCCGCGAAGCCGGGAGGAGTTGCCGCCGCGGACAAGCCCGGCATGGCGCCCCTGCCCGACAGTGAGGACCGAGACAACAGCGCTGGATTCACCATGAGGCCGGACTGACAGGATCAGCGCGTCCTCGTTCCATTCAGGCATCGTAATCCAGATCCCAGACAGAATAGCGCGAGGCATCGTCCATCCAGTCCTTGCGGAACTTCACATGGCTCATCACATGCACACGCCGGCCGAGCGCCTCTTCAAGCTCGATGCGGGCGGCGGTGCCGATGCGTTTGATGGTGGCGCCGCGCTTGCCGAGGATGATCCCGCGATGACCTTCCCGTGCCACATAGATGGACAGGTTCACCGTCGCGCTGCCGTCGTCCATCTCTTCCCATTTCTCGGTCTCGACAGTGAGCTGGTAGGGAAGCTCCTGATGCAGGTTGAGGAACAGCTTCTCGCGCATGATCTCGGCTGCCAGAAGCCGCAGCGGCATGTCAGACAAGTCATCAGGATCGAACAGATAAGGGCTGGCGGGCATCTTGTCGGCAAGCCAGCGCTTCAGGTCATCGACGCCGTTGCCGGTCTCGGCGGACACCATGAAGATGCGTTCGAACTCCATCTGCTTCGACATCTCGTCCGCGCGTTCCAGAAGGCGTTCCTGCGGCGCGAGGTCGATCTTGTTCAGAACCAGCGAGGCGCGGCGTCCGGATTCGGCAAGCTGCTTGACGATGGCGGCCGTGTCCGGATCAATCTCTCGGCGCGCGCAGTCATGAAGAAGCAACAGCACATCGCCGTCCTCGGCCCCCTTCCAGGCCGCCTGAACCATGGCGCGGTCGAGGCGGCGCTTCGGCTGGAAGATGCCGGGCGTGTCGATGAAGATGATCTGGGCACTGCCTTCCATGGCAATGCCGCGGATCCGGCTTCGCGTCGTCTGCACCTTCGGCGTCACAATCGACACTTTGGTCCCGACCATGGCGTTCATCAGCGTCGACTTGCCGGCGTTCGGCGCCCCGATCAGGGCGGCAAAACCGGCACGGGTATCCTCAGCCATCCGAACCATTCCCTTGTTCAATTCTCTCAAGCATCCGCGTCGCCGCCTGCTGTTCGGCATGTTTTCTGGCACCCGCGGTTGCGGTTTCGGTGCCATGGCCTTCAAGCGCGACGGAATATGTCATCATCGGCGCATGATCCGGCCCCTCGCGCGACACGAGACTGTAGCTGGGCAGCGCCAGCCCCTTGCTCATGGCGTATTCCTGAAGCCTTGATTTGGCATCCTTTTCGGTGGCGGCCGGCGCTGCCGCATCAAGCGGCCAGCGGGCATGCACAAATGCGCGAACCGGGTCGATCCCGCCATCCAGATAAAGCGCGGCCACGAGGCTCTCGACTAGGTCCGACATCACCGAATCATTGCCGGCGACATCCATGC
>LUMQ01000459.1_pt1 | contig 11629 bp, 11 predicted proteins | sample 729621 | NCBI WGS metagenome assembly LUMQ01 (sample SAMN03860259, study PRJNA289734) | marine metagenome | biome: seawater column; feature: ocean; material: water; isolation source: Red Sea water column Station 12 - depth 25m | place: Saudi Arabia: Red Sea | collected 2011-10-15 | depth 25 m | reverse complement strand
GCTCTAAAAATATCCTCGCCTTTTAAGTTGACCTTAATTGCAGAAACGTTGTGGTCACTATTTTTCAGTATTTCTAAATTTTCTCCGTTGTGACCTAAATCTTGTGGATAAACGGGTTCAACGCCATCAGTGCGAGGAATGGATTTGGCAACATCCAAACGTTCTTTAAAGCTCTTTTCGGGTTGGTAAGTATGAAACCGATCTGAATATTTTCCAAGAGTTCCCAAAAGTATTGAATTTTTAGTTCCCATGGCTGTCCTCCGGCCTTTATTAGATGACTAAAACATAAATAAATGTAACGACCAAACGAAACTTTTGGCTAATTGTTAGCTTATCAGGCTACACCTTTTTCACAGCAGAGCACATAATACGTAATTTTGCCTCTGCAAGATCAGGAGTTAGTAAGCCAAGGCCACAATCAGGAGCGATGACAAGTCTATCTCTATCGATATGATTTAGGGCAGTGTTAATTCTATTGATAATTTCATCCTCTGTTTCAATTCGGCTTGAAGCAATGGCGATAGCCCCAAAGATAACAGATTTCTTCTCAAACTTTTCCAAAAGCTCCAGATTATTGTGACAATGAGCATCTTCAATAGACACTTGGTCAATGTTTAACTCGTCGACCTCACTGGCTAGCTGATGATAACTATTAGGATCAGCCTTTTTGTAATCTTCGTCATCCAGGTGATCTGGATAGCCACAACACATGTGTATAACTTTTGTCACTTCTTTTGGAACCTGGTGAAAACATCTTTCTATACCCTCCATACCAAAAGAAGATGCGTCATCCACTTGACGAGCAAAAAGAGGTTCATCAACTTGAATATACCTACAACCGACATCCACCAGTTTTAAAATTTCCTTGTTGATAGTATCAGCTAAGTCTTTATTCAGTTTTGGACGGTCTTCGTAATAACAATCAGCCGTTGTGTCCATAATTGTAAGTGGTCCAGGCAAGGTAAATTTTATTGGGACTGAAGATAGTTTTTGACTACTCAAATAGTCTTTAGCAGCATAACCGACGTTGTGATGTTCTATTTTCTTTCGGATGGCTGGAAGATGTGAGTCATATGCACCGTCCCTGAAGATTCTGCGTTCAAGTTCTTTGAAATCAAAACCGTCAAGGTATCTGCAGTGGTAGTGCACATAATTTTCTCGGCGCACTTCACCATCTGTAGGTCGTCGAACCAGTCTTCAATTGGGAGATAATTGGGTTTAGGGAATGAACCAATTACTGTTGTCAAAAGGGAATTAGACATATTTTTCGCCCACACTGAAAAAAATTTCTTTTTGAATTTAATCAATAACAACAATTGATGAATAATCAGGAAAAAAAGCAAATTCTTTTTATATTTTTTTCATTGCTTTTTAAAATATTCAACCGCACACTCTTTAGAGTGTCTCTCATTCATTTAACTCTAGGGGGAAACTATGAAAGAAAAGAAAAACTCACCGCAGTCAGTTGGAATGGCTGCAAAAAACTTCAATCGTAGGACATTATTAAAAAGAGGTGCAGCACTTGCTGCTTTCGCTCCTGTAGCGCCTATGTTTGTTAAAAACGCGTTTGCCGCAACGAGTGGCGAAGTAAATGTCTTGATGTGGGGTGAATACCTGCCCGATTCTATACTTGCAGATTTTAAAGCAAAAACAGGCATTACCGTAAATCATACAAAAATCGGTGATAATGGTGAAATTATAGCCAAGATGAAAGCCGGTGGCGGGGCAGGCTTTGACCTGGCAAGTCCTACCAACATGAGAGCTTTGCAGTGGGAAAACCTCGGTGTCTTGGCTCCTTTTGACATGAATAAAATTACTAATATTGGAAACGTCAATCCTGGTATGGTTGCAGTCGGTGAAAGAGACTGGAATTTTGGTGGAAAAGGTTCTCACTGGGTGCCACAGCTTTGGGGTACAGAATCAATTTCATGGCGTACTGATAAGTGGACACCCGATGGTCTTCCAAGCTTTGGTGACCTTTGGGAACCAAATCCTGGTATAAACGGTGCGTTTATGATGGGCCGTACTTACTCCATGATGACTGGTTGTGGTATTTGGATGCACCATCAAGGCAAAATGGATTTCTGGGCTTCCTATAAAGATGAAGATACGATGCGGAAGAACTGGGAAACTATAACAGAGTACTGCATTTCTAAGAAAGGCAACCTCGTTAAGTTCTGGTCAGGTGCAGATCCACAAAAGCAGGGCTTTACTTCTGATGGCGTAGTTGTTGGACAAACTTGGGACGGCCCAATTGTTTCAATGATGAAGGCCGGTGAACCAGTTGCCTATCAAACTACTGATGAAGGTGCATTAGCTTGGGTCGATGGTATCACACTTTCCGCTAAAGCTGAGAATATTGATGAAGCATATGAACTCATCAATTACAGCTTTACTCCAGAAGTTGGTGGAAAGACTATCAACGAGATTGGCTACAACTCAGCGGTGATTGGTGCTTCTGATCACTACACGGATGAGACTAAAGCGATTTCACAGGCGATTTATCCTGGTGATACAGCATCTAAGCTTAACGCTTGGCCACCTGAACCACCTTGGTTTGCAGACGCTCGTGCTGAATATGCAAACAAGTTTGAAACTGCTTAATAAGTAATATAAAAAACGAGCGCCTAATTTATATTAGGCGCTCGTTTATATTTAATTTCATATGAAATAAATTGTCGTACTTTTGAGGTAAAAACATATGAGCGCTGAGGTTGAGTTGCAAAATGTTTCCATAGCCTTTGGAAATTTTTATGCCGCTAAAAATGTTAATGTAAAAATTGGCGCTGGAGAATTTTTCAGTTTTCTTGGACCGTCTGGTTGTGGAAAAACGACCTTGTTGCGCGCAGTCTCAGGTTTTCTTGAGCCATCGCAGGGTAAAGTATTAATAGACGGCCAGGATATGGCAGGAATAGGCCCAAATAAAAGACCTACGTCACTAATTTTTCAAAACCTGGCGCTATTTCCATTGATGTCAGTAGCAGACAATATTGCTTTCTCTCTTGAAGTTCGTGGTCATGATAAAGTTTCCCGGCGTGAAAGAGCTGATGAGTTGCTAGATTTGGTTGCATTAAATGGGCAGGGTGACAAAAAGGTTCATGAACTATCAGGTGGCCAAAAGCAAAGGGTAGCCATAGCAAGAGCTTTGGCTGTAGAGCCCAAGGTTCTTTTGTTAGATGAGCCGTTATCTGCGTTAGATTTAAAATTAAGGCAAAAAATGCGAACTGAGTTGAGGGCCATTCAGCAAAGAGTTGGTATTACTTTTATTTACATCACGCACGATCAGGGAGAAGCTCTCACTATGTCAGACAGGGTTGGTGTGATGAATGAAGGAGAGCTAGAGCAAGTTGGATCTTGTTACGATGTATATGAAGCACCTTGTACACCATTTGTTGCGACATTTGTTGGGGAAAACAATGCTTTTTACGGAAAAGTAGAAAAAGTTGAAGGTGGTAAAGTAAAAGTGCAAACGGGTGGTTCATCCTTTATAGGGCAAGCTGGCTTAGGATTGGATAAAAAAAATTATAAGTTCAAAGCTGGTGATGAAGTTATTATGTTTGTGAGGCCAGAAGCTATAAGCTTGAAAGGCAGTTCCAAGAAGGCTCAGAACTCGTTTTCAGCAGAGATCAAAACTATCGAGTTTGAGGGAAACCTTAAAAATATATTTCTAAGGTCCAAAGAAGGCGTTGATATCAGATTTAGTGTTCCCAGCAGTACTGATACTTCTGGGATGGCGCCTTCTAAAAATGTCTCTCTTTCCTTTTCTCAGGACAATGCCGTTGTACTTCCAACCGGTGCTCTTGCTCTCGATTAAACAGGTTAAATGATGAATAGTTTCTACAAGAAAAATGGCCCCGTTATCGCTACATTTTTTCTAGTTGCGATAATATTTTGGTTGGTTTTTCTAATCGTAATACCTCAGTTATATATGCTCGATTTGTCGTTTAGGCCAAATTTGCCGCCCTTGCTCAGAGGTGGTCCAGATGATGTATATACGTTAACGCATTATAAGCACTTTTTATATGGATCTGAAACAAGTAAGGATGCCTATAATTATGTAGATATTGGCGTTTTCTTTGATACGATTATTACAGCAGTTCTCGTTACAATTATCAATCTGTGCTTTTGTTATCCAATAGCTTTTTACATAGCAAAGCTAGCTACGCCAAATACAGCTCGCTTATTAGTTTTAGCTTTGGTTATACCATTTTGGATAAATGAGCTTCTGCGTTCTTTTGCCATTAGAATTTTGTTTGCAGGTGAGGGTGTTATTAACAATATCTTACTTGAATTGGGCTTAATTAGTACTGCGGTGAATTTTATTGCCTTGGACATAGCTCTTTATACAGGTTTAACTTACGCATACATACTGTTGATGATTTTTCCCCTCTATAATGCATTAGAAACGCTCGACACAAATCAGCTTGAGGCAGCAAAAGATCTGGGATCATCTACAGTAAGGACACACTGGCGAATTGTAATACCACACGCGAAAGCTGGGATAGCATCGGGATGCACGATGGTTTTCATGTTGACGGCTGGGGCATTAGCCACACCAGTAGTTTTGAGTAGTCCAAATACGTATTGGTTTACGCAACTGATTTATCAATGGTTTAATATGAACGATAATTGGTCCCGCGGTTCAGCCTATTCAATCATACTGCTTGTCGTATCTGTTACATTTGTGCTTTTAATGATGCGATTGTTTAAAGTTACAATTGGTGAGGTTGTTAGATGAGGCCTAATCTCGCCATCCAAGCTTTTTTAGGTTTGTATATATTCATTTTCTTTTTGTATCTCTTTGGGCCATTGGTCATAATGAGTGTTACTGCTTTTAATTCAGCAGAATTCCCGGCGATCACACCATGGGAATGTTTCAGTTTCAGATGGTTCAATGAAGGTAAAATCGCTTATGATGGTCAGCGCCTTGCTGGTCTAGTTACAGACCGACCTTTACATGAAGGGATTGTAACAAGTTTAATTATCGCGGCCGGGGTGGTGACTTTATCCGTACCAATTGGAATGGCTGCCGCTATCGTATTGACACAAGTAAACAGCAGATTGCGCACTCTATTCTACTCTATGTCTATTATGCCAGTTTTGTTTCCCGGTGTTATCATTGGTATCTCAACAGTTGTATTATGGGATCGTATAGCAACATTGGGAGGTGATGGATTTATTTCAGAGTTAGGAAGAAATGGAATATTTCTAACGATTCTGGGGCAGACATGTTTTATCTCAACATATTGCTTTTTGATATTTGTGGCGCGTTTGCAGAGGTTTGATACCACCCAGGAAGAAGCAGCGCTTGATCTGGGTGCAAGCCAGTCCCAGGTTTTTATGAAAATTTTAGTTCCATATCTGATGCCTGCTATAGGTTCTTCGGCAGTAATCGCTTTTTTAGCATCATTTGAAAATTATAATACAACGGTTTTTAGTATTTTATCAGAGCAAACCCTGACCACAGTTATAGCCTCAAAAGTCAGATTAGGGATAAGTCCTGCTATTAGTGCTCTTGCGCTCGTAATCATATGTCTCACATTGATAGGCGCTTTTTTCTACGAAATTTCACGAAGGTCTAACCAAAGAAAAAAGGACCGTGAAAACAAAGTTAAAATGTTTAGTGAAATTAGTGGTAACAGGCTTGTTGAAGAACAGCCAAAATTTTTTAAAATTCCTAAATCTATATTTGTATTTCTGCTGCTTTTAATTTTAGCTGTGCTTACATGGCAGCAGCTCATAAAAAATAATATGTACGGTGCTGAGTGTGTTGAAAAGGCAGAAGCCTCTAAAAAATCAAATTTTGCTGATCAATTAAAACTTTTGCAGCAGAATGCAGAAAGTGTTGAAGCAACTGATGAAGGTGGCGCTGAAACTGGTGGTTCGAAAGAATATAATGATATTTTTGGCGATCCAAACTTATTTAAAAACTTTGGTGGTTTTGATACTGACAAAAAAGAAGAAGGTGAAAGTGGCGCCACTCGGTCCAATGAATATAACGATATTTTTAGTGACCCAAATTTGTTCAAAAATTTTGGTGGCTTTGATAATAAAGAGTAATCCTTTTCAGAGCTTCCGCTTGTGTCTATTATCAACGAGGAAAATTTTATGACTTTTGAAGAAATAAAATTGAAAATCTCACAGCAAGAAATTGATACAGTTTTAGTCTGTATGGTAGATATGCAGGGTCGTTTGATGGGAAAGCGTTTCCATGCAGAAGCTTTTTTAGAAATAGCTGAGGATGAAACGCACTGCTGCAATTACCTTTTGGCTACAGATTTAGAAATGGCAACACCTGATGGTTATGCTTCGACAAGTTGGTCGACAGGTTATGGTGACTACGTAATGAAGCCTGATTTATCAACACTTCGTCTTATGCCTTGGCTTGAGGGTACAGCCATGTGCTTATGTGACGTGTTAGATCACCACACGCATAAACCAATTTGTTTTTCTCCAAGAGAAGTTTTAAAAACCCAGATCGCAAAAGCAGAAAGCATGGGCTTTAGTTCAATTATGGCGACTGAACTTGAGTTTTTTCTTTTTCAAGGCACCCACGATGAGATTGCCGCAAACAACTTTCGAGAGTTGAAACCAATCTCAAATTATAATGAGGACTACCACATTTTTCAAACCTCTAAAGAAGAACATGTTATGAGGCCAATTCGTAACTATCTTAGGAAAATGGGGATCCCTGTTGAGGGAACTAAAGGGGAGGCTGAGGCAGGGCAAGAAGAGCTTAATATAAAATACGCTGATGTTCTTTTGACTGCGGATCATCACACTATTGCGAAGCATGGCGTTAAAGAGATCGCGCACCAACATGGATATGCGGCTACTTTTCTGCCAAAATGGAATAAAAATCGCGTGGGATCGGCTTCACACGTTCACCAATCTTTATTTAAAAATGGTTCTAATGCATTTTATGATCCCAAGGCACCAATGGGCAAATCAAAGATTATGGACCATTATTTAGCTGGCTTGCTTAAATATGCTTCAGAAATAACAATTTTTTTAGCTCCCTATGTTAATAGTTATAAGCGATTTGCTAAAGGTACATTTGCGCCCACTCACACAGTCTGGTCTATTGATAACCGCACGGCAGCATTTCGCGTAGTTGGTGATGGCACTAACTCTATTCGCATTGAGTGCCGTACACCTGGCTCTGATATGAACCCTTATCTTGCAACTGCTGCAATGCTTGCAGCGGGGCTAAAAGGAATAGAAGAAAAGCTTAACCTCCCATCTCCATATGAAGGCGATGCTTATAATGATAATGAAAAAAACAAGATACCTCAGACGCTAAGAGACGCGAGAGATCAACTGTTATCATCAAAGATGCTCAAGGAGGCGTTTGGATCAGAAACGGTAAAACATTATGCTCGCGCTGCTGAGTGGGAATTAGAAGAATTCAACAGTGTTGTTACAGATTATGAGATCATGCGGGGTTTTGAAAAAGCATGACCTTAACAGCTAATTGGTCTTACCCAACAACGGTCAAGTTTGGTCCAGGTCGTATCGGAGAGTTAGGTGAAGCCTGTTTGTCGCTTGGTGTTAAAAATCCACTTTTGGTTACAGACAAGGTCTTGGCTGAACTGGACATCACGCAAAAAGCTTTGGCTATATTAAAATCGTCCGGCTTTGAAAGTTCGGTTTTTTTTGATGTTGACCCTAACCCTAATGAGACGAACCTTGAAGCTGCTCTTGTGGTATATAATGACGGAAATCATGATGCGGTGATTGCCTTTGGTGGAGGGTCAGCTGTCGATCTTGGAAAGATGGTTGCTTTTATGTCAGGCCAGAGCCGGCAAATTTGGGATTTTGAAGATATAGGTGATTGGTGGACACGCGCTAATAGTGAAGCAATATCTCCAATAATAGCGGTTCCGACTACTGCTGGAACGGGATCAGAGGTAGGTAGAGCCAGTGTAATCACAAATTCAAAGACAAATGAGAAAAAGATTATTTTCCACCCCAAGGTTTTACCTAGTGTGGTTATTTGTGATCCTGAATTGACTGTGGGTATGCCATCATTTGTTACAGCCGGAACAGGTCTTGATGCCTTTGCGCATTGTGTTGAGGCTTTCAGTTCACCACATTATCATCCAATGAGCCAAGGTATAGCTGTTGAGGGTATGAAGCTGGTTATAGAAAATTTGCCAAAGGCTTATAATAATCCAAAAGATCTCCAGGCTAGATCTAACATGATGTCTGCCGCAATGATGGGCGCTACAGCTTTTCAAAAAGGTTTAGGGGCAATTCATGCTCTAAGTCATCCAATTGGTGCCTTATATAATACTCATCATGGAACTACAAATGCTGTATGTATGCCAGCTGTTTTAGATATGAACGCTCCTGAGATTAAAAATCGATTTGATCAGGTTTCGAGCTATATTGGTGTTCAAAATGGCTTTGAAGGGTTTTGTAATTTTGTCAGAGAATTTAATTTATCATTCAAGATACCAACTAAGTTGAGTGGTCTTGGTGTGGTAAATGTAGATGTAGAAAAGTTAACTAAAGCTGCGTTAAAGGACCCAAGTTGCGGCGGAAATCCTGTTCCTCTCAATCATGAAAATGTGGCTGAGTTGATTAACCAGCTATTGTGAATTCTTAATTTGTTATACTTCGTGTTAAAAAGCTTTCCTGCTCCTCTAGTTGATCAATAACGGAGAAGTGGTCTTTTCCTTTATCATAATAACTGTCTATGTTTTTTAATTTTTTTGACCAAGCCTCGGCAAGTATTCTATTTTGTCTTAGAAACTCTGGACGCTCATTTGCACCTACCCAGCAAGTAAGCTTTGTTTTGGTCGGTTCATAAAGACAGCTGCTTTCGTATATTGCTTCTTCATAGTCAAGTTTAAGAACTTCATTTAATTTAGTCATCAGTAACGGCCGCAAATCGTAAAGCCCTGAAACTGATATTATTTTTTCTATGCGGGCAACCAGACTTTTTTGGAGGATATTTTCGCATATCATTCTGGATGCGAGATGGCCGCCTGCCGAATGACCAATCATGCGTATTGATCCATGAACTTTTTCAATAACATGATTGACTAAAGCGCTAATTGATATGGTGATTTCACTTATTTTGAATTCTGGTGCTTGAGGATAACTTGGTAAAATAACCGTCCAGCCTTGAGAAAGAATACCTTGTGCTGTGAAAGACCAATGCTCTTTTCCAGTTCTAAACCAAAAACCTCCATGCAGGAAAATCACAGTTCCTTTGCTGGATCCTTTTGGCGAAAACATATCATACTTTTCTCTAAAGTGATCACCATATGGGATATCCAATTCCATATGGCCTATGGCTGAAGAATTCTGTTTAAATGATGATGATCTTTCTCTCCATTCATCTATAAGTGAGTTGGGTTTTTCGACATTTACAAAATTATTGAAAGCATCGTCCCAATCTAATTGCCACATAATTTTAAATTCTCCTTAGTGCCTAAACACCAATAAACTTTTGAGTGATTTCATTTGATAATTTATCTATTTTGTCCTGCCAAACTGTTCTTCCTTTTTCAAGGATTACAACCCTATCGCAAATTTGCCGGAGTTCCTTGATGGACTTATCAATGATTAAAATTGCTAAACCTGTATCATTTTTTAAACTTCTTATTGCAGACCAAATCTCTTGTCGAATTATAGGAGCTAATCCTTCTGTTGCTTCATCTAGGACCAGTAAACGAGGGTTCGTCATTAAAGCTCGAGCTATGGCAAGCATCTGTTGTTCTCCACCTGATAGAGAAGATGCCGTTTGACTACTTCTTTCGCCAAGTTTTGGAAACAAGCTGTTTATCTTGTCTATGTTCCATCGGCCTTCTCTAGATGTGGCAATAAGGTTTTCCCTAACTGACAGCTGTCCAAAAATTCGCCGACCTTCAGGTACAAGTCCGATCCCTAGTCGGGATATTTGAAAACTCTTGAGTTTATTAAGATTTTTACCTGAAAACGATAATTCCCCATTTGTTTCTATCATTTGGAAAATTGATTTCACGGTTGTGCTCTTCCCAGTGCCATTTCGACCCATCAAAGCTACAATTTCGCCTTCAGTAACCTCTAGGTTTACATCAAATAAGGCTTGGCTTTCTCCATAATAAGCTTTGAGTGATGATATAGATAAAAGGCTCATTCTAGCCTTCCCCCAAATAAGCTTTTTGAACTGTTGGGTTTTTTTTAATTGAACTGGCTTTATCAGATGCGATTACGCGGCCATAATCTAAAACTGTTATTCTATCGGCTAGAGCAAAAACAGCGTCCATATCATGCTCTACTAATAGTATAGGGGCTTGCTCTCTAAGCTTATCAAGAAATTTAGTGAGATGGTTTGTTCCATCACTCCCAAGCCCAGCCATTGGTTCATCCATAATAAAAACCTTTGGTTTTAAGGTTAGAGCAATTGCAACTTCCAAAAGTCTAAGTTGTCCATGGCTTAGGGTGGCTGTTTTTTGGTTCATAAGGTCCTTAAGGCCAACCATTTCAAGACAATGTTCCGCCTGATCTCTCAGCACGGTATTCTTTAAGATTGGCTTGAAAAATCCCCAACGCTGTCCTGATGCACCCACGGCGCCTAGAATTGCATTTTGCAAAACAGAATCTTCTTTTGCCAAGGCAGAAATTTGGAAAGTTCGTCCAATCCCTAGTGACGCACGTTGTTCTGTAGGTAGATTAGTTATATTTTTACTTGCTAAAAATACTGATCCTGCATCAGAAGTTAAGGAGCCGCAGATTTGAGCGATTAAGGTGGATTTTCCCGCACCATTAGGTCCAATAATGGCATGAATTTCATCTTTTTTTATATCAAGTGAAACATCTTGAACTGCCAGTAGCGATCCAAATGCCTTACAAAGTTTTTTGGCTTCAAGGATAGGTTCATTCATTTTGTCTATCCTCTCGACATACTAAACCTATAATACCGCCTTTTCCGAACAGCACTATTGCCAGAAGAATTAAACCTAGAAATATATGCCAGTAGTCACTTATACCTCCGATTGAATGCTCCAGCCAAACAAAAATCAATGCGCCTATAACGGGGCCAAATAATCGACCCACACCTCCAATTATTATAAATACGATGAATTCTCCACTTAGCTGCCAACTAAACATACTTGGGCTGACAAAGCGATTGAGGTCTGCAAACAAAGCTCCCGCTAGTCCTGTAACGGCGCCCGACAAGATAAACGCAGTTAATTGGAGTTTATGGAAATCAAAGCCTACTGCTTCAACACGCTGTCTAGATTGCCGCGAAGCATTTAGCGCTAGACCAAAAGGAGATTTAATTAGTCGCCCCATAAAGAAAAGCACAATGAAAAGGATTGTGCTGCAAATGATAAAGAATTGTATGGGATCTAGGGTATTGAGGCCTGGGAAGCTATTTCTCATATAAATTGAGAGACCATCCTCGCCTCCGTAAGCGCTCCAAGATGTTGAAAAATAATACAGCATTTGAGCGAACGCTAACGTTATCATTATGAAATAAACGCCGGTTGTTTTAAGGGAAATCATTCCTATAATAACTGCTAACAAGGCCGATAATACAATGGTTATAATCCAAATTAAGGGCATAGATTTAGTGCCCTCAAATATAATAGGCCACTCAATTAACGTCACATAACTTTGGGAGTGCCAGGCT